>Ga0194130_10004480_pt1 | contig 17733 bp, 10 predicted proteins | sample TA2KigsurfametaG_FD_160084 | JGI IMG/M metagenome (GOLD analysis project Ga0194130, IMG submission 160084) | Freshwater microbial communities from Lake Tanganyika, Tanzania - TA2015050 Kigoma 12 surface | ecosystem: Environmental > Aquatic > Freshwater > Lake | place: Tanzania: Lake Tanganyika... | reverse complement strand
ATCCGGTCAAGGGCGTCGCGTACGTCCTGATGGTGCAGCGTTCCAACTTCCCCAACAGCGACGCGAGCGTCGTCCGCCTCGCGTTCCAGCAGGCCGCCGCGGCCCGCTGAGTTACGCGGAAGGAGCTGCGCGGAAGGGGTCAGGGCGAAACCTGCAACCGGTCGTCCGCCCGGGGCCGCTTCCGGCTCAGGGCGCCGGGGGCAGGAAGACCATACACACGGGCGACGGCACCGCTGCGACGTGCGGGGACGGGCGGATGGCGCCCGTCGCGGGATCCAGCCGTCCCAGCACCACGGTGTCCGAATTCTGGTTGCCCATCGCGACGATCGTCCCGGTGGGGTCCCAGCCGAAGTGCCGCGGCGTGCGGCCCCCGGTCGGCACGTGGCCCCGCGCGGTGAGGGTGCCGCGCTCGGCGTCGATCGCGAAGACCGCGAGGCTGTCGTGGCCGCGATTGGAGGCGTACAGCCAACGGCCGTTCGGGTGGGCCTGGATCTCCGCCGTGGTGCTCCGACCGGCGAAACCCGCAGGGAGCGTGCTCACGGATTCCACCGTTTCGAGGCGGCCAGCGGAGGCGTCGTGGCGGAAGACGGTGACGGTCGAGTCGAGCTCGTTGACCGCGTAGGCGAAGCGGCCGTCGGGCCGGAACGCCAGGTGGCGCGGGCCGGCTCCCGGGCGCAGGCTCACGTGCGTGGGCGTGTGCGGCGTCAGGCGGTGCGTGGCCGCGTCGAAGCGGTAGGCGCGCACTTGGTCGATCCCGAGGTCACACACGTAAAGGAAGCGCTCGGCCGGATCGAGGGTGACCGCGTGCGGGTGCGGGGCCTGCTGGCGCGTCGGGTGCACGCTGCGGCCCTCGTGCCGGAGCACGGAGACGGGTTCGCCGAGGCGGCCGCTGGCGTCCACGGGCAGCGAGGCGACGGCGGCGCCGCTGTAGTTCGCGACCAGAATCGTGCGACCGGTGCGGTCCAGCAGGAGGTGACAGGGGCCGGGGGCGCCCGAGGAGGCCGTGCTGAGCCGTTCGAGGCGCCCGGTGGCACGGTCGATGCGGAACGAGGCGACCCAGCCGGTGGGGCGATCCCCGAAGGTGCCGGACTCGCTGATCGCGAAGAGGAGGCCGCGCGCCGGATCGAGGGCGAGGAACGAGGGCTGCGCCATCTCGGCCGCGAGCCCGAGTGGTTCCAAAGCGGGCTCCCCGGCGCGCTCCATCAAACGGAAAGCGTGGATGCCGCGACTCTTCGCGCCGGTGTAAGTGCCAACGAACACCAGTGAGCCCGCCGGAGCGGCGGGAACCGCCGCGAAGGCGGGGGCGAGCAGCGAGCAGCCCAGCAGGGCGAGCAGGAAGGGGGAGCGCATAGTGGAAGCGCACCGCGTTCCCACCGTCCCGGCAAGCCCGGCGCGACGCGCCTCCGGCCGTCCGCTGGTTGTTCCCGCCGCCAGGCCCGACCCCGGCCGTTTCGCATCAACGGAAGATGGCGATTTCCGGGGCTTGGCCGGCAAGGTGGTGGGCGCGGTACATCCCGGGGGTGTTGAAGGGCAGGGCGATGTTGCCGGCGCGGTCGATGGCGATCACGCCCCCGTCGCCACCCAGGGCCTTGACCTTGGCGAGGGTGGCCGCCGCGGCCTCGGCGAGCGGTCGGCCGAGGTACTCGACCTGCGCGGCGATGTCGCGCGCGACGCCCACCCGGATGAAGTATTCGCCGTGGCCGGTGGCGCTCACGGCGCAGGTAGCATTGGCCGCGTAGGTGCCGGCTCCGATCAGCGGGGAATCGCCGACGCGCCCGAACTTCTTGTTGGTCATCCCGCCGGTCGAGGTCCCGGCCGCGAGGTTACCGCGCTGGTCGAGGGCCACGCACCCGACGGTCCCGAACTTGCGCTCCACGTCCAGGGAGTCGTTCTCGTCGACGGTCGCGAAGACCGGCCCCCCCGGCCCGCCGAGGGCGGCGCGACGGTTGGCCTGCTCGCGTTCCTTCTTCTGGGCGCGCAGGAGCTCCTCCCTCCGGCGCTCGGTCTGGAAATACTCGTTGGGCACCAGCTCGATCCCGCCGACCTGCTCGGCGAAGCGCTCCGCCCCCGCACCTGCGAACAAGACGTGCGGCGAGCGCTCCATCACGGCCCGCGCCAGGGTGATCGGGTTCCGCACCCGGGTGACGCCCGCGACGGCCCCGGCGGCGAGGGTGTGGCCGTCCATAATGGAGGCGTCCAGCTCGCAGCGGCCCTCCGCGTTGAGCACGGCCCCGTGACCGGCGTTGAACCGCGGGGAATCCTCGAGGATCCGGATCGTGGCGATCACGGCGTCAAGGGCCGTCCCGCCCCCGGCCAGCACCGCGTGGCCGGCGGCGAGCGCGCGGCCCAGGTCCTCGCGGTACCGGGCCTCGAGCTCAGGGGTGAGGTTTTCGCGGGTGATGACGCCGGCGCCGCCGTGGAGGACGAGGCCGTGAATGGGGGACATAGCGGGGGAGGGAGGTCGGGTTTCGGCCGCCGGGCTGACGCCCGCGAGGACGAGGCCCAGCGCGAAGGCTCGGAGGTGCATCGTGGAGTCGGGCCCGCGGTGGGGCCCGTCCGCACTCTCGGCGAACCAGTCCCCGCGGCGCCAGCCTTTTGGCGGGTGTTCAGTCGGCGGCCGCCACCCCCGGGGTGCCCGTGGCGGGTGGGGTGGTGGGATTCATCTTGCGGGCAACTTACCCCGGGAGGCCCGCTTTGCCGCGCGTGGCCTGCCGAAGGATGCGCGCCTCTTGCGCCGCATTGCGGGTTGCGGCCGGAGCGCTGCCCGGGTGCGCTGGCGGGCGATGACCCCGCACCCCCGGCGGTTGCCCCGCCTGCTCCTCGCGCTGTTCGCCCTGGCCATCCCCGCCGCGGCCGCCCCGCCGGTCAACCTCCTGCTGGTGTTCGTCGACAACGTCGGCTTCGGCGACCTCGGCTGCTACGGCAACCCGCGGGTCCGCACCCCCCACCTCGACCGCCTCGCCCGCGAGGGCGCGCGTTGCACCCAGTTCTACGTGGTCACGAGCAGCTGCACGCCCTCGCGCGGCGCGCTGCTCACGGGCCGCCATCCGGGCCGCAACGGCCTCCCGCACCAGCTGGCCGGGACCGAGAACTGGCACGGCATCGGCCTGCCGCACCGCGAGCGGATCCTCCCGCAGCTGCTGCGCCCCGCCGGCTACGCCACGGGCTGCTTCGGCAAGTGGAACCTCGGCTTCGCCCCCGGCTCGCGGCCCACCGAGCGCGGGTTTGATGAGTTCCTCGGGTTCCGCGCGGGCAACATCGGCTACCTCGACCACCTCTACAACCACGAGCGCGACACCTTCCGCGGCACCACGCCGGTCGTCCTCGAGGGCTACAGCACGGACCTCTTCGCGGAGGCCGCGATCGACTTCATCCGGCGCCACGCGGCCCGCCCGTGGCTCGCCTACGTGCCCTTCAACGCCGCGCACTTCAACACCGCCCAGAACGTCGCCCCCGGCAAGAAACCGGTCTGGGAGGTCCCCGCCGAGCACCTCGCGGCCTACGGCTGGCCCGCCGACGAGCCCGACGAGCGCCGCCGCTACCTCGCCGTGCTCACCGCCCTCGACGCCGCCCTCGGCCGGATGCTCGGCGCGCTCGACGAGCTCGGTCTCCGCGAACGCACCCTCGTCGCCGTGCTCTCGGACAACGGGGCGTTTATGTTGCCGGGGCGCGGGCTGGAGGTCGCCTCCAACGCTCCGCTCCGCTCCGGCGGCACCACCTGCTACGAGGGCGGCGTCCGCGTGCCCGCGCTCTTCCGCCTTCCGGGCCGCATCCCGGCCGGCACCACCGTCACCGCGATGCTCAGCCAGCTCGACCTCGTGCCGCTCGCCCTCGGCCTCGCCGGTCAGCCCCTGCCCGCGGACCGCGTCCTCGACGGCCGCGACCCGCTGCCGGCGCTCGCGGGCCAGGCGCCCTCGCCGCACGCGCGGCTCGGTTTCGCCTACGCCGGCACCACCGCCCTGCGCGAGGGGCCGCTGAAGCTGGTGCGCCCGGCGGCCGCCGCGCCGTGGGAACTGTACGACGTGGAGGCCGATCCCGGGGAGAGCCGGGACCTGGCGGCGGGGCATCCGGACGAGGTCCGTCGTCTGGCCACCGCCCACGCGGCCTGGGTGGCGGACCTGGCGCGCGACGCCTCCCCGCGCGCGCCGTGGACCCCGCCCCCGCGGAAGCGCTGAGGCACTGCCCGGTTGACAGGCCGCCCGCCCGCGGTGTGGTGGCCGCAACCCCGCCCCGATGAAACGCCCCTTCGTCCCGCTCCTGCTGGTGCCGGTCCTCCTCGCGTCCGCCGCCGCGCCGGCCCCCGCGGAACCGGGTCCGCTCTCCGAGCCCATCCTCGCCCCCAACCAGACCACGGTCGAGGTGCAGGTCTTCACCGCCACCCGCGTGCCCGCGCTACCGCCTGCCGCCGACGCCGCGGAATGGACCGCGACCGCCGCCCGCCTCCGCCAGCGCGTCCTCGACGAGGTCGTCTTCCGCGGCGAGGCCCGCGCGTGGGCCTCGGCCCCGGGCCGCGTCGAGTGGCTCGACACCCTCCCCACGCCGCACGGCTACAGCGTCCGCAAGCTCCGCTACGAGGTCGTCCCCGGGCTCTGGCTGCCCGCGCTCCTCTACCAGCCGGACCGCCTCTCCGGGCGCGTGCCGGTCGTGCTGAACGTCAACGGCCACGAGAAGACCGGCAACGCGACGCCCTACATCCAGGAGCGCTGCATCAACCTCGCGAAGCGCGGCCTCCTCGCCCTCAACCCGGAGTGGCTCGGGCGGGGACAGCTCCTCGCCGAGGCGGGCCTCGACCACTACCGGATGAACCAGCTCGACCTCTGCGGCACGAGCGGCCTCGCGGTCTTCCACCTCGCGGCCTCGCGCGCCCTCGACCTCGCGCTGTCCCTCCCGCACGCCGACCCCGCGCGCGTCGCCGTCACCGGCCTCTCCGGCGGCGGCTGGCAGACCATCTTCCTCGCCGCGCTCGACGAGCGCGTGCGGATCGCCAACCCGGTCGCGGGCTACTCGAGCTACGTCACCCGCGTCCAGTTCCCGTCGCTCGACCTCGGCGATTCGGAGCAGACACCGTCCGACCTGGCCACCGTGGTCGACTACACCCACCTCACCGCGCTGATGGCGCCCCGGGCGACCCTGCTCACCTACAACGCGAAGGACAACTGCTGCTTCCGCGCCGACTACGCGCTCGCGCCGCTGGTGCAGGCCGCCGCCCCCGTCTTCCGCCTCGTGGGCGCGCCCGGCCGGCTGCGCCAGCACGTCAACCACGACCCGGGCCACAACTACGGCCGCGACAACCGCGAGGCCTTCTACCGTTTCCTGCGCGACGAGCTGCTCCCCGGCGCCGCGGACTTCCCGCTGGCCGAGATCCCCTCCGAGGCCGAGGTGCGCTCCGCCGAGGCGCTGCGCGTCCCGTTGCCGGACGGCAACCACGACTTCAATTCCCTCGCGCGGGAGCTCAGCGCCCGCCTGCCGGTCGCGGGCCGGCCCGACCGCGCGCGCCTCCGCGCCGTCGTCCGCGCCCCGGACTACCGCGTCGCGGCCACCCCCGCCGGCACCGCCCGCGCGGAGGGCGCCGAGGTGAGCCGCTGGCGCCTGCGGATGGATGGCGACTGGACCGTGCCGGTCGTCGAGCTGGCCCCACCTGACGCGCGCGCGACGGTGCTGCTGCTGGCCGATGGCGGGCGCGCCGCCGCGGGACCGCGGGTGCGGGAGTTGCTGGCCGCCGGGAACCGGGTGGTTGCCGTGGATCCGTTTTATTTCGGCGAGTCGGCCATCGCGGGTCAGCCGGGCCTGTTCGCGATCTTGGTGGCCGCGCTGGGGGATCGTCCGCTCGGGATTCAGGCGGGCCAGGTCGCCGCCGTGGCGCGCTGGCTCGCCGGCCCGCGTGGTCTGGGCCCGGTCGAGATCGTCACCGAGGGGCCGCGGACGGGGCTGATCGGCCTGGTCGCGGCGGCCCTCGAGCCGTACGCGGTCGCGGGTCTGGTGCAGCGGGAGGCGATGGGCTCCCTGCGCGAGGTGATCACGGGCAACCTCACCGTGATGGACCGGCCCGAGCAGTTCTGCTTCGGCCTGCTGCGCGAGTTCGACGTGCCGCAGTTGCAGGCGCTCGTGGCGCCGCGCCCGGTGACCCGCCGCTGAGCTCGCGGCGGGGCGCAGCAAATCAACCCTCCGCGGACCGAACCGGTCGGCGGCGCATCGTCACAACCGGACGGTGAAGGAGAGGTTGAAGTTCACCGGCTGCTTGAATGAGAAGCCGTTGGGCACCGCCTCGCGGGCGGGCGAGGTGTAGTCGCCGTCGCGCGGACGCTGCGCGGTGCCGAGGTAGGTCACCGAGCGGTCGTTGAGCAGATTGTTCACCACGAGGTTGGCCTGCACCTGCCGTTCGAAGAGCCGGAAACCGTAACCCAGCGTGCCGGTCACCGTGACGCTGGCCTCGGGCGCGTAGACCATCGTGTGGACGCTGCGCTCCGGGTCGTCGATCGCGCGGGCGGGATTCGCGGGGTCACGCATCGTGTCGTTCGCCCGGTCGCCGATGATGCGCTTGCCGCTGTAGCGCACCCCGAGGCCCCCGCGCAGGCCCTTGAGCCTTCCCGCCTGCAGGGTGTAGTCGGCGAACAGCTTCACGAGCGCCTGCTTCTGGTCGAGGATGCGCCCTTCGACCTGGCTCCGCCGGAACTGGAAGATCTGGTTGTACGCGTCGGCGGCGGTCTGCGCATCGGGCGACCGGAGATTGGCCGGAATCGCCGGGTTGATGGTGGCGAGGTTCGTCACCGGATCCACGCGCACGCTGGCGTCCTCGGCGATCTGCCGGAACACGGCCGCGTTCCGGTCGATGTACGCCCGCGTCATCGAATTGGCGTCGTCGAGGTGGATCCGCGGCACCGCCACGCTGCCGGTCAGGCGGAAGCCCTGCACCAGGTTGGCGGTCGCCTCGATCTCATAGCCGGTGCCGTGGCGCGTCGACAGGTCGACATACGTCGGGACGAGGTTCATCCCGCGGTTGTTGAGCGGATTGGTGCCGCCCTGCGGGATGGCGCGGTAGAGGGTGTTGATCTGCGGGCCCCCGCTGATCGAGGCGGCGCGGTTCCGCTCCCGGTTCCCGTAGTACGTGAACGAAAGGTTGAGTTTGCCGCCGAGGAGCTCGGCGCGCGCGCCGACGTCGAGGCCCTGGGCGACCGTCGGCGGCACGAGGTTGCCGTCGATGAGGACGTTGTAGGCCGAGGCCGGATTGAAGGTTTCCGCGAAGTTGACGAACGGGCTGAACCAACGCGCGACGTGGAACACGAGGCCGGCCGACTTGGTGGTCTGGTAGCCCTCCAGCGGCGGGGCGTTGTAGTCATCCTGGAAGCGGTCGTTCGCGTACTGGGCGAGGCGGCTGCGGTCCGGGGCGCGCGGGCGCGCCGTCGCCGGTTGCGCCCGGCCGGTGGGGCGGCCCTGCGCATCCTTGGGGATGTAGGTGAGCGTCGCCCAGTCCGCGGGCGCGCCGGGGCGGAGGAGCGGGGTGGCCGGGTCCCAGTCCCGCGGGTAGTCCCCCTGCCGCACCTGCTGCCGCGAGGCCGTGTAGTATTGGTCGCGGCGCACCGCGCCGAGCACGACGAGCCGGTCGCGCCAGAACTTCGCGTTGAGGGCGACGAGGCCGTAGGTGTAGTTCGCGTTGTTGACGGTCTCGGTGTCGTACCGGGAGTTGTCGATCACCCAGCGCGGCTGGATCTGGGAACTGTTCACCCCGGGATTCAGGTAGCGGATCGGCCCGCGGCTGAGATCGGTGATCTCCCGCGCGCTCTCGTTCCAGTAGCGGCGGACCCGGATGAACTGCGCGGGCAGGATCCACTGCGACTGGTCGGGACCCTGGGCCACGCTCAGCCAGCGGTACGACAGCGTGTAGTGGTTCTCGCTGCGGCCACCCATCGAGTTGACGGTGAACTTGCCCAGGCGCGTGTCGCGCACGTACGCCGCGGCGAACCGCACGCTGTCGAAGCCGTAGTTCCGGTAGCCGCGGAAGAACGACCCGTCGCCGTAGGGCTGCAGGAAGTGCGGGTTGGCCGTGCCGTCGGGCTGGACGCGGTTGAGGTCGATGTAGGAGTCCTGCGTGCCGCGGTTCTCCTCGCCGTTCACGAAGTACGCCTGCCGGTTGAGGTCGGCCGCGGCCTCGAGGTGGAAGTCGCCGAAACGCTGGTTGACCGTGAGCTGCAGGTCCCGGAACCGCGAGGAGAGCAGCGGCGCGTCGGGGGAGAGGGTGAACTCGTCGTCGGGCACGCGGAAGAACGAGGAGGCGATCGCCTGGTCGAACCGGCCGGCGGGCAGGCCGAACGCGTGGCGGAAGGTGACGCCGGAGCTGTTGAAACTGGGCGCGCCGATCGCGCCGTAGGTGAAGCCGGCGATCGGCGTCGTCGCCGTTTCCCCGCCCGCGCGGGTCATCGGTTCGCCCTCGAGGTTCACGACGGCGTTGAGGCCGCCGTACGGGTTCCAGAGGTGGTAGTTGGCGCCGCGCCGGTTGACGCCCGCGGCGGTGGCGGCGTTGAGCACCGCGGCGGCGGCGCCGCGCAGGGCCGCCGGCCGGTCGTAGGTGAGCTGGCCGTTCCAGCCCGAGAGCCGGTCGTTCAGCGTCGTCATCCCGGTCTGCTTCTGGATCTCGAGGTATTCGCCCTCGAGCCGGATCTCGGTGTGCCGCCACGGGCGGAAGGTCGTGGTCGTGAAGACGCCCTTGCGCCGGTTGAAATCCTTCTGGCGCCAGCCGTCGCCATCGCCCCAGACGCCGGCGGCGCGCACCGCCACCCGTTTCCCGAGGGGCTGGTTCACGTCGAAGGTCGCGCGGTAGGTGCTCCACGAGCCGACGCTGAACTGCACGTTCCGGAACGGCCGGTCGGTGCGGGCCCGTTTGGTGGTCGAGGAACTCGTGCCGCCCAGCGTCCCGTTGCCGAAGAGGATCGAGTTGGGGCCGCGGCCGAAGTCGAAGCGCTCGATGTCGAAGGTGTCGTTGTCGCCGTACTGGGGGAAGAAATTGCGCTGCTGGGTGCCGGCGCGGACGCCCCGCGTCTGGTAGTAGGTCGAGAAGGTGAAGAACGTCGCGTCGCCGTTGTTCGGGATGCTGTCGGAGCCCGTCGACCATTCGGCCGCGGTCTGCAGGTCGGTGAGGTTCAGCGCGTCGATGAACTCGCGGGTCATCACGGAGTAGGCCGCGGGCGTGTCGCGCAGGTCCGTCGCCAGCCGGCCGCCCGCCAGGGCGCTGGTCGCGGCGAAGCCCTGGTCGCGGTCGCTGCTGACCGTGAAGGGCGTGAGCTCGACCGGGTCCGGGGCCTGGCCCGCGGCGGGCGGGGGCACGGTCTGGGCCCGCGGCGAGGCGGCGGTCAGGATCACGGCGAGCAGCAGGCGGGCGGGGGCGGGCCGGCAAGGGCGGCGGGGCGGGGTAAGGGTCATAGGGGGGGTGGGAGCGGCGGCGGGAGCCGGGCCCTGCGGCCCCACGCTCGGGCGGGTGCAGCCGGAGGCAAGGTGGAACCGAGTCCGGCCGGCGCCGCAGGGACGTCCGGCGGACCGGAGGGGCCGGCCCGCGTCAATGGGCCGGCGGATCAGTCGTTCACGCGCGGGGCTTTCCTTTTCCCGGCGACCGGCTGCGGGTGGCGGCGGACCTCGACGTCGTTCGGTTGCACCGGGCCCGGGTTGCTGCGGCCGCGGATGATGATCTCCTCGAACGCGGCCCGCATCGCGGCGACGCGCGCCGGCTGGGCGGCCGCGAGGTTGCGCGTTTCACCCGGATCCGCGGCGAGATCGTAAAGCTCGACCTCCGTCCCCGCCCCGGGGTCGGCGGCCAGCACGAGCTTCCACGGACCCTCGCGGAAGCCCGGCACGCCGGTGCCCGCGCAACTCACGGCGGTAGGGCGCACGGGCGCGGTTCCACCCCGGAGCAGTGGGAGAAGGCTGAAGCTGTCCTCGCCGGCGTGCGCGGGCAGCGTGGTCCCGAGAATCTCGGCGAGGGTCGCGATGACGTCCGCCTGGTGCACCAGCTGATCGCACACGGTCCCGGGCGGCACTACCCCGGGCCAGCGCACGAGGAACGGCACGCGATGCCCACCCTCGTAAACCGACGTCTTGTAGCCGCGCAGGGTGCCGCTCGGGAAATGGCCCTGCCGCTCCAGCTCGGGCACGCCGATGTAGGCGGCGCAGCCGTTGTCGGAGGTGAACAGTACCAGCGTGTCCTTCGCGACGCCGCTTTGGTCGAGGGCCTCGAGGACGCGGCCGACGATGGCATCGGTTTCCATCACCAGGTCGGCATAGGCATTGAGGCCGCTCCGGCCCCGCCACTCGGCGTTGACGGCGAGCGGCGTGTGCGGAGAGGTCAGCGGCAGGTAGAGGAGGAACGGCTCGGGCTGCCGGGCGGCCAGCGAGATGAACTGCACCGCCCGGTCGCGAAGCGCCGGCAGGATCGGCTCGAGGCTCCAGTTGGGCAGCGCCGGGCCGGCCACGCTGGCCTGGTTGTTGCCAAGCAGGTGTCCGGGGAGGAGCTCCGCCGGGATGCCGACGGTGCGCTCGTTCTCGATGAAGCAGTAGGGCGGCCAGTTCGGCACGTCGGTGCCGAAGTACAGGTCGAAACCGCGCGTGGTCGGCCCGCCCGGGATCGCCCGGGCGAAGACCTCCCGCCAGGCGGTGCGGTGCGCCTCGGTCGCGGCCGCGGCCCCCTTGGGGATGGCGCGGAACAGCGGTGCCTGCGCGGCCGGGATCGGCCAGTCCCAGCCGAGGTGCCACTTGCCGATCGCGGCCGTGCGGTAGCCGTGTTGTCGGGCCAGCGAGGCGACGGTGAGCCGGTCGGGCGCGATCAGCGGCGCACCGAACACACCGACGATCCCCGCCTGCAGCCGGGTGCGCCAAGGGTAGCGGCCGGTGAGGAGCGTGTAGCGCGACGGCGAGCAGACGCCCGAGGCGGAGTGGCCGTCGGTGAAGCGCAGGCCCTGGGCGGCGAGCCGGTCGAGATTCGGCGTGGGAATCCTCCCGCGCTGCGGGTTGTAGCACTGCAGGTCCCCGTACCCGAGATCGTCGGCCAGGATGAGGACGAGGTTGGGTTTCCGGGGCCACGTGGCCGCGCGGGCGTCCGTGGCGGGCCCGGCCAGCAGGAGGACGGCCGCGGCGAGCCGGGCGAGGCCGGTGCGGCGGGGGAGGGGGCCGCCGGTCGGCGTCGGAGGGCTCATAAGCTGCCCTTGATCCCGATGGTCCAGAGGGAGCCGAAGTCCTGGCGCTGCCGGAGTTGGGCGTAGGCTGGGGTGTTGGGTCCGGCGATCTCGACGTCGTCGACCGGCTGGTTCACGTTGCGCAGGTTCGCGAAGACCGCGAGGCGCCGCGTGATCGCGTATTCGCCGGAGACGTCGATGTAGGAGCGTTTGGAGCCCCAGTTGTACGTGCCGGGCTCGAGGCCGCGGCCGTTGACGAGGCCGCGGCGCTGGCGGCCGAGATAGTTCCAGTTCAGGCGGACGTTGTACTGGGGCCGGGAGAGACTGATCCCCCAGTTGCCGCTCTTGGGGAAGTAGCCGGCGAAATTGGCGGCGCCGTCCCCGGTGGCGCGCTGGGCGCTGCCGTTCGCGTAGAACTGCACCCCGCGCGCCCAGTGGGGCAGGAAGGTGAGCGCCTGGCGGTAGTTCACGTTGTAACCCTCCATCCGCACCCGGGTGGCGAGGTTGTACTGGGTCGCGACGTCGTACGGGTCGTACACGGTCGGATCGAGCCCGTAGAGGCCGAGGAACCCCGGGGTGGCGTCGAGCACGGTGCTGCCGAAGAAGTTCTCGAAGTCCCGCCGGAACGCGCCGACGGACAGCTGCCCCACGCGCTCGAAGTAGTATTCGAGGCTCACCTTCGTGCTCCGCGCCCGCCACGCCTTGATCCCGACATTGTTGACCACGAGCCGGTTGGTGTTGCTGGGCGGCGCCTCGACATCGGGCAGCGTGAGCCCGCCCGAGTACTGGTTGAAACTCGGCCGGCCCAGCGACTCGTACCAGGCGACCCGGGCGAGGAGATTCTCCCGCACCTGCCAGGTCGCATTCACGCTCGGCAGCAGGCGAAGATACTCCTTCTCCGCCCGCTGGCCGCGGTCGATGAAGGTGAGCTGCGAGATGGGGAGCGCATCGCTGGCGATCGTCTGCGGGCGGCCGTTGGGGCCGAGGATGACCTGCCCCGCCGCGTCGCGCCGGAAGTTGCGGGTGGGATCGGTGAGCGGCCCCTCGGCCTCGACGTTGGTCTGCTCGGCCCGGACGCCGCCGGTCAGGCGCAGGCGCGGACCGAACAGGCGGAGATCCCCGCGCAGGTAGACGGCGGAGATCAGTTCCTCGGAGTGCTTCGAATTGCTGATCCTCGACCGGTACTCGGCGTTGGCATCGGCCGTGAAGCGGCCCGGATTCGAGCGGTAATGCTCCCACAGGCCCTCGTTGCTGACCCATTGGATCCGGGGAAAGCCATACGGGCCGGTCCGGGTCGAGAAGTCGCGATCCAGAAAGGGCGCCGCGCTGTCGTCCCCGCCCACCGGGGTGGTGCTGGACCGCCCATCGGCGCCAACGTAGGTCAGGGAACGGTTGTGCGTGCGGTAGTCGCTGATGCTCTGCCGCAGGTCGAAGCCGGCCTTGAGCGACAGCGGCCGGCGGCCACCGAAGTCGCGGCGGAGGTTGCCGAAGGCGGTCCGGTGCCGGCTGACGGACAAGCCGAGGCTGCTGCCCGCGGTGCTGAGCGAGTAATGGGAGAGTTGGTACGGATCCACGGGGACGCCGGTGGCGCCGTCCGTGACCGTGATGCGGCCGGGCCGGAGATAGAAGATGTCGTCGAAGGCCACCGTGACCCCGGTGCGCCGGACCAGCGTCGTCTGGAGGTACCCCTTGTCTATGTCCCGGAACTGATTGGTCGCCTGCGAGAGGCCGAAGCCGGCCTCGAGCTTCCAGATCCGCCCGTCGTGGCGGAAGGTGACACTCGGCATCACCGTGCGGCTGAGGCGATCGCGGGCGTTGGTGTTCTGGCGGACCTCGCCCGCGCCGGGAAAGCCGTGCGTGAAGGTGGGCGAAAAATCGCCGGGCAGCACGCGGTTCACCAGAAACGTCATGTTCCGCTGGTTGTAGTACGAGTGGAACGTCCCGAACTGGAAAGAGAATGCCAGGCGGGAGGCCGGGGTGAGCCGGTAGTCGACGGTGAGGCCAAGGGAGGTGCGGTCGCGGCCGGTCGTGCTGTCGCGGATGAGGTAATCCGTGAGGTATGGCCGGTCCGGGGTGGTGTCGGGCAGGGTGCCGCCATTGGTGGCGGCGCCGGCGCCGCGCCAGGTGTTGGTCATGATCGGTTCCGATGAATACTGGGATGAGGCCCCGCCGGAGAGCGTGAAGCCGAACGCCTTGTTCACGGGCACGATCCAGGTGAACTCGAACCCGGGCTGGACCTTCCGCGTGCGTTCGGCCCGCGGCCCGGGCGTCTTGTGGAAGTCGCGGGCGTTGTCGCGCATAATGACGTAGGTGCTGCCGGTGAAGACGGGCCGCGCGCGCTCGAACGCACTGCGCGGCACGAGGTTGATCGTCCCGGCCAGGGCGGAACCGGGGGACTCGGGCGTCGGCGAGAAGACCGCCTCGACCCGGGACATATTGTTGATCGAGACCGAATTCAGCTCCACGTTGCGTCCGACGCCCGAGACCTCCGGCGTGGCGAGGCTGAAGCCGCCCACGCTCACCGGCACGTTTTCCGAGGAGACGCCGTCGATCGACACCTCGCGCGGATCGCCGCCCCGGTAACTCATCGTGATCCCGGGCAGAAGCTTCAGGAACTCGCCGATGTTGCCATCGGGCACGAGGCCGAACTCGTCCGCGGCGACCACGTTGACGATGTTCGCGGCGAAGCGCTGCTCGTTGATCGCGATGGCGGCTCCGTCCATCTCCCGTGAATCGGAGACGACAAAGGAGCCAAGCTGGACGACCTTGCCCGGGGCGCCGGGGCCCCCCGGGGCGGTGAGGGCGACATCCCGCTCGACGGCCGCGCCGGGGGCCGGGACCAATCTCACCTGCTGCGGATCGAAGCCGGTGTAGAAGACCTCGAGCGCAACCGGGCCGGCGGGCACCAGATCCAGGCGGTAGGTGCCGGTTTCGTCGGTGAAGGTCACGAGGGTGGTGCCCTTCACGGCGACCCGGGCGTTGGCGAGGTACATCCCGGTCGCGGAGTTGCTTACGCGCCCGGTGATGCGGGTGGGGGCCGAATTCTCGGCCGCGGAAATCCCCGGCCGCAGCACGTTGGTCGTCGAGGCCAGCAGGACGACGAGAAGGAGCCGCCCTACCCGGTAGGGAGCAGGGGGTGGGGGATTCGGTTTCATAGTTGGGATGGAGGGGCCGTGATGTCCAGCGACGGGGTCCTTGAGGGGCGGGGTGAGGTGGGGTGTGAAGAGAAGGGGCAAAATCAGGGCCCCGGGAGTGCTCCACGGCCCAAAAGCCTTCCCAGTTGGGCGACGGCCTGGCGCGGGGAGCGGCGAAGCAACCTCCTGGCCTCAGGGGTCCCAGGGCACTGGGGACGATTGGGGTACAAACCTCAAAAGGCCGGCAGGCAATGCTCCGCGCAATTCGCCGTCAACCCTCGAGTCGTCCGGCGGCAGCGAGCCGGCGCCTTGGAATTCCCGTCCTGGAAAACTTTCGCGGGCGGCACCGACCGGGGTCAGGCCGTGAATCGTTAGTTTTCGGCCGACCCTGAATCCGGGTGCCCGCACCCTTCCAGCGATTCACGGCCTGCCCCCGTCGGTCCGTCCCCCGCCCTCCGGCCCTTGAATCGGGTAGACCGCGAACTACAGCTCCTTCTCCCGCTCCTTCGCCTCCTGCGCGTTCTGGTCCGCCTTGCGGGCGAACACCTCCGGCAGCCGCTCTGCAGTTCTGCTTCGGCCTGCTGCGCGAGTTCGATGTGCCGCAGTTGCAGGCCCTGGTGGCGCCGCGCCCGGTGACCCGCCGCTGAGCTCGCGGCGGGGCGCCAACGCGTCCGCCTTTTACCCGTCCGGGCGGCACCGACCTAGGTCAGGCCGTGAATTGCTGGAAGGGCAAGTGCACCCGGATCCAGGCCCGGCCGAAGACTAGCGATTCACGGCCTGACCCTTTCCGGCTCCGCGGCTGTCCGCGTTTCCGCGGCTTGCGATCATCGGCGCCGGGGACACCGAAACCAGGCCCGCCAGACGTCCGGACCTGGCCGCGGCCATCGAGCGCGCGGATCTCTTCATCGTCGGCTCCGGCGGCATGCACGCGAGTCCGCTCGAAGTCTGGCGCGCCACCACCGGCAAGCCCTACGGGATTGCCGGCGTCACCTTCGGCGCCGTCACCGGCGACCGCGTCGAGATGCTGCGGAAGGCGGCGTTCGTCTACTGCCGGGATAGCGTCTCGGTCGAAAACATCCGCCGCGCCGGCGTCACGGGGCCGCACTCCGGCTTCGGTCCCGACACTGCGTTCGCGCTCCACGTCCGCAACGAGGAGGCAGCGGAACGATACCTCCAGCAGACCGGCCTCCGGAACAAACGCTTTATCTGCGTGATTCCCCGTCACCGGGTCTCGCCTTACTCCACGATTTACAACTATCCGCCCACCGCGGAGGATCGGAAGATCGACGCCCTGAACCGGGAATTCAACGGGACCGACCACGGGGCGACGCGCGAACTGATCGTCAACTGGGTGCGCGAGACCGGACTGGGCGTGCTCGCCTGTCCAGAGATGACGTACGGCGTGCAGCTGGCGAAGGAGCAACTCGTCGATCCACTCCCCGCCGACGTGCGGAAGAACGTGTTCTGGAAGGACTCGTTCTGGAATGCGGACGAGGCCGCCTCCGTCTATGCTCGCGCCCTCGCCGTGGTCAGCCTCGACTGCCATTCGCCCATCATCGCCCTGACCGCGGGCACGCCCGCGATTCACCTGCGCGTTCCCACGGACAACCCCCACAAGAGCCGGATGTTCGCCGATATTGGGACGCCCGAGTGGGTCCACGAACTCCAGGGCATGACCGGGGCGCGGCTCACGTCCATGGTGATGGAAATCCACCGCGAGCCCGCCATCGCCGCGCAAAAAGTGCACCGCGCCATGGTGTTTGTCCGTCAGCGCCAGGCCGCGATGATGGCCTCGGTGCGCGCGGCGCTGCCGGCGTAATGCAAACGCTCGAGCCATCCTTACGGGAGGGCACAAAACCCGTCCCGGATCCGATCCCCCTGAAAATCCGGTTTCCTAGCAGCCAAATCCCCAAAATCAGATTTTGGCCGGGACCGGATAGAAACTGGACCAACTTTGCGCCCCAACGAGTAACAAAAGCTGTTTCGTAGGAGTAATCTCTTCACGAAGAAGAATCCGTTCGGTCGCACCTTGGGCGATTTCGCGACCTTGGCCTCGCTCGTCAGTGTGATCGATGGGGCGGATTTTCTCCGGCGATGGCGCGAAGACCGTTCCAAAAAAGACGGCCGCGAGGTGCTCACGACCCACGAGCGCCCGGTGTTCGAGTTGCTGCTCGAGCAGGCGGAGTGCGCCGATCTTCTGCTGATCAACAAGTGCGATCTGATCCGGCCGGATGAGGCGGACGAGTTGGAATCGCTTTTGCGCGGCCTCAACGCGCGCGCCGAGATCGTGCGGGCGGAGCAATCCAGGGTGGACGCGGACTTCCTGCTGGGTCGGGTGCGGTTTGACGCGCAGGAGACTCTTCGGGCGGCGGCGTGGCTGGAATCGCTCTCCGCGCTCCTGCCGGCCGCAGGGAGCGCAAGCGGCCTGCGGTCGCCGCTCCTGCGCTCGGCGGCCGCGGCGGCGCGTCCGAGCCACGAGGAGAAATATGGCATCCGCAGTTTTGTCTTTCAGGCGCGGCGGCCGTTTGAAGCGCGGAAATTCTTTGCCCTGATCGAAGGCGGTCTGCCCGGTTTGCTCCGGGCCAAGGGCTATTTCTGGACTCAGGAGCGACCGGATGAAATGGGCTTTCTCTCCGTCGCGGGCGGCGCCACGAGCTACGATTTTCTCAGCTATTGGTGGGCGGCGATGGTCGAAAACGGGCGAGTTGGGCTCGAGCACCGGCCGGAGTTGATCGTCGCCCTGTGGGCCGAGCCGCATGGCGACCGCCGACAGGAGTTGGTGTTTATCGGCGTGGGACTCGAGGAGGCGGCGATCCGGGCGGGGTTGACGACGTGCCCGGTTCAGTCGGTCGGCGGCGCGGCGAGCGCCTGCTGAATCATGATCTTGGTGACGGCGGCCTTGGGGCGATGAAGTTTCCACTTTCGGGTGCGCCCGGGCTCGAAGACGACGATGACGGTCTCAAGGAGCGGGCAGCCGGGATCGGCGCAATTGAGTTCAGTCACCGTCACGGCGACATCATCCGAGAGTTTCAGATACGCCCGCGTCCATTGCTTGATCGCCATGGCGTGCGCCGGCACGGGTGGCCGGTCGTCCGGGTCGGCGTCGAAATTCGGAATGAAGGAGGGCACTGAAGGGGGGCGGGTCGCGGAGCGGCCGACGCGAATCCGGCGGGAAAAAAAGGCGCCCGCGGATACCGCGGGCGCCGTGAAGGTGAAGAGGGCGGTGCGCCTATTTCGTGGCGATCTTCGAGGCGGTGATGACGTGCTTGTCGCCGTCCTTTTTCACCGTGCCGGTGACGATGACGCCGTCGAGTGAGCCTTTGCAGACTTTGCCGTGGAAGTCCTTGGCGACCTTGTTGTCGGCCATCAGGTAGGTCGTCGACTTGCCGTCTTTGCCAGCGACTTGGATGGCATTGGTGCATTTTTCGGCCTGCTTCAGTTCG
>Ga0194130_10004478_pt1 | contig 17735 bp, 10 predicted proteins | sample TA2KigsurfametaG_FD_160084 | JGI IMG/M metagenome (GOLD analysis project Ga0194130, IMG submission 160084) | Freshwater microbial communities from Lake Tanganyika, Tanzania - TA2015050 Kigoma 12 surface | ecosystem: Environmental > Aquatic > Freshwater > Lake | place: Tanzania: Lake Tanganyika... | reverse complement strand
GTGGTGGCCGTGCTCAAGCGCTTGGTGCTGGATGTGGTGCGACGCCGTCTGGATCCGTGCCTGGTGCCGGGTCTGGCGGCCCTCGCCCCCGACGCGCCCCTGGCCTCGCTGCTGGCGCGGCTCCCGGCCCGGACCGACCTGGCCATGACCACCATCACCGGCCATCGGGAGGGTGGCCACCCCCTCGAAAAGCTGGCGTTGCTCTTCAGCGACAGCGTCTTTTTCCAGCGCGCGCCCAACGACCTCGTCGTCGACACCGACGCGAAGAACGCTGGCCTCGCCCCGCAGGCGGGAGCGCGCGCCTTTCGGGAGCGGGGGGTGGGCGTCAGCCACTTTCATTACTTCTCTCGACCCGCCTGCGCGCGGGCCGTGGCCCGTTGGCTGACGGAACGCCAGCCGCTGGAGCTGGACGACTTCGAGCCGTTGACCACCGCGTCCACCGAACGCGAACGCGCGAGCACGCGGGAGACGGACGCCAAGGAGGAGGCCGCCGGGGCTCCGGGCGCCAGCGACAGCGACGCGCTGCCGGTGGTGGTGCTGGTGCCGGACCTCATGGGATCCCACCTCTGGGATCAGACCCGCCAGGAGCGGCTGTGGTTGGCTCCTGGCGCTGGACTGGCGGAGCGGCTGCGGCGGCTGCGGGACCCGAGGGATCTGGCGATCGAGCCGGAGAAGCTGATGGAGCTCCTCTATGGCGACCTTTGCCGCGCCCTGCGACCGAGCCATCGGGTGGTGCGCTTCGCCAGCGACTGGCGCCAACCCCTTGACGCGCAGGCGGAACGCCTGGGAGCCGCGCTGCGCCCGCTGGTGGCGGAAGCGGCGGACGGACGCCCCGTGCGCCTCCTGGCCCATGGCCTGGGAGGGCTGGTGGTGCGGGGTCTCATCGCCAAGGACCCCGACCTCTGGCAGCGGTTGATGGAGCGCGAGGGGGCCCGCTTCCTCATGTTGGGCACGCCACACCAGGGGTCCCACCACATCGTGGAGCTCCTCCTGGGGAAAGCGCCCCTGATCCGCGCCCTCGCTCGCGGGGACCAGGGGCTGGAGATGGAGGAGCTGCTGACCCTGCTGGCCGGTTGGCCCGGGGTGTTGCAAGCGCTGCCGCGACCGGGTGAGCCCCCGCGAGGCGACCGCGCCGATGACGGCGACGTCATCGATGCCCATGGACTCTGTAGCGGGTTGAGCTGGTATGACGCGGAGCTTTGGAGGCGGCTGAGGGAGCGCAACAGCGACCGCTGGTTCGGCGATCCCCTCGGCGCTCTCCCCAGCGCGGACACCCTCGCGCGGGGACGCTGGTTGTGGGACCAGACGGCCGGCGCCGCAGGACTCCCCGGGGATCCGGATCGCGTGATTCACGTGCTGGGCCAGGCCCCCCGCACGCCCAGCGGCGTGGCCCTGCGGCAGGGGCGGCTCGTGATGCTCAGCACCACGGACGGCGACGGCGTCGTCCCTTGGAGCGCCAGCCACCTGGAGGGCATCGGCCACGTCTATCGAGCGGCGGCGGACCATGGCGGCCTCGCCTGCCGCCCCGAGCTCTTCCCCGCCATTGTCGACCTGCTGGTCGAGGGGCGCAGCGACGCCCTCCAACCCCTCCCCCGACAGGGGGGCGCGCGGGCGGCGGTGCCCGCCCTCCTGCCCTGGCAGCCCGGCCCCACCCCCGTGCCCAGCGATGACGAGCTGCTGCGGGGCTTCGCGGGAGCGGAGCCGCCGGCGGCGGCGCCCACCAGCCTCTCGCCCCCCCTGCGGGTGTCCTGCCAGGCCATGGACCTCCGCTACGTCGACCATCCCTTGATGGTGGGGCACTACGAAAACGACTCGATCGCCGCCGCCGAAGCCCTCCTCGACCGCGACATCGTGGCTGGCGAGCTCAGCAGTCGTCGACGGCTGGGGCTCTATGCCGGTCCGCGAGGATCGACCACGGTGGTGCTCCTGCCCCCGAGCGCGCGGGAGCGGGGGCGGGGCAGCTGTCGCGGCGCGGTGGTGATCGGCCTCGGCCCCATGGGCGACCTGTCGCCGCTGGCGCTCACCGAGGCGGTGCGGGTGGGCACGCTCCGCTACCTGCTGCAACTGCTGGATCGGGCGGATGGGTCCGGAACGTTGGCGCGGGAGGTGGGTCTGGCCTCTTTGCTGATCGGCCAGAACTCCAGCGGAGACATCGCCATCGAAGACTCCGTCGCCGCCTTGGCGCAGGGGGTGCTGGCGGCCAACGCGCAGTTCGCGGAAACCTTCCCCGACGTGCCCCTGCGGGTGGGCCATCTGCATCTGGTGGAGCTTCTCCTCGACACCGCCATCACCGCCACCCGCGCCCTGGCCGGGCTGGAGGAGCGATGGAACCGCGACGGCAAACGGGTGCTGGCCGTGGAGCGCGAACTGCGCTTCGGCAAGGGATGGCGCCACAGGCTGGATGCGGCGCAAGACAGCGGCTACTGGCCGCGGATGGTGGTGACCAACGGCGAGCTCCCCCGGGGAACGGCGGACGGCGGCGGGACAACCGGGGCCGCGGGCCAGGCGCCACCTGCGGGCGTGCCCCTCGCCAACGCCCTCACCTTCTCCTTCCTGGGCCAGCGAGCCCGCGCCGAAACCCAGCAGCAACGCCGACAGAACGGCCTGGTGGAAGCGCTTGTGGCCGCCTCGATCCACAACCCGACCATGAACCCGGATCTGTGCCGCACGCTGTTTCAGCTGCTGGTGCCCTCCTCGTTCAAGGATCTGGCCCGCCAGCTGGATCAACTGGTGCTGGTGCTGGATGAGACCACCGCCAACCTGCCCTGGGAGCTGCTGATGGCGGATGACAAACCCCTGGCCCTGCAGCTGGCGGTGGTGCGTCAGCTGCAGGCGCCCCGCTACCGCCAACGGCTGCGGCAGACGACCAACCGAGCGGCCTATGTGATCGGCAATCCCGGCAGCGAGGGGTTCACCTCCGTGTTTGCGGGCGAGAGCGGCACGGGCGCCACAGGCCTGCCGAGCCTGGAGGGAGCGAGCGAGGAGGCGGAAAGCGTGCTGCGCCTGCTGCGAGAGCGCGACTACGTCTGCGAGGAGTCGCTGCGGGAGGAGAACGCGGTGGACGTGATCAACAAGCTCTATCGCCATCCCTACCGCCTGCTCCACATCGCCGGCCACGGGGTGTTCGAGCATCCGACCCACGAAGGCGAACGGCGCAGCGGCGTGGTGCTCGCCGGCGGACTGCTCATCACCGCCGCCGAGATCGAGGCGATGGAGGTGGTGCCCGATCTGGTGTTCCTCAACTGCTGCCACCTGGGCACCGTGAAGCGGGAGGCGGTGGCCTTCAATCGCCTCGCGGCCAGCGTGGCCGGACAGTTGATCGAAATGGGGGTGCGCGCGGTGGTGGCCTGCGGCTGGGCTGTGGATGACGCCGCCGCCCTGGCCTTCGCGGAGGCGTTTTACACGGCGATGCTCCAGGGAGCGCCCTTCGGTCGAGCGGTCTTCCGCGCCCGCCAGGCGGCCTATGCCACCCGATCCAACAGCACCACCTGGGGGGCGTACCAGGCCTATGGCGATCCGGACTACCAGCTTGAGGAGCTCACCAGCGCCAGCGATTCCGCCCCCGCCCCAGCGCCTGCGGAGGCCGGCGGGTCGCCCCAGACCTGGGTGACGCCCCTGGAATTGATCGATCGACTCCAACAACTGGAGGGGGGCATCCGCCATGGCGCCCGACCCAGCGTCGACCGCCCTCGCCTTCTGGCTGAGCTGGAGGGACTGCTGAGCGGCGCCCCGGCCTCCTGGCTGGGGAGGGCGGAGGTCGTCCTGGCCGTGGCGGACGTCCACGCCGCCCTGGGGGGCGAGCAGCGGGAGGAGGCCTGTCGGCACTACCTCACCGCGCTGCGCTGCCACCAGGCCAGCGACGGACTGCCGATCCGCGCCATCGAGCAACTGGCCAACCTGGAGGCGCGACTGGGGGAACGCGCCAACGACGAGCCCCGGGTGGAGCGGGCCATCGCGCGCCTGCGGGGGCTGCTGCGCCTTGCGGACGGCGGGACCGGGCCAGCGGAGTCCCCGCCGGAGTGGCAGGGGCTGCTGGGGAGTGCCTGCAAACGCCTGGCCGCCCTGCGGGCGCGAACGCTCGTTTCCGCGGGGCGGGCGGGCAGGGAGGCCTTGCAGACGGTGATGACGCCCCTGGAGGAGGCGATCGCCGCCTACGGCCAGGCGAGTGGCGAGCTCTACAACCAACTCAACCTGCTCGCCCTGGAGACGGTGCGCACCCTGCCGGAGCCCCCCGAAGCCGGGGCGATCCGGCGGGCCCGCGCTTTGCTGGCGGAACAGCGCCGCAACGCCCCCGCCGAGACGTCGTTCTGGAGCGCCGCAACGGTCGCCGATGCCCTGTTGGTGCTGCGGATGGTCGACCGCCGGCTGGCGGCGGCGGACGCGGCTGGCGAGAAAGCCGCCCGCGAGGTGCAGGGGGCGTATCAGGAGGTGTTCGCCCATGGTCGCGGCACCCCCCTGGAGCGGGAATCGGTTCTGGAGCAGCTGGACCTGCTGGCGGATCTGGCGGCCGTGCGGGGTCGGGGACGGACGGATCCCTGCCCCGCCGCAGCGCCCCTCGCCGAGCGGCTGCGGGCGATCAGTGAAGCGCTGCGCGCGGCGGAGGGGGCCCGTCCCCTTCCGGAGGAAGAGGACGGCGGCGGGGAGGAGGCGATGGAGATCCTGTAAGGGCCGCTCCGTCCGGCTCTGCGGGTCCGGCTGCCGGCTCTGCGGGTCCGGCCGTGCGGGAAAGTGGCGGGGTGATGGCCCGGGAGGCGCGCGGCGGTGAGTGCGAGCGGAAGCGACCCGAACCGGGGCAACCCGGCCTGGAGCGGAGATGGGCTGGTGATCGGCGCGGGCCCGGCGGCCCTGGCCATCGCCGCCGAGCTGGGGGAGCGGGGCCTGGCGGTGGCCGCCCTCGCCCCGGCCCCTCCCACCGCCCCCTGGGCCAACACCTACGGCATCTGGGCGCAAGAAGTGGAGGCGCTGGGCCTGGCGCACCTGCTCTCCCACCGCTGGGAGGACACCGTCAGCCATTTCGGCCCCGGCGGCGAGGGGCGAGAGGGCACCGTCCACCACGGCCGCGCCTACGGGCTGTTCGACAAAACGGCTCTGCAAAACCACTGGCTGGAGCGCTGCGCCCGCGCCGGCGTGCGCTGGCAGCAGGGTCGCGCCGCGACGATCCGCCACGATCCCGACGACTCCACCGTCACCACGAGCACGGGGGAGGAGTGGCGGGCGCGGCTGGTGGTGGATGCCAGCGGCCATGAACCGGTCTTCGTGCGCCGCAGCAGCGATGGCCCCGTGGCCGGGCAGGCCGCCTACGGCATCGTGGGCCGCTTCAACGCCGACCCCATCCCGGCGGGCCAGTTCGTGTTCATGGACTACCGGTCGGACCACCTGCCCGCGGCCGAACGACTGGAGCCACCCACCTTCCTGTATGCCATGGATCTGGGAGACGGCGTGTTCTTCGTGGAGGAAACCTCCCTGGCCCTGGCGCCACCGGTGCCCTTCTCCACCCTGCGGGAGCGCCTGCGGCGACGCCTCGCCCACCGGGGCGTGGGCGTGCGGGAGGTGCTCCATGAGGAGTTCTGCCTGTTTCCGATGAACCCGCCCCTGCCCGACCCGCGCCAGCGGGTGGTGGGCTTTGGCGGCGCCGGGGGGCTGGTGCACCCCGCCTCGGGCTACATGGTCGGCGGGCTGCTGCGGCGGGCTCCGGAGCTGGCCGACGCCATCGCCGCCGCCCTGGCGGCGGGGTTGACGGGGGAGGCGCTGGCGACGGCGGCCTGGGAGGGGTTGTGGAGCCCGGACCTGCGCTGGAAGCACGCCTTCTTCCGCTTTGGCCTGGAAAAGTTGATGCGCTTCGAGGAGGCGCGGCTGCGCCATCACTTCCACACCTTCTTCCAACTGCCCACCGCCCAGTGGACGGGCTTTCTCACCAACACCCTGCCGCCGCGAGAGCTGCTGGTGGCCATGGTGGGGCTCTACAGCCGGGCACCCTGGGACGTGCGCTGGGGGCTGATGACTCTTCAGGGGCGCGAAGGGGCGCTGCTGGGGCGCCTGCTCCGCTGCGGCTGACGGCCCTCGGCGGATCACGCCAGCATGGGATCACGCCCCCCGCCGCGTCCGCCGATGCCCCCCGCCGCTCCCGACAGTCCCGCCGCCCGAGCGGACCTGCTCACCCTCCTGCGCGGCGGGGGCGCGAGCGGCGGCGGAAACGTTCCCGGAGGAAAGGAGCGCATTCCTGCCTTGATCGAACAGCTGGAGCGCGAGCAGCCGGCCGATCTGCGCCGGGATCTGCCCCTGGTGGAAGGGGTGTGGGAGCTGCGCTGGAGCAGCAGCTCCCTGCCCTATCTGGCGACGGCGCCCTGGCTCGCCAACCTGCAGGTGTTGTCGCCCTCCCGGGGCCAGGGCATGAACCTGTTGCGGCTGGCCGGCCCCCTGGGGGAGCTGGCGGGCATCGCCGTGCGGGCGGCGATCGCCGTGGAACCGCCCGCCACGCCGGAGGACGCCAGCCAGCGGGTGAGCGTGCGCTTTGAGCGGGGCGGCTGGCTGGGCCCGACCCTGGGCGGCCAGCGGCTGCGGTTGCTGCGGGAGGTGCGGCAGAGCTTCCCAGCCTGGCTGGACATCACGGTGGTGGACCAGGAGCTGCGGGTGTGCCGCGGCAACGCCGGCACGCTCTTTGCCCTGGTGCGGCGACCCGACCTGAGCCTGGAGGCGCTGTTGGAGTAAGCCCCCTTCCCAAGGAGGAGGCTGGCGGGTGCATCCGCCCTCTCCTGACAGCGCGCTGTCAGGTTCCGGACAGCGCGCCGTTGCGCAAGGGACCGGGAAACGGCAGCGATCGAACAATCCGCCGTGGGGCGGCAGACAACTGTCGCAGGCCGGATGAACGATTCTTTTACCGAGGCAAGGGAGAGCCCCGCCTCACAAACAACCGTTTCTCAAGCGAATTTCCAATGGCCATTCTTTCGAGCTTTGAAGTTCTCGCGCAGTCGCTGATTCCCCCCAGCGCCATACCCGGTGGTGGCGGCATTCAGGCCAAGATCCCCTTCGTGCTGCAAGCTTATTTTGTGGAGGTGTCTTTACCCAAGAGCGCAGCAAACCCCGTTTCATTCAGCCTTGACTTCCAAGAAACCACCCAGTTCCAGCAAGGAGCTGGCCCCAAGGCCCTGATGGCACAGTACATCGATGCCGACGGAGAGGTTGTGATGGACAAGAATTTTGCCAGCGATTTCAGCTTCAAGGGTCAGCAGCTGAAGCCAGGGCAAACCATCATCTACAGCATCCAAGTCGTGGGAGACGACAATCAGCCCACCCCGAATTCCCAAGCCGGCACAGGCTGGCGCGGCATTACAATCCTCAATGCCCCAGAGAATTGCGGATTGGTTGCCTCCCCAACGCATCGGCAGATTTATTTCACCAGTGACGACCAGGCGAAGGCCAGCATTGCTGATTCCACCGTTTATCCAGTGCCAACGGCTTCTGGCAAAACACTCTTTTAAGCGTCAGCGAGGCGCGGCGGCGAGCGACGCTAAGGGATCAGGCCCTTTCCTGAGCGTCACACGCCCCGTTCCCGACCGTTTCCGCATCCTTCCCCGGAGGCCATCCTCGTCCTTACCGGCCAACGCTTCGGGCCATTCTCACGACTTCCCCCCATGACAGACGCCACCCTGCCGCCCCCCGCCCCAGGGCACTGGGATGCGGTGACGGATGACCCCGCCGGCTTCCGTATTTTTCAACGCGGGCGCCATCTGGATGGCACGTTCATCCGCGTTTATGTGCCCAAGCAAGCCGAGGTCCCCGGCCAAACCTTGCGGGCGATTCTCTACCTCCATGGCTTCGCTCTCTGCCTTCCCTCGTTCTATGAGGCCCACCTGCGCGAATTGGCCGCTGCGGGCTGGATCGTGTTCTTCCCGGATTTCCAACGCAGCACGTACAGGGAAGAGTCGCTCGAGGGCGCCCGCCGTCGCGGGGGCGCCAGCCGATCCAGCCACGCGCCGCTCACCTGGGGGCGCACCACCCTCCGCCTGCTCCGGCGAAAACGCGAGGAGGGGTTGCGCCTGGAGGATCTGCCCGAGGCCATGGCGGCGCCCCGGGACGCGCGGCCCAGCCTGAGGAGGAGCCTGCCAGACCTGCGGGTGCGCGACCTGCGGCGGGTGCTGCTCCCCTGGCTGTTGATTCGCTTGCTGCTGTCGGTGATCGGCTGGTTCCGCCGCAACTACGCCCGCAACCTGGGCGAGCTCATCGGCACGGTGCTGCTGAGCCTGGCCTATGCCCCGACGGACTGGCTGCGCAACGCGCTCACGCTCACGGAGAACGCCTGGACCGACTTGAGCCAGGAACCCTCCCTCGCCCATTGGCAGAGCGATGCGATGGAGATGTACGGATTCGGCCATTCGCTGGGCGGCCTGCTCAGCCTGAGCATTCCCTCCCTGACGACCCCCGAGCCGCCGGCCCGCTTCCAACCCAAAGCCATCCTCGCCGCCGATCCGGCCACCAGCACGGAGATGGGCATTCCGGGGTTTGTCATCGCGCTGCTCAAGCTCTTCAACGCGCCTTTCACCGCCGAACCGCTGCGCATTCAGGTCACTGGACCGCAGATCCAGCAACCCGTGGCGATCCTGCATGGTTTGGCGGACACCCTGGTGCCACCCCAGCTCTGGGCTGTGCAGGGAGGGGGGGGAGCCTTCACGTCGGTGGGCGGTCCGGCCAAGGCGTTGTATTTCGCCAGCTCCAACCAGCAGCGGGACCCCAACCTGGTGGCCTTCCACAATCAGGCCGTGACCTCCACGCAAACCTATGACGACGACCTGTTCGAGGCGTTCGGGGGAGTCAAGGACGGCCCCAACGCCTACAACACCACCTGGATCTGGCCCGCGCTCCATCTTCTGTTCCAGAAGAACTCGGATCCTGCCGCGCTGCTGCGGGACGTGGAGCAGCGCCCTGAACCACCCCCCTTCGCCATCAGCACCGATCCGCCTGCACCCGCCCGACGGTGGTGGCCGTGGCTGCTGGCCGCCGCTGGTTTTGTCGCCTTGGGGATTCTGGTGTGGCGGCTGCGGGCCTGGGGTTGAGCCGGTCCATGGCGGTGGCCACGCCCCCCCCTGGAACGCCACTCCAACGGAACGGCCCACGGGCCGCCAGGATGCAGAGGCGAATGGTCCAACCAACCCCGATGCAAGCCAGCTGGAACGACACCGTGATCGCGCGGAGTGACGACATCGTCACTGTGGAAGGCAACGCTTACTTCCCGCCAGAGTCCCTGGAGCCCGGCTGCTTTCGCCCCTCCAGCCACCGCACGGTCTGCGGCTGGAAAGGGGAGGCCCACTACTACGACGTGGTGGTGGGAGACCAGGTGAATGCCAACGCCGCCTGGTTTTATCCCGCCCCCAAAACCGCTGCCGAGGAGATCAAGGGACGCGTGGCCTTCTGGAAAGGCGTGAAGGTGACCGCGAGCGCCAGCTGAGCCATGAATTCAACATTCCGTGGAATCGTTTACGTGAGCGTGTGGGTGCTCCTCTGGGGCACGGCGGCCTCCCTGGCGGACACCGTTCTCCTCCAACGCCATGCCTATGAGGCGGGCACCGGAGGCCAGGCGGTCACCTTCGCGTCCTATGGCGTGGCCGCCGTGGTGCTGGCCGTGCGCCTGGCCGGGCGCTTCCTCAAGCCCGACCCCACCGGATCCGGGCCACCCTGACCCGACGGACCCAGCAAGCGACGAATTGACAGAGCGGCGGACCGGCAGCGACAGAATGGCGACATGAGCCCCTCCCCCGCCTCACCTCCGCCCAGCGCACCTCAGCTCACCACGCCCCTGATCGACGGTCCCGCGAACGCACCAGCCACACTGGTGTTGGCCCATGGTGCGGGCGCCCCGATGGACAGCCCCTTCATGGCCGCCATGGCCAGCGGACTGGCGAATCGCGGCTGGCGGGTGCTCCGGTTTGAGTTCCCCTACATGGCCCGCCAACGGCTCACCGGTCGCAAGAGCGCCCCGGATGCCCTGCCGAAATTGCTGGCCGCTTTCCGCGAGGCCGCGACATTCGCGACCGCAGACGCGGCGGCGAGCCCCCTGATCATCGGCGGCAAATCCCTCGGCGGCCGGGTGGCCAGCCTGCTGGTGGATGAACTCGCCCCTGCGGGCGTGCTCGGGTGCCTGTGCCTTGGCTATCCCTTCCATCCCCCCGGCCGCCCCCACCAGCTCCGCACCGACCATCTGGCCACCCTGTCCACCCCCACCCTCATCCTCCAGGGGGAAAGGGATCCCTTCGGCCGGCGTGAGGAGGTGGACTCCTACTCGCTCTCCCCCAGCGTGCGCGTGCAGTGGCTTCCCAACGGCGACCACAGCTTCAAGCCCACCCGCGCCTCCGGCAGAACGGAAGCCGACAATTGGCAGCTGGCGGCGACGCTTGCCGATCACTTTCTGCGCGGGTGCGTGGGTCTGGAGCCCGGGCCGTTTTCGCACGCCACCAGGCGAACGGTCTGACACCAGTCCCAGGAATCGGGAGGGCAGCAATTGATCAAAACACGTTAATCCGGCAAATCAGGCCGCAACCGACGATGGCGCCCCCTGGCCTTGGCCCACCACCACAGGGCATTGTTGAGGCTGCGGCGATCAAAGCGCTCCGGATCAAAGTCGCCACCGCTCCACTCAACCAGGGCGCGATGGTCCGGATGGGAGGGATTGGCGATAGCCCGCAAGAAGTCGTCATAACCGCCGCTGCCGCCCACGTCCTCCGGAGGCGCGGAACGGCGACCATCCAACACCCAGGGGAGCCATTGCTCCTGCGGGTTCACCACTACCACCCGCTCCAACAGCAGGGTGTGCTGCCAACAGTCGCCGAGATCGTATTCGTAGGTGACCGAATCCCCAACCAGCCGCAGAATCTTGCGAGCCTTCACGAGGGTTTCATCCCGCTGGCGAGCGATGAACTCCTCCTCCCCGAAGCCATCATCCAAAGGTGAAGTGTAGAAGATTTGCTCCTCATGAGTCGCACATGTAATGAACTGATGCAGGTGATAATTTTCCCAACCCATGACAATCTGCAATACCTCATGCAGGCGACCAAGAGTGATCGACTCCTCCACCCAGAGACGGCGCCAGATCGGTGGCTCGATATCGTTGAGGCTGATCCGCAGTTGCAGCGTGGTCACCTCCGTTGGTGGCAGGCGGCGAGAAACAGGCATGGGAAGGGATCTGATCGCATCTGATCATCACTCAATCCGGGTCACAAGTGGTGATCTTTCTCTTGCCTAGCATCTTGGCCAGGAAATTGCATCACCAAACGAGTTACACTCGTTGATTGTTTGCATCAATACGAGCACTGGCGTGTCGTACGTTTTCAGGAGTCGGCAACGAGGACTGATTTAAAATGTCTCCCAAGGGCTATGGCCTGAGACCTCAACCTGCGGTGTCCTTGGTGGGATTGATTTTTCCCTGTGCACCAAATGCAAGCCGCCCCAACCGATCTTGATCTGATCAGCTTCCTGCGCGCTCTCCCTGATCCTCGGATGCGGCGTGGCATCCTCATCCCTGCTTACTACCTGCTGTTGGATCGGCGTTCATTGCCCAGGTGACGCTCTACTCGGCGGCGCTGGGTTTGGCGTACTGCTTCACAGCCTGACGGCTACAGCCAGGCCTGCCATGTCCCAGGGGAGAACCATGAGCGGTCTGTGCTCAAACACTGCTGGGAGAGCTGGTTCTGCAAGGCTTGCTCATCCATGCGGATGCCCTGCACACGCAGAAACCTTTTGTGGCAACGGATCATGATCCTGGCCATGGCCGAGACATCACCTGGACACTGCGTGCGAAAGAGGCGCCAGAGCAAATCCGCAAGGAGTGGGTTGGCACGAGCTGGATCGTTGAGGTCGTCACCACAGGAACTCGCGACGGCAAACCATTCAACGCCCGCCATTTCTTTCTCACGAGCATCAGGACGCCGCCGGAAGCACTGCTGCAACTGGTGAAAGACCGCTGGAGCATTGATGGCTGGCACTGGATCCGCGACACCCAACTCCATGAGGACGCCCAGCGCTACCGAGGCAATGGCGCTGCTGTGATGGGATGTTTCCGCACCATCGCATTGAACCTGTTGCGGTTGGTGGGATTTCGATCGATCCGCTCTGGCATGCAGAGGGTCTCCCATGACATAACGGTCATGTTCCAGATCACACGACGGGTGCCCGAGCCATGGCCCGGATGACACTTCAAATCAGCCCTGCCATGCATCCCAAACCGGGGAGTGCATCGACGACGGAAGCAGCCGTGGTGTACGCGAGTCGATCTTCCTCCAAAGCCTGCGCCGATCACTCCTGCAGCTGTCTCATGCCCGTCTTGAATGAGATGTATCGGTCAACCAGGCAGGGTCACTGAAGCACCCACTGGTTTCAACCCGTAGCAAGACCAGACCCACCAGACACGCGTCAGCGTCAGCGTCTTCGCCATGCCAGAGCAGGTAGCGAACTGGCGCCGCAGAGGTTGGCCTCATCACATCGCCTGACCAGCCAAAAGGCTGACCGACGCCGCGATCGCCCCTACGCTGCAACCACCCCCTCCCTGCCCCATGCCCACCGAGCGCTTTTTCCTCGACCTGCAACCCGCGGAGGAGCGCATGCGGAGCTGGCCGCATGTGGTGATTGTCGGCGGCGGCTTTGCGGGCATCAAGGCGGCCCAGCGCTTGGCCGGCCAGCCGGTGCGGGTGACGCTGATCGACAAGCGCAACTTCCATCTCTTCCAGCCAATGCTTTACCAGGTCGCTTGCGGCCTGGTGTCGGAGTCCGACATCTCCACGCCCTTGCGCGAGATGTTTGCCAAGGCGAGCAACGTGCAGGTGCTGCTGGGGGAGGTGGTGGATCTGGATCCAGCGGAGCGCAGGGTGAGCTTCAACAACAGCCACCTGACTTACGACCACTTGATCCTGGCCACAGGATCGGGCAGCAGCTACTTCGGCCATGAGGAGTGGCGGCCCCTGGCGCCTCCAATGAAGATCCTGGAACATGCCGATGAAATCCGCCGCCGCCTGCTCAATGCCCTGGAGGCGGCGGAGCAGTGCCCCGATCCCGAGCGGCGCAAGGTGTTGCAGTCAGCGGTGGTGGTGGGGGGAGGCCCGACAGGCTGCGAGCTGGCCGGCTCCCTGAGTGCCCTGATGCACGACACCACGCGCACCCTCTTTCGCCAGCTGAAGCCCGAGGACTGCCGGGTGACGCTCATCGATCCAGGGGATCGGGTGTTGCGGGCGATGCATCCCTCCCTGTCGGAGGCGACCGGCAACCACCTGCGCGAGCGGGGAGTGGAGCTGGTGCTCGGCGCGCGGGTGCAAGAGATCAGCCCCGGACGGTTGCGGGCCACCCTCGCCAAACCCTCTCCCGGGCAAGCCGACGAGGTGATCCTGGAGGCGGCGACGATCTGCTGGACCGCTGGCGTGCGCGCCTCCCACCTGGGCAAGCTGCTGGCCGAACGCTGCGGTTGTCCGGTGGACAAGGGGGGGCGGCTGGTGGTGGGGGCGGATTTTTCCATCCCCGACCACCCCGAGATTCGCGTGGTGGGGGATCTCTGCTCCTACAGCCACACGCCCGACGGGACACCCCTGCCGGGCATGGCGGGTCCGGCGGTGCAGATGGGGGGCTGGGTGGCCCTCGATCTCCTGGCGGGGCTGCGCGGTGAACGCCAAGCGCCCTTTCATTGGGTTGATTTCGGCAGCATGGCCGTGGTAGGCCCTCTGTATGCGGTGGCGGACCTGCGGGGCTGGCGGGTGACGGGGTTGGTGGGCTGGATTCTCTGGGGGGTGGCGCACCTGGCCTTCATGGCGGACAACGAAAATCGCCTCACCCTTCTGCTCAAATGGCTCTGGGCCATCGCCACCCGCGAGCGCGCCTCCCTGCTGATTACCGGCCGGCCCGATCAACACATCGGTGTGGAGGTGGGCCTGGAAGAGGTGGAGTTGGGGAGCGCGGAGGCGAAGATCACTGCTTGATCCGACCAGCCAGCAAGGCAGTTCACCGTCGTAGGTTGGTGCGTATTAAGGGGAATCTCTCTACCCATGACCACGCCAAGTTCCGACCGTCTCCCCAGCGACAGCAACGGGTCTGACGCGGCAGGTCCGGTCTCCAGCAGCACGATCACCATCGGCGGTGAAGCATTTTCAGTGGACCCCAGGGGCGGCACGCTGAACTACAGCTTCACCTTCTTTAATGGAAACGTGAACTATGGGCAAACGCCCTTCAGCCTGGCCTTGCAATATCAACAGACTGCCGCCGGCTCCTACGTCGGCGCCTTCACGGACAGTGACACGCATGCTCACCCCTACGGCGTCAGCGCCTATCTGCCAACACCCGAACCGAAAGCCAAAGAAGATGGAGGTTCCCAACTCAACGATTCAGGGGGCCTCTGGGACTTGAATCTGCCGGTTCTGTTCATCAGCACCAGCAAAATTTCAAAGTTTTATGGCGACAACCTGATCGCAGCCACCCTGTCCCTGGGGGACACCTCCTATCAAATCTTGATGGAGATGCCCAACACGAACCAAGAGGACTATATCAGCGCTTATACAAAAGGCTTCCTCGTTGCGGCACAACAAACCAGTCCGCTGTACAGCATTGACGGACGCTTCCTAAGCTTTTTTCAAGGACCTCAACCAGGAGAGGTTGTGGTGCAGGACAAGTACGGCACAAACTTTCTATTCTCGGCAACTGTCTTGTATGGATACAAAGGAATTAACATCTATGATCCCACCGATAACAGCTCCAATAATGCCGACGCCGACCAACTACTGGTTTACAGAATCAGCAACATCTTTTATGCCAATGGCCAAACCCTGAATTTCAGCTATACAGACCTCTCCTGGACGGGAAGCCAGGATCACACCGTGGCGGTCTCCGACACCATTGGCAACACCATTGCCACGCTCGCCTGGGATGGCTGCACCGGCACCGTTTGCATCGCCAACCAAACAGGCACTCCCGTCCCAACCCACCAACTGACTCTCAGCCCCGGTGATTTTCGCCTGCTGACACTCCAAGATCTCAGCACGAATCGATCCATCAGCTACAAGTATGTTGTCAATCAAGCCGTTCCCTACGGCTGGCAGAATCAGACCGCGTTGGCCAACATCAACAACGACTACACAGGTTATCAAACAAATATCACTTATCAACAATTCAATTCCAATCGTGCTTACAGCGCCGGCTGCAATCAGTTCTCGCTCGCAGAAATTGCCGTCAGAACCGTGACGAATACAGATCGTTTTGACGCATTGATTAGCCAAGCAAGTTATGACTTTGGTTTCACGAGCAGCGATCCCAACTTTGTCATGCCACAAGCTTCAGGCAAGAAGACCTATGCCTCTGGCCTGAACCATTGGCTTGACAATATCTTCTACGACAACAAGGATTCCTCTGGTTGCTCCGCCTCAGACAGGGTCAGCGCTGTCAATCAAGAATACACCACAATGATCAGGACAAACTATCAGGATCCGATGCGGAATCGAACGCAAATTAAACGATACGATGCCTTCGGGCGCCAGACCGAAGACAGCATCAGCAATCCCGCCGGCCTCCTGACAACCACAGCTTATCGCTATCAAGCGACCCCTTCTGAGCTTCAAGACCTATCCTCATTCTGCAACTTACCCTACTCCTACGGCTCGCCAATCGCAACCTTTAGCTCCATCAACATATCCACCCTTAATGGGGTCATCATCAATGAACAGTCCCCAAAGCTTCTGACATATACTCAACAGTACACATATAATGAAGCAGGAAATCCTACCCAGGAAATCTCCCCGTTAGGGCAGGTTACTGAATACACCTATCTGCCCGCGGCGCAAACCAATCCCAACAATGAGCGCCTCGTCACAAGCGTCAAGACACATAGCATCGGCGACGATGGAGCATCCTATATTCTTGAAACACAAACGTTTGCCACCTTCAAGATCGCGCCAAGCGACGGCGGCATCTTCTTGGCGGAAGCCACGCTTCCAATCAGCAATGCGGAAACACATTACGACGCCACCAACAACTCCACGTATGCCTATCGAACAGACACGATGTCTGGCTATATCGGTGGTAATAATTATTCCAGTGGAATTGATGTCGGATTGAATGGCATCCTTACAAAGCGCGGACAGGCGGACAATACTGGTGCCTCAGATATTTCTGCACTGTCCAATCAAACGACAGCAAGTTTCACCACTGTTGCGGGATTAACGCAGCCTGTCTTGAGCATCAGCTCCAGCATTTCAGGCACGACAAAAAACGGAGACATCACCTCCATGAATCGCGGCAGTGGGCTGATTCATTTCATGGGATATCCCCTGCAGCAGACGAATGTCTTTAAGCAAACCTCAATGCAAACCTATGATGATCTTGGTCGCCTGACGTCGGTCACGACAATGGCCGGGACGCAGTGGGCCCAGACAACACGTTATAGTTACGATTCGCAAGATGACTTGAAGCTAGACAACAACGCCTTCTTCAGCCGTAGAACCGTCGATACGTATGGCAATAGTCATGTTCAGCTTTTCGATGCCCGCCAGCGCCATATCGCCTCCTTTCAAACACTAAATGGCAGCCAAACCGTCCAGACCAATGCCTACACCTACGACGACGCTAATAATCTCATTTCTGCCACTGAATTTGGGGTTGGCTATGAGAGAATAACCAGCTACTACTACAGTCCTGGCACGCAACTGCGCATCGCCAGCAACCCTAGTGATGGGCTTGCTGAGGGACAGATCCTGGATGCTCTCAATGGCATCAACTGCCACTTCAAGTACGCGCCCGCGTCGAACAGCTCGCCCACAATCATTGGCCAGATCTATGGCCCGGTGCGCATTACTCAAACGGACAACACAACCCAGCTTCGACTTGCCGATGGATTGCTGGATGCCGATGCAGCCAATGCGGCTCTTTCGGGCTTGGATTTGATACATATCCCTTGGACAACCTCCTTGATCGAGCTTCAAGGCAATGCCTGGGTCAGCAGTGGTCTGGTTGCCCAGCCCCTGCTGGCCTTCTACCAGGTCATCGCCCAGCTGCCTCAAAACAATCCGTCGGCCGAAAGCCCTTGCCAGCTGATGGAAGTCAACACCTACACCTACGACGAATGGAACCGACAGGTTTCCTCCACGTGCTACACCTTCCTCAATCACGGCGCAGGGCTGGCAGCCACTCCAACCCTATCGACAACAGTCAACAGCGTTAGTTTTCAGACAGCGCAACGGGCTGTGACCAGATGTTTTCCCCAAGGGCAGCAACGAACATCCACCTACAACCTGCTGAATGGCCTGCAAAATGCCACGCTCATGGTCGCAGGTCTTGTCACCGACCTAGGGAGTTTCACCCATGATGGTCTTGGAAGGATTCTCACCTATAACGACAGCATCAATGGCGCTCAGAGCACAGCCACCTACACCGATACTGGCCTGCTGAGCAGCCGTGTTGATGCCTATGGAAACAGCACAATATACCTTTACGATCCAGTCAGTTTCAAGCTCATCCAGACCTCACTCTTCCCCGTAGATGGGGGAGAAGCAATCCTTGTCAATCGTCACTATGACGATCATCTCAACTTTACGGTCGTGCAAGACAGCCAAGGCAACATGAAGCAGTGGTCCTATTCCGAGAGTGGCCAGCTTGCCAGCCAGTCGATCGGCTTGGGGACAATCAATACAACCTGCCCGCTCACGACAAGCTTCAGCTACGACAACTTTGGCGACCTGGTCCACGTGGCGGATCCCTGGCTGCCCTATCCCCAGAGATCG
>Ga0194130_10004475_pt1 | contig 17738 bp, 14 predicted proteins | sample TA2KigsurfametaG_FD_160084 | JGI IMG/M metagenome (GOLD analysis project Ga0194130, IMG submission 160084) | Freshwater microbial communities from Lake Tanganyika, Tanzania - TA2015050 Kigoma 12 surface | ecosystem: Environmental > Aquatic > Freshwater > Lake | place: Tanzania: Lake Tanganyika... | reverse complement strand
GTATCACCCATTTATCCAATTCAACCATGCCTCCGTAGCTCAGCTGGATAGAGCAACGGTTTTGTAAACCGTAGGTCGTCGGTTCAAGTCCGTCCAGAGGCTTCATAAATACTAGGTACTAGTTGGATTACATCCGTGACAGAGCGGAGAACTTTTTTTGTAGAAACTCGAAATGACTGGAACCCTTTTATCTATCAAATGCTCAAGTACATAGACAAATTGCAAGAGTATTATATTAGAACGGGAGATCCATTCTACGAAATCCAAGCAGAAAAAATTAGAAGACTTTTAAAAGAACACAAACAACAAATACATCAATTAGAAAAATTTGACGGACCACCGTATTGATGCTATACTCAGTTGTCCGTGTGAAGGAAGTGAAGGAACTGGTAAATCCAGTTCCTTTTCTTTTATAAATAAATTTGAATACCCCTCTGTAGAGAGAAATAGTGGCTGGAACCAAAAAAATATCTCAATTAGATAACTTAACCGATGATATTATTACAGGAGAAGCAATCCTACCTGTGGTAATTGCTGATCCTTTGATTCCCAATAGAAAAGCAAAAATCAATCAGTTATTCCGTGGTGTTTCACAAGGAACAAAAACTGCTCCTGGACTAGCATTTGACTTGGATCGTGATTCTGGACTATATCAGTTAGCATATAATGAAATTGGGATTAGTTTTGGTCCCTCAGCACTTTACTTGACAACTATTACAGAATCAACAACATTAATATCTACTAAGATTCAAGCAATTTCATCTGTAGATAATGCAAACATAACCTTTCAACCAAAAGGATCTGGTGTTGTAGGAGTTGCGTCTGGCTCATTATTAAAACTTCAAGATAATCAACTTGAAATCGTTGATGATAGTTCTTCTTCAAGAAGAGCTCGATTTGAGGTTAGTGGTATAGGTACAGGTTTAAAAACATTTGGACTACCAAATGTTTCTGTGGGTAATACAACTACTTTACTTGGTGCTGATACTTCACAAACAATTACCAATAAGGTATTACGTATTGATGAAGACGATCTTTTTATATTTGATGGGACAAAAGAGGCAAAATTTGGTATTGACTGGATTTTAACTCCATCTGGAACAAAAACATATTTTTTCCCAGATCCAGGACCAGGCATTACACAAAGTAATATTGTTGATAATATTACTGAGCAAGCATTATCAAATAAAACTTTAGTTCAACCAAGCATTGCATCAACCGCATCAACTGCAAACAAAGTTTTATTTGATGCATCACAAATTACTGCAACTAGAACTGTTGTTTTTCCAAACCTAAGTTTGACACTTGCTGGAACTGACTCAACACAGACGTTCACTAACAAGTCTTATGTGGGTGCAGTTTTTGTTGATAATACAGATGCAACAAAAAAAGTTAACTTTGAACTAAGTAATCTTATCACTGGAACAAATAATGCTTTCAGTTTTCCCACTACCCTAAATAATACAAGTACTAGTATTTTAGTCACTGAAAGAGCAACTCAAACTCTTAGAAATAAAAGTTTAGATAAACCGACAATTGTTGATGTTGTTGATAGTGATAGAAGAATTATATTTGATTTATCGAATATAACTACTCAGAGAACAATTACATTTCCAAATGAAGATGCAGTTTTATTATCATCAAACAATACTGGTTCATTAGAAGGTATTTCATTTAGTGGATCTATCTCAGCAGATTCTTTTGGTGGGAGACTCAGAATTAAAACACACTTTTTAGCAGGTTGGTAAAAAATGACGGCAGGAAAATTAGCAGCGGCAAAACCCGCAGCCACAACAAATACTACTTTATATCGTTGTCCAATTAATGCAGCAGCCAGTGCAGTCTTAGAAGTATGCAATCAAGGTGGATCTGCTGCTTCATACAGGGCTGCGTTAAGAGATTATGATCAAGTTTTAACATTGAATGCTGCAACTTACAATCTTGTCAGAGGAAATGTTCTCACCAACTATAAACTTACAATTTCACCAGGTATTTCAACAGATCAATTCGATCCTGGAGATCTAATTCAACTTGCAGATAATCAAGGCAATTTTAAAATTGCCGATATTAATAAACCAACCGAAACCATTACTTATGATACTAAAGTTGAGCCATTAGGAACTATTGCTATTAATAGTGGTACTCAAAGTGGAACTTTTGCTGCTGGTCAGACAATTACTGGTGCTACTACAGGACTTACTGCAGTTATATATCGAGTTGCAACTACAAATCTTTTTGTTAAACTTCCTCAAGTTGGAACTGCAACTACATCAGTCGTTTTAAACAATGTTAGTGGTATTGCCGCCAATGATTTTATCTCCACTAATGGAGAAATCATGCTAATTACTGCTTTAAGTAGTCATACTGCAACTGTCACTAGAGCACAAATTGGGACAACTGCAGTTGCACATAATCCAGGTCAATCTTCAATCGTCTTTAGAGCACAAGCGACTACAACGACGATTAATGAGGGAGCAGCTTTTGCCGCAACAGATACAACGTTAACTGTAGCAAGTGCTGCGTCATTGATTGTTGGTGATTACTTGAGAGTTGGTAATGAGTTAATGCAAATTACTGCAATTACCACTAATGATCTAACTGTTATTAGAGGTGCTTTAGGAACAACTGCTGCTGCACATGCTAACGGTGCAACTCTAACTGTACATCAAACGGTTCAAGTGCCAACTTTCCAATTCTTTAATTTTACTGAAATTGTTAGTGTTAGTGGTGGTGCTTCTGTTAATCTTGGTGTGGTTGCAGGATCTGGTGCTGTATTCACTCAAGGCAATAAATATGTCTATGCATTAAGTCCATCTACTACCTATGAGTTTCCTGTTTCTATTGCAGTAGATGCAGATAGAATAGTTAGATTTACTCAGTCCGATTCCTCTAATTCGGGTCATCCCTTAAAGTTCTCTTTGACCGCAGATGGAACTCACGGTGCAGGCGGTACAGAATTTACAACTGGTGTCACTATTAACGGAACGCCTGGAACTGCTGGGGCATACTCACAAATTAATTTAGACATTGCAAATATAGGAGCAAATGCTGCGATATTTCTATATTGTCAAAATCATCCCCAAATGACTAATAGTGGATTTTTAGCAATTGATCTAACGCCAAATTATACCGAAATTTTTATCTATGATATTTCTGTAGCACCAACAACAAGCAATTCATTTAAAATTGAAAATACTGCATATACAATTACTGCTATATCATCTGGACCTTATGGATATGTGCAGTATGCTAGTGGTGCAACTGTAAAAGTTACCAGAGGATATAATGAAGGAACTGGATTAACATCAGTTGCATTTGCTGCAACTAATACATTCTTTGATTCTCCATTGAAACCAGCATCTGATAGAACTTTAGCAACTGTTTCATCAGTTAGCGAGATTAATGCAGAAGATTATTTTTATTTTGGTAAAACTATTGCTTCTGTTACCACTGATAGGACAACAGGATTAGTTGTTGGACCAGGACAAACACTAATGGTCTACTCTAGTGCAGCTGATTTAAGCTATGTTGTGCAGGGATTTGAAGATACCACGAGTGATTTCACTGTTGTTCATTATATTCGTCAACGCCCAGCATCTGTATAATAAATACTTACATAGAGGAACAAGGATAAATGTCATTAACAAGACTCAAGAATGTTATTACGTCCAGAACGGGACGTATAATCTATGTTAACCCAGATGATTTCGATGCTTCTGATGCTATTGACAACAGAGGAAACTCTGCATTAAGACCCTTTAAATCTTTGCAGAGAGCTCTGCTTGAAGTAGCAAGATTCTCATATCGAGTTGGTCTATCAAACGACGAATTTGATGCATTTAGCATCTATCTATATCCTTCTGAATACCTTATTGATAACAGACCAGGAGAAATTTTATATACAGAAATTCCACCTCTGGATGCAAACTCTAACTTTGATTTAACTTCTCCAAACAATGTTCTTCATAAATACAATTCGGTAGAAGGTGGAGTTATCATACCTAGAGGTTGTTCAATCATTGGTTCTGACTTAAGAAGAACTAAACTTATTCCTAAATATGTTCCCTATCCAACAACCAAAGCATCATTAGGAATTACTGTAGCTAACGAACCATCTAGAAGTGCTGTGTTTAAGGTAACTGGTGGTTGCTATTTTTGGCAGTTCTCATTCTTTGATGGTGATCCAACAGGAGTTTACTATAAAGAAAATGATGCAGAGACAATTCAACCATCATATTCTCACCACAAACTAACTTGTTTCGAATTTGCTGATGGTAGAAACCCACTGTCATACTTAATCCAACAAGGAACAGTTAAACCAAACTTTGATATTAACGCATCAACAATTCCAGATATTACCTCAAGAAATGATCTAGAAATTTACTATCAAAAAGTTTCTAGAGGATTTACTTCAATTCCTGATACCACTGGTATTCCAACTCAAGACCAATTACAACCAAGAATTGAAGAGAATAGAATCGTTGGTCCAATTTCTGATGAATTCCAAGTATTACAAATTACTAGAAACGGACAAACTGCAACTGCTCTTACAGTTGATGAATTAGGAAATCCTGTTAACCATGGATTCTCTGTTGGTGTTTCTATTAACATTTCGGGAGTCACTGGTTCTACTGGTACACAGAGTGAATTAGATGCAACACTGTATAATGGATCATTTACAGTTAGTTCTGCACAAGGAAATATCTTTACTTATCAAATGGCTGATGAACCAACTGGAAACGCAGTTGGATCTAACATCTTAGTTAAAGTTGAAATTGATACAGTTGACTCAGCATCTCCATACATATTCAACCTCTCTCTTCGTTCGGTTTGGGGTATGAATGGAATGCACGCTGATGGTAGCAAAACAACTGGTTTCAAATCAATGGTTGTTGCACAGTTTACTGGATTATCACTGCAAAAAGATGATCGTGCATTTGTAAAATACAATACTGCAACTGGTGCATATGTTGATTCTGGTCAAGGTGGTCACCTAGCTGGTGAGTCTCGTTATAAGAAGGGATGGAGACATTGCCACGTTAAAGCATCAAACGACTCATTCATTCAGGTCGTTTCGGTGTTCGCTGTGGGATATGGCGATCACTTCTTTGCGGATAGTGGTGCTGACATGTCCATCACTAACTCTAACTCCAACTTTGGTAATACTGCACTTAGATGTAAAGGATTTAAGACAGAAGCATTTACGAAAGATAAGTTTGGTGAACTTACACACATTATTCCACCAAAATCTCTTGCAGACGTATCTGAAATTTCAGTCAACTATGTTAACATTGATATTCAAAGAACTAGAGTAATCGCCAATAATACACGTCTATATCTGTATGGATATACTAATCTAGCAGCACCACCTGCTTCAAAAGTACAAGGATACACTGTTGGTGCTAGACAAGATGGTACAGGAACATCTGCAATCCCTGATAAAATCTTTTGTTTGTTAGTACCACCTGGTCAATCGGCAGCTAGTGTTAGAGAAGCTTCGATTAATCCATATGGACCGTCAGTATCTACTGCAACAGTAAATACTTCTGCAAGTCCATTAAAATATGATGCGAGCACATATACAATTCAAGGTCAATCTGTAGTTGGTGGATGGTATCTTCAAGTAAGTTCAACAAATAATACTATCTTTACAACGTTAACTGGAAACACACAATACAATACTGTTTCTTTCACACCAACAACATTTATCAAACGTATTCCTGATGCTAGGGTTCTTAAAGATAGAATCTATAGACTTCGTTATGTCGTAGATAAGGATTCATTCCCTGTGCCTAGATCTCCTATCACTGGATTTGTAATGCAACCAAGATCTAGTGAAACCAGTTCACCAGCATATACAAAAGCATATTATATTTACGAAATTGAAGAATATCAAAAGTTTGAAAGGGGAGTTTCGGACGGCATTTACTATCTAAGTTTCTTGACAGGATCAATTTCACCGTCAACTTCTAACTTTAATGATTTTAAATTCTCACAAAACGTAAACGAAGTTTATCCAGCATTTGATAGAGATAATCCTAATTCAGATCCATTGCCATCTGTATCAGTCGCTGATAATATCACTATTGGATTAGTATATTCAACTGATGGCGCAGCACCAACTCCAAATAAAGATCCAAAGAGAAGTATTACAAAAGAGGCAGCAAGATTCTTCTTAGCAGAAGCTAATAATAATCTTTCTTGGAATGCGACAGCAGGAACTCTAGGAACATATGTACTTACATCTTATCTTGGTGATGCCGAAACTCGTAAAATCCCCTTAAAAGTTGATACTGAGGGAGACGTTGTTCCTATTCCAATTGAATTAAGAAGACACTCTATTCAACGTTCTGGAAACCATACCTTTGAATACACTGGTTTTGGACCTGGAAACTATTCGACTGCATTCCCTCAAGCACAAGTTGAGGTTCTATCATTTGAGCAAGTTAGACTATCACAATGTCTGAAAGAAGAAGCAGGAGTTTCTTTCTATTCTGGTTTGAACTCTAATGGTGATCTGTTTATTGGAAACCAAGTTATCAACCCAGTTACAGGACAGATTACCAATAGCGACATTGCACAATTGAATATTGTTGGTGAAGAAAATACTACAGTACAAACATTCTCTGAACTTGTTCTTACCGATAAGTTAACTGTTCTTGGTGGTGCATCAAACCAATTAGAATCTATTTTTGCTGGTCCAGTCACCTTCCAAGGAAAGATTACATCCGACACCAATCTACAGGTCAAGAAACTTACTTATACCAACCCTGATGGTACGATTCTTAAAGCAACTTTGATGGCACCAGATAATGGATCTGGAGCTCCAAATCTTACTGCTTTAACTTACTACACTACTCCAATTGATGGTGATATTGTTTATAATACTTCTTGGACTCCAGGTAAAAATCTTGGTTGGATGTATTATGGAGCTTCCTGGGTTAAGTTTGGACTGACAAATACAGGATTTATTGATATTGCTACATTCGGTGTTAACACCAATATGGCATTAGGTGGATCGGCAAATACAAACTATAGACTTGATGTCACTGGTAATCTTCATGTCAGTGGCAACCTAGTTGTTGATGGTAATGGTGGTATTTCTGCTACTAAGTATCAACTTAGATCCTATACTGGAGATGGAACAACACAATCGTTTGCTATTACCACTGGACATACTTCTAAGAGTATTCTTGTGTTCTTAAATGGTGTGTGCCAAACGCCTGATTCTAACTATACAGTTAGTGGTACTAACGTAATTTTTGGAACTGGGGATGCTCCAAGAGCAGGTGATTCTCTCCAAATAAGAGAATTACCAATCTAATAAATAATTTATAAAGTAGAGGTTAAAACCAATGGCATTAACCCAAATTAATGGTAATCAGATTAGTTCTTCAACAGCAGCACTAATTACTTCTCTGGCGTTTTTAAATACCAATAGTATTTTGCAATTACCTTCAGGTACATCAGCACAGAGACCAACAGGTGTGTCATATGGAACTCTTCGTTTCAATACGACTATTGATAATGTTGAGGTTTATAAATCTGATTCTGATGGTACTGGAACTGACGGATGGGGTTCTATCGGTGGTGGCGGACCAGCTAAAGGAGTTGACTCTACAATTCGTACAAATAGAAATACTATTTCAGAAAATCTTACTATTGGTCCATCTCAAGGAATACAATATTCAAATGGTATGAGTGCAGGTCCTATGACAATTGCGTCTGGATTTACTGTCACTGTTGATACCAATGGTTCTTGGAGTATAGTATGAGTGCAGAAATATCTATTGGTCAACTTCAAGGACTACCACCAGTAAGTGAAATTACCGTATCACCAGATACTAAATTAATAATAGATGGTACACTAAGAGTTAACACCATACAAAATTTGAGTGGAACAACAACATTAAGCACAAACACTGGTGGAGTTATTTTTCCATCTAATCTAACTACATCAGCTACTTTGTCTGTTAATACTTTTACTCCAACTCAATTTCGACTACCATATTGGACAAATTCAACAAGACCTTCTTCTCCTGCTCCTGGCACTATTGGATATAATAGTGAAGTTTCAAAAGCAGAAGTTTGGTCTGGAACTGCCTGGACACTTATTCAATCCTCAACTGCTTCTGCATATCCAAGTGGAATTACTAGCGGACTAGTAGCTCATTTTGATGCTAACAGACCAGGAGGATACAGCGGAACTACTTGGGTGGATCATTCATCTATTATGGGATCTGTCAATATTCAAAATAGATCATCTGATTGGTCATTTCAAACAGATCCTGCTACTAATTTAATTTGTTGTTATAATAATTCAAACCGAACAAATGGTCCAGGTATCAATATACCTATGGTAAATTTCCCAAAAGGCACAGGAACTCTAGAGATGTGGTTGAAACCAACCTCTGCAGACGGGGGTTGCGGATGGTTTGTTAACGGCGATGGAAATAACTATACAAATAATAATAACTGGTTTTGGTGGGGAGAATGGGATAATGGAAATTGCTTTTATCACCGTCAGGGATCAGGCAGTCAAGGGTGTTGCGGAAATGATAATTCTGGTTGCGTTTCTTGGTCAAATAATGTTATGCCAAGAAATCAGTGGCATCATTTAGTTTTAACGTGGGTATCTAATGGAAATCCATATCAATCAAGAATTTATGTAAATAATAATTTATATCAGACGAAAGGTCTTTCGTCTGATATTGGTTCTGGTCTTCTTGATACAACTGGTCAGTTATTTAACGGACACGGTAGAGGTGATAATATGCAATATCGGGGATATTGTTCAATTTATAGAATATATAATAGAGCATTAAGTGATGCTGAAATTTCAACAAATTGGAATACCTTTAGATCTCGACATGGGCGCTAAAACAATATGTCTATTATAAATGCTAATACTAAAGGGGATTAAAAATGAGCGTATTAAGAGTTGCTAAACTACAAGGTATAACACAAACTAATTTTGAGATAACAGTTCCGTCAACTCATAAATTAATTGTGAATGGTACTTTGCGAGCGAATTCCATCCAAAATACATCTGGTATTACAATTTGGTCTCCCGATAACGCAGGTAATATCACTATTTCAGGTAATATTACTGCAAGTAATGGAACAGTCACTGCAAATGTTTTAACTGCAACAGGGAGAGTTAATTTACCAACTTGGACAACTGCAACTCGTCCTACTACTAATTTGGTCAATGGATTATTTGGTTTTAATACTGATACTAATAAAGGTTTAGAAATTTATAATAATAATGCATGGCAACAATTAATTCAATCTTCTGTAGGTCTTACATCATCATCACCTGCCGTCAACGCAGCTGCAATCAGGGCCGCTGGTATCAGTGCTGATGGTAATTATTGGTATCAACCAGCAGGACAAAGTAGTCCAATTCAACTATACACACAATTTACCAATGCTCCAGCTGGCAAAGGATATGTCTTGATTGCTAGAGGCAGAGAATCTACAAATTGGTGGGATACTAATGGACAGAATACTAGTGGTTTGACATCAGGATCTTTAACTACAAATACACCAATTGCAGTATTGCCAAATTCATTTGTGAATGGTTTATGTGGAAACCAATGGAATGGAACAAAAATTATGACCAATAGATTGAATAGCAATGATTCTTGGATATTTACAGGGACCACTACTACTACGTTTAGTTGGACATATTTCCAACAATCTGCTTCTAGTGTAAGTGCTACGGCTGTTAAATATAATAATTTATTCTTAACTGGGGGAGTAGCTTTAAATTATGGTAGTGGAACTAACTGGACAGATACCTTAAACTATGGTAATGGAAATAACTGTGATAGAACGTTTACGTGGTCTTGGAGCGGGCATGGATCATGGCAAGGTTGGTCTGGTGGATCTAGTTGTACTCCTGGAGGAAGTTTCCAGAATGGTGGTGAAGGTCATGCCATTCAGTTGGTGAATTGCTATCTTGAATGTTGATAAATAACTAGTAAGGAAGAGAATACAACAATGTCTCAGATTAGAGTTGAAAAAATTAAAGGGTTAGCGGTATCTGAAACTGGTCCAGAGGTAACTATTGACTCGAATGGTAATTTTAATTTTGATTCTGGTACGTTATACATTGATTCTGTAAATAATAGAATTGGTGTTAACCAATCCACACCCTTATATGCCCTAGACGTCACTGGCACGGCTAGAATTACTGGAAGTCTAACTACTTCTGGTGGCATTAACGCCTCTAACGGTACTGGCACAGCAGGTACATTGTTAACTGCTGATGGTGCTGGAGGAATGTCTTGGCAACCAGCACCTGTTACTTTACCAGCACAATCTAATAACACTGCTGGTGCTGTGTTAATGTCCAATGGTACTACTGCATTTTGGACTTACACACTTTCTCCATTAGGAAACATTACCAACCCGAACTGGGCTACTGCAAGAACATTTACTCATGGATTTGTTGCTGGTGGATATAGAAACTCTTCACCATGGAGAAATGTAAATATCACAACACATTCTAATGATACAAGCACTAATCTTGGTGATCTTTTAAGTCATGCAGCTTCTTATTGTGATGGCAGTCATGGTGATTATTTTGCGTATACATATGGCACTGATGACTCTTATGCTGGTACTACCACAAGAACCAGTTCATTCAATATGACTAATAATTCAAGTAGAGGAACAAACGGTTCTTGGAATATGACTGTAAGTAGAAATGACAGTGCTACTTTCCAAGATTATATGCACGCTGGTTCAAAATGTTATATTACTGGCGGCGGCAGCTCCAGAACAGATCGTCATAACTTAACTACTGAAACTATGTCAACAGGAGGATTTCCTCCTGATTGTGGAGATGGTGGTGATTATGCTGCAGGAGTTAATGGACAAAATAGAGGATGGTATAAGAGATCTGGTACTGCACAATCATTTGCATGGGCTACTGAAACTTATGCTAGTTGGGGTGGATCCCCTGGATCAGATGGATGGGGTAAAGGTCTAGATACTATGAAGGCATGGGGATATATGAAAAATGGTGGAAACCTAAATGCAACCTTAATTAAATTTAATGCTGATAGTGGTGCTCAAATATCCTCATTTGGCGTTGAAAACTCTGGTGAAGAAAACTTTGAAATGGGTCAAGAGAAAGGTTATTGTTTAGGGCATTATAATGGTCAACAAAACAATAATACATATAAGGTAAATTATAATTCTGATACTGCACAATCATTAGGTGGTGGTGCTCAACCAAAAGGTCATGATGGAATGTCATCTGCAACTGAGCATTCTGCTTCTTCATTAACAAATAACGGATATGGTACAACTGCTCCTGCTTACTAATTATGTCAAAATACGTTTTAGTCAACTTAGATAATATTTCACTAACTACTGAGTTTACCCAAATTGCTACTAAATTGGGATATTCAGTTTTAGAAGTTAGTGAAATGGATTATGATGTTCATTTTACTTCAGTAAAACACTTAGTTCTTGAAAAAGAGGAATCAATTAAGGGTTGTAAGTATTGGGGCACAATTAACGATAAACTTAGCGAATATGCTATCGTTGATGGACTTACAACTAAAACCAAAACTGCAGTTTCTGCTGCTGCGGTAGAAGTTGCTGTTGGGTTCATGAAAAAAGTAGCAGTATTTGCCTTGACAGATATCATAGATATGAGGTATAATCTAATTAAATCTAAGTATTCTAATTTTGAAGTCTTTACCTGGAATATTCAAGTTGAAGAGGCAACAAAATATCTTGCCGATGAAAAGGCAGCAACCCCATTGTTAAAAACTCTGGCAGAATCTAGAGGCAGTACGGTAAAAGATTTGGCAACAAAAGTTGTTGAGAAGTCTACTTCGTATCGCAATGAAATTTCAAACTTACTAGTTATTCAACAAACAATAACTAAAAAAGCAGAACAATGCTCTACTATGAGAGAGATAAATAAATTTTATGAGGAGTATTTCGGTATGGAAATGCCCTTACAACAGTTAAATGAAGAGGGACTACTTGATGAAAATGGAAAGAGAACACATCCTTTCGAGTACGGAATTAAGTTTTGATGATTTAGATAAGTCTATCATCCAAATATGCTCAAATGCTAGTTATGGACAAACCGATTATCAATTGGTTAATTTTGTCTCACAATCACACCCAACTCTGTATAGACAACTAAGACAGACCTTTTTAGAAATTGAAGTTAGAGAACACTCACTTAGTAAAATTTCAATTAAAAGAAGAAAGGCTGATACTATGTTGCGTCAAAAGCAAAAACAATTGAGTGAAACTGTTGATGAGTTTGAGAAGGAACTCATACAACTTGAAATCGAAGATATAGCAATCGATATTGAAGTGTATGATAAAAAACTTAAGATGGCTCAGGAAGAGTTAAAAATATTCTTGGAAGTTGTCCGTAAGTATTGTTCTACATCAGAGGATGTTCAGAAAGCATTAGTGCCTGATGAAGAAGAGGAGCATAAGTATTGGATTGCTCGTATGGCAAAACAGTCTGCTGTAGATGTGCTAACACAAGGTAGAATTGGACCAGGTAATCTGGATTCTATTTTAAATATGAATGAACAAGATCAAGTTGCAACTATGCAGTTAGCACTTGATTATTCTTCTGCTCTTGGTGTAGGATTACATAATCTTAGATTAAATGCTGAAGAAAAAACAAAAGCAATATTGGAAAATAGAGATATACCTGCATCAAAATTCCTTGAACATGTAGTGAATGGTTATGACAAACAAGAATTGCTTCAGTCTTCCGATCAATCCGAAACTGAGTCCTGAGTTCTTAAAAACAGATTTTTTAAATTTTTTGCAAACGCATAAAGATTACATTTACGATCTTTATTTCACCGCAAGAATGCCACCATTTCATCAAGATGCCATGGGAGATGTATTTCTTTCTTCTGATGATGAAAAGAGTGCAATCGAAAATGCCATATGGATTAGTTTCCAATCTGGCATACCTTTGTCTGCAACATTTAATAATCTACAAATTAGACCATCTCAAGAAAATTTAGATGTGTTTGTTAATAACTTTAAAATTTTGTATGATTATGGGGTCAAGATTATTACTATTCCCCATACATCTTGGGTAATGACGGGACAAATACAAAAAGAATTTCCTGATATTCTTATCAAGAATACTATTCTACGAGAGGTTGCAAAAGCAAATGATATTGTATCACTTGCTAAAGCAGGATTTCATTATATCAACCTTGATAGAGATTTGATGAGAGATCAAGAACAACTCAAGCGTCTTAAGGAAGCAAAAGAATACTGTGCTTCGATTGATAAACCTGTGAAGTTCTCCATGCTTGCTAACGAAGGTTGTTGGGGTGGATGCCCTATCATGCCAGAACATTATCATTACAACTCCACCAGAGGGTCTCTAAACGCACAATATTTTAACGATCCGATTAGTAGAGTATCTTGCCACACTTGGGACTATCAAGATAATTCATCTGCATTAAAAGCAGCAAATCTTCCTCCTTGGAAAAAGGATTGGGAAGAAATGTTTGAACTTGGTATTGATGTATTTAAGATGCATGGTAGAGAGGCAGCAACTCGCCTCAAAGAATCGATGGATATTATTGAAAGGTGGTCTAATGATGAGGAATTATTGTTCTCAACGTTTAATTCTTACATTGAAGATGTATCTTTAGAAGAGAGACCTATAGATATCTGGAGGAACAAGATTAAAACATGTAAGTTTGATTGTTGGGACTGTCATTATTGCGAATCTGTTGTTGAATCTAGACTGAAAAAGCAACATCGTGAGGCACATCCATACGTTGATGCTGTAATTGATGGTATCGCTAATTCTGCAAAGGGCAGTTCACATTTCGATGCAAGTTCTTATGATATTGTTGGACTTACATCAAATAGAGTTAGACACCTTTTAAATAATCTATGTCAAATTGATAATGCTGTTTATATGGAAGTGGGTGTATATTCAGGATCTACCTTCTTTGCAGCACTTCAAAATAATTCCATCAAAGCATATGCAGTAGATCATTTTCAGTTTGAAGATATCAAACCAGAGAGAGATGATATTGAATGGCAAAACGAAAAAAATCCTCTACAATCTTTTGTAAGCAATTGCCAAAGATATATTGGTACTAATTCAGTTAAACTTTTAGATAAAGATGTTAGAATGGTACAACCTTCTGACATTCATTCACAATACAAACCAAATATTATTTTTTATGATGGCAATCATGATTATGATGAACAACTTGAGGGTCTCAATAATCTCTTCCCCTTTCTTGAAGATACGTTTATTCTTGTGATTGATGATGCCAATGTAGAATCTTCTATAACATCTACCGATGAATTTGTTCGTATAAATAATTTGAGAGTATTGTACGAGAAGAAACTTTTACATGGTGTAGAAGATTCGTCTTTATGGTGGAACGGTCTTTATGTCGTCGTTTTAACTAAGAATGGCTAGTAGATTAAGAGTTGATACTATACAAACTGTAGATGGGAAGGTTCTATATTCTCAGACATCTAATAGTGCTCAAATAGGAGATGCTACTTTATCTGGAACTTCTATAACTCTACCTCGAACATTTCCTGTTCCACCATCAGATTATTCTGATATTGCATTAACACCTACTAGAATTCTTCCTCACACTGATGGTCATTACTATGCAGAAGGAAGTGCTGTAAATAGTGGTCAACCAGGTGGTGATATAGATTATTTTACGTTTAGAGTGGGTAGATTGCCTCTAACAGCATTGTATTTGAGTTATTACAATAGTGTTGATAATGTAGGATTTTTTGCTATCCAACAGGGATCTCAGTGGACTGCTGGGCAAACAATAGCACAAATGTTAAACTATAGTCATATCGGACCATCAACACCAAAACCTCAGGGATCTAATCTGATTTCAGGATATACTTTACAACCAAATACGGACTATACAGTTTGGGTGCAGCAAACTGGTTCTAATATAATGAATTGGGCAATATCAACTAATCCTTTATATCAAGGCACAGTTAATTCTGAAAAATATACATTTCAGAATCTTACAGTAGGCAATAGATTAACCGTACCTAGAATTAGAGTAAATACTAGACTTCAATTTGGTGCTAACAATAGAGCAGCACTTGACGTAGGTTCTGCTACTGATGCTCTCTTACCACCTGTAGGAACAACAGCACAAAGACCATCATTAGCAGAAAATGGTCAGATACGATATAATACAACAGAAGGCAAAATAGAAGGTCTTATTTCAGGAAGTTGGAAAACTTGGAATCTTGCTGGTACTTTAGGAACTACAGAAGCACAAGCAGCATCTTCAGCAGCAGCAATCCTAGCAGTAGATCCAACTGCTCCTAACGGAGTTTATTGGTTAAATCATGGTAGTGGTGCATATCAAGCATATTGTTATATGACTGCTGGCGGTTATATTTTAGTTGCTAAAGTTGCTTCAACTACAGCTAATAACACTACTTGGTCTTATAATGGATCAAACTGGGGTTCTACAACTGCAGTAAATGAATCTACATGTACTGATATCGGAGCGGGAGATGGTTTAAATCGTGGATATTATGGATATACTACAACTACTGGATTTCTATTCAGTTTAGGATCATTTAGCAACACATTGCAAGTTTCTAGATCAGGAGTCACTGCTAGAAATGCATTTACTGGAGGACAATTTAATATGGATGGCATGAGCAGATCTCAATTTATGAGTTGGATAAACACTGCTGGAACCAATTCAAACAACTGGGATAACCAACCACATTGTAATAGAATTGGTTTTAATAGAACAGATTCCTCTTCCTCTGCAATGAGATTTGGAATTACTATGAATAATGAAAATGACTGTAATAGTAATGATTCTGCAATAGGTTTTGGAACTTATACCAATAATGATACTGGTGGAACTAGAAATATTCCTGCTGGCGGTCATAGATGGAATGGAGATCAAAAGTTTCCACACCAAGGATATATTTTTGTTAAATAGTAAAAAACAAGAAGACAATGAGTATTCTAAAAGTTAATCAAATAACCGACTCTACTGGTACTAGAAGTTTATTACGATATAATAGTACCACAGGTCAAATACTAATCGGTGATTCCGCTGTAACTGGAAATTTAGCTATTAATGTTCAGGATGTCACTGTTCCGAATAATCTAGCGGTTGTAACTCAATCTACCACTAGTTTATTGAGAATTTCTAATAGTCTTGCATTTAATAGAGATACTCCTAGAGTTGTATTAGATTTTGGTGATTCAACTGATTCTATTCTTATGCCTAGAGGCACAGATGCTCAACGTCCATCTAGTCCTCTTGCAGGAATGTTGAGATATAGTACGACAAGCAATGTTTTTGAAGTATATAATGGAACTGAATGGAAACAAATTAGTACGGTTGTTCCGTTAAATGGAGGTAGTGCTGGCGCAGCAGGGACTAGTGCTGCAGCAATTAAAGCACTAACAGGAACTACAACCGATCAACCATATTGGATTACTGTTAATGGAACAGCAACTCAATTATATTGTTTGATGAGTGGACCTAACAGTGGTGGTTGGATGATGCTTATGAAAGCGACTAGAGGAGGCACATTCCCCTACGATTCTGGATATTGGACAGATACTTCTACATTGAATGTTAATCAATTCAATCGTAATGATGGAGATGCTAAATTTAATAGTTTCAATTATAGTAATATAACCGATCTTCTTGTTATCTTCCCTGATGTTGGTAATGGCAACTATGGTTGTGATGCTAACGCTGGATATGGATTTACCTGGAGAGATAATGGTAGATTGTCAAATGAATCTGCTAGATCTTGGTTTGGTAGAGTAAATAATGCCCAAACTTCAGGCAACCCAAGAGACGGTGGAATCTGTTGGTGGGGTTCAGGATCTGGTATTTGGTCTGCTCAAGGTGGATTCCAATGGGCAGGATATAATTATACTGCTAATGGTAGTAATAAAGTTAGAATGGGTTTTGCTTGGAATAATGAAGGAGATCAAAGCTCTAACGATGTATCTGGTGGACTTGGAATGAATAGACAATCTTGGTCTGCTGGAGATACCATTGGTTGCTGTCAAACAACCACAGGTATGAACCGAAATTGTAGATTCGAAATGTTTGGGAGATAGAAAATGGCAAGAGCACTTAACAAAGAAGAATTAGCACAAAGAGCAGAAGTTTATAAGAATAAATACAAAGAAGATCGCTCTGCAAACTATCCATCAGGACAGGAGTGGGGCGATGCCTGGGATAAAAAGGAATCTGGGAATTCTGCAGATTGGAATGCTTTACTTGAGAAAAGAGAACAAATTAGATCTAAGTTTCCAAAAGAATATCCTCCAGCAGATCAACTTGAAACATATGGACCAATTACTACAACTGACCCTATAAAAGACAATGACGATTGAAGAACTGATTGAAAATTTTGAAGCACAACAACTTAAAACTAAAGCGGAGATTGAGCAATTAAAAGAAAAACTTAAAGATAGAGAAGAATATCTAGTTAAATTGATCGGTGGTGTCGAAGCACTTAGACTCTACAAAGATCAGGAAAATATGACAGAACATCAGGAGGGTTGACATGCCCTCCTTTTTAGTGTACTATATAGAAGTAGTTCGCTAAACCACACAAAATATGGGTCGCACTTATCGTCGAGATGACCACCACTCCTGGGGCAAATACAACAAAGATCGCCGCCAGAAAGGATTCTCTGAACGCTACAAAAATGAAGA
>Ga0194130_10004472_pt1 | contig 17740 bp, 17 predicted proteins | sample TA2KigsurfametaG_FD_160084 | JGI IMG/M metagenome (GOLD analysis project Ga0194130, IMG submission 160084) | Freshwater microbial communities from Lake Tanganyika, Tanzania - TA2015050 Kigoma 12 surface | ecosystem: Environmental > Aquatic > Freshwater > Lake | place: Tanzania: Lake Tanganyika... | reverse complement strand
AAAATTTCCATTGGAACTTAGTGCTCAAGCGGTAGAGCACTTTGCATCCGGCAAAGCCTGCGGCCACGTCATAATTTCACCGTCCCTTTAGTGAATTTACTGTTTATAGGTTCGAGATTGCGCTCTACACTGTCGATTTATGACTAAATTGCCCCAAACGGGGACTTATCTTGGATAGTAAGAATAAATCCCTGATCCTCCTCCAGTCAGACTGTTAGTCAGACATATTTAATCGTTCGAATAAATCCAATCGAAATTTAAGTCTTTCATGAAAACAAATCACGTACTTTCATTTCATTTCTACTAACTACATCTAATACCGACATATCCTGTATTTGAATAACTCGATCATAACCTGACAAAAAATTTAACTCACCAGATATGTTTCTACTTTCTCTTACTCTCCAATCTGTATGTGCGGACAGCAGAATTGGGAGCTTAGTTCCTATTTTACTTAGTTGATTAACCTCAACAAAGAATGCATTGTTGCCCACCCTATTTGTGCCAACAAAAGCAAAACCCTTCTGCTCGAGTAGGAAAATAAAAGCCTTAAGACTCGCCCCATAGTAAAGCCAAGAACTATGTTTTTTAGTGCGATCAAAATTATCATCTCTAGGAACTGTTACCGCAAAATCAGAACCAAAAAGTGGGTTATATTCGACAACTACAACTTTGATAGCCGAAAGATTAGCTGCCTCCAAAATCCAATAATCATTCCCATCTAAATCTATGCTCAAAATATCTACACCAGATATGTAATCATTTGCATATTTTATTATTTCTTCTATGTTGATTGGAGTAACCCATTTTTCTAAAGCATATAAATGTGTTTTCCACTTAGAATGACTAATATTTACATTAATTGTTAAATCTTTCCTCCCATCAATGAGCACAGCACTAGCATTACGGTTTTCGATTAAGAATCTAGAATTACATTCCACAAAATTTCCAGCGCCAATTTCTAAAATTCTTGGCTTATTTATATCAAGTTGATTACAAATATAGTCTAAAATTCCATCTTCACCCCACTGACTAAAAACCTTTACCTCTGCATCCCACAAATATTTGAATCGGTGAGACATGGACCTTGAAGCTAAGATTGCATTCTGACCTAAAAAAAACTTTAAATTTTGTATCTCGGGATTTAAATTTAGTCTTATAATTGACAGCAATTTTTGCAAAATATTTATCATTTTCTTATTGTATAAGACATTTGCACTTTAAACCCACATGTATCTACCAAAATTAGCTCTTTAATCAAATTAGTGCCAGTGTCCTGTATTATAATATTATGTCAAGGATCAATTCCGTGAAATTCCTGGCGACAACATACGGACTAATAAATCTCTTAGCCATAATTGCAGTAAATCAATTAAGTGATTTGCCGGTTTGGATTGGAAACTGGGAATCAAAAGCTATTTTACTTACCTCTTTTCAGAATCCACAAAGTAATTTTTATCCGCCTGGAGGGGCCATTCTGTTATCCCCTTTCTTATGGCTAAAGCCAGATTATGATATTGCCGTTTTTTTCTATTTTACTATTGCCTCTGTTTTGTACTTTTTGATTTGCAATAAAATTATCAATAACAAAATCATTCTAACTCTAGCACTTTCAGCACTCACGTTTAACCCTTACTTGCTCTGGCTAGTTAATTCTTCACAAGACACGGTGTTCGAATTATTTCTACTCATGTGTGGATTTTCTTTACTCCTAGCCAAACGTTTTTTTGTATGTCTGCTTCCGTTATATCTTTTGTGTCTTACTAGGCCAGCATATTGGCCTGGTTTTCTAGTTCTTCCATTTCTAATGTACTACTTTTCTATTAAAACAAAAAATAGTCTAAAAATTTCTATCAAGTTAATTTTTGTACCTTTATTTTTTCTAACATGTACATTCGGAATAAATCAAGCAGTTTTTGGCAACCCTGCCTTGGCAGGTGAGGCGGGTATGACTGCACATTTTGGTCATAATAAAAATTGGTATCTTGCATTGCCGAAGTTCGATTCAGATGTTTTTCTCTCTACTGGGGGAAATATGCGTACTGAGTTAATTACCTCTGGATCCAAGAAATTTATGCAAATTGACAACCAAGAGTTTAGGGCCGCTTTAATTTATATTACGGAAAACCCAAAAAGCGTTTTCCTAAATACCCTGCAAAAACTTGATACTTACTTTTTTGCCGTTCAAAAAAATCCTCAGCTATCAGGTGAGTATTACCTTGCCGAGGACCAAAAAAGTATAATTATTGGTGAAAATAGAGATTCTTGGGTACTTATCTTTGGGTCATTTATTTATTTTATCTACAGATCTTTGTTCTTAATTCTCTTGATTTCGTCAATAACCATGTTGGTCACTTTGCCCAGAATAAGACAAGGTTTGATTCATCAACCGCAGTTTTTAATGTTTGTTCCATATCTATTTGGTTCGATATCTGCAATCTTGTTTTTCACTGAAACTCGTTATAAAATTGTATCAGAGTTAATTTTAGTCCCTTTGATGTTGTCTATTATTGATTCTTATCGATTATCAAAACTCGAAAAATAGAAATTTGATTTATTGTGAATATCAATATGTTTTAAATATCAGTACCTATGTATTTCGTCTCCAAAAACTCTTCGATACCAGCGAAACCTCCTTCACGGCCCAAGCCTGATTGCTTGAAGCCACCAAAAGGTGCAGCTGGATCTGAAATAACCCCTTTATTGATTGCTACCATCCCAGATTCCATAGACTCTGCCACCTTCATTGCTCGTTTTAAATCTGCTGAATATATATAAGCAATTAAACCAAACTCTGTTGCATTAGCTAGTTCTATTGCTTGTTCATCTGAGCTTGTAATAACAATTGGTGCTACTGGTCCAAAAATCTCCTGACTTAAAATTGGATTATCACTTTTAACAGATAAAACAGTTGCAGGATAAAAAGCACCGGCACCTGTTGGGGATTTCCCACCAGTTTTAAGTGCACCGCCTGCAGCTACAGATGAATCAACTAACTCTGCAATCTTATTTCGCTCTTTTATTGAAACACTTGCGCCTAGTTGAGCGCCAGATGATGTGCCGGCTGCCATTTTTAAACCACCCATTGCTTTGGTAAGTTTTTCAGTAAATTCATCTGCCACCTCTTTTGCAACATAAAAACGATTTGCTGCGGTGCAAGCTGCACCGCCATTTCTCATTTTGGCAAGGAGTGCGCCACTTACTGCATCATCAACATTGGCATCTGATAAAACTAAGAAGGGGGCGTTTCCACCTAACTCCATTGAGCACCTAATAACTCGATCAGCCGCCTCCTTAAGTAACACGCGACCAACCTCAGTTGATCCTGTAAAAGACAAATTAACAACTCTCGGATCCTTTAAAATTTTTGCAATCGCTGGCCCTGTTGGGGATGGCAAAATTAAATTAACCACTCCTGCTGGAACCCCTGCACGTTCTAATATTTCAATGATTGCTAGCGCTGTGAGAGGGGTTTCACCTGCTGGTTTTAGAATAACTGTGCAGCCGGCAGCGAGTGCCGGCCCAATCTTTCTAGTTGCCATCGCAGCTGGAAAATTCCAAGGCGTAATTAAAAGTGAAACCCCAATTGGCTGCTTTGTAACAATGATTCTTTTGTCTCCACTAGGTGAGGTTCTAAACTCACCATTAATTCTTACTGCTTCCTCTGAAAACCATCTAAAAAACTCCGCCGCGTATAAAACCTCACCCTTTGCATCGCTTAATACTTTGCCATTCTCCCTTGAGATAATCTCAGCTAATCGATCAGATTCTGCCACCATGATTTCAAATGCTTTACGCAAAATTTCACCACGAATACGGGGCGCTGTCTTTGCCCAACTCTTAAAGGCACGATGGGCAGCATCTACTGCCTGGATGCATTGCTCTTCAGATGAGATTTGCACATTAGCAATTAATGATTCATCAGATGGATCTGTTACTGGCATAGTTGATGCGCCATTAACCCACTTGCCATCAATATAGAGTTGGGTAGAAAGTTGCATAAAGATAAGCATACGCTCACTCTTTAACGCTTAAAAATCAAGAAATATACAGGCGTATACTTACCTCTCTATAACTTCTAATTGGAGTGTGATTTCGATAGTGCCTAAATCTTGGAGTGATAACGCGCCAGCGCCAAAGGTGCTCAAAGAGCATGCTCACCTGAAGGATCCATTTTTATATCGGATAAAAAACCGCTTATTGGGTAAGCCAATTAACCGCTACTCATTGCATGAGCAGCGCTTATCAAAAAAGCATGCCTATGGCGTCCTATCTTCAGATTGCATCTCAAGCTCTGCCTATGGTGGTGAGCAGATACTTGTTGCATTAATCCCAGCCTTTGGCTTAGCTGCCTTCACAATCTTCACCCCAATAATTGGCGTGATCCTAATAATGTTATTAATCATCACCTTTTCCTATCGGGATGTAATTAACACCTACACCAGAGCGGGTGGGGCATATGTTGTGGCAAGAGAAAACTTTGGCAAGGTAATATCACAGGTTGCAGCAATTGAGTTGATATTTGGTTACATCATCACTGTTGCAATCCAAACTGCCGCTGGGGTGGCTGCGATAATTTCAGCTCTTCCTGAGTTAAGTGATTACAAGGTTGCACTTACTATTTTTGTCATATCTCTGCTCACCTATATAAATTTACGTGGTATAAAAGATGCTGGATTAATCTTTATACTTCCTTCATACCTCTTCTTGGCTGGCATGTTTACCGTCTTTATCTTTGGCCTCTACCGCAGCTTTAATGGAACTCTCCCTAAGTATCCAACTGATTCACCTGGGCTTTTGCCACTTGGCGAGCCACAAGGTTTGTTAAGCCTTGCTGCCATATTGTTGATTTTAAAAGCCTTTGCCAATGGCAGTGCATCTTTGACAGGACTTGAGGCAATCTCAGATTCAGTTGCGCTATTTAAAGAGCCTGAGCACAACAATGCTAGAAAAACCTTAATGTTAATGAGTGCTAGCTTGGGAACTTTAATTGTTGGCATCGCCTGGCTGGCACACCAAGTAGTTGCAGTTCCTTACGCCTCTGGTACCCCAACTGTTATCTCTTTAGTTGCCCAAGCATCCCTTGGGGATTCTTTGTTTGGTGAGAGCTTCTACTACTTTGTGCAAGCTGCTACTACTTTTATTTTATTTGCTGGCGCCAACACCTGCTTTAATGCTTTTCCAAATATGGTCAATACCGTGGCAAATGATGGCTTTTTGCCAAAGCAGTTAACAAAACGTGGTCATCGGCTTGCTTTTTCAAATGGAATTATCTTTATCTCAAGCTTTGCAATTATCTTAGTTATCGCCTCAAAGGCAAGTATTACTACTTTGGCTGCAATCTACGCTCTTGCAGTATTTATAGGCTTTGCCTTAACCGGCTTTGGTATGGCGAAGAAAAACCGTGCTAATAAGGGTAAGTACTACCTGCACCTAACTACTGGTGTTATTGCAATTACCACTGTGTTGTTGTTATCGGTTTTGAAATTTGCTAATGGCACCTGGCTGGTAGTTATTGGTACACCTGTTGTGGCAGCCATCATGCTCAGATTTAATCATCGTTATGGTCAAGAAACTCAAGCGATGATCCTTTCTAGCAAGGATTCAAGGGCGACTTCAATTACCCGCCATGATGTGACAGTTTTGGTAGATCGAATTGATATTGCAACAGTTGGGGCAGTTAGATATGCCAGAAGCTTAAAACCTAGAAATATGAATGCGGTGCACTTTGTAATTGATGATAAGCGGGCTGAGGAGTTGAATAGAAGTTGGCGAGAAAACCCAGCATTTGCCGATGTTTCACTTGAATTAATTGATTGTCCAGATCGAAGGCTGGTTAACTCTGTAGTTGATTACGCACAAGCTGTTACTGCTGCAGGAGATGTTGAGTTAACACTATTGCTACCCCGCAGGGCTTACTCAAAGTTTTTAGGACGCCTACTTCATGATCAAACTGCAGAATCTATTGCTGGCCCAATCTCACAGATTCCTCGTGTTGTGGCCACAATTATTCCCTTTGATGTTCAAAAGATTATTGCAGGGCAAGAAGGCTTTACTAACTCAACTACTTTTCAAATACCAGTTGCATCAGAACCAAAGCGGGTACAAAGCACCTTCACCAAACCACCAATTACTACAGCGAGTAAATCAAATGAGCCAGTAAGTCATTACGCTGAAAATATCACCCCGATTAGAAGTATCACCTGGCGAAAGCGTGCTCATGTGCAGGGAAGAGTTAGCTCAATTAAGTCTGCTCCCTCTGGTTCATCGCCATTAGTTGAGGTTGAGGTGTGGGATGAAAGTGGTGGAGTTATATTGCAATTTTTAGGTCGTCGCGAGATCTCAGGTCTTGATGTTGGATCACAATTAAAAGCTGAAGGTATGGTTGGAGAAGATAATGGTCAGTTAATTATCTTAAATCCCTCTTATGAAATTGTTGTTTAATTCTTACGCCAGTATCCGTAAGGTGCCACGGAAAGTAATGCTCTGTTTTCATAACTTTGCTCGTGGGTAAAATCTCCAGGATTTTTCAACATAAACTCTTTCACAGCAGACTTTGGACTTAACCCTGGACCCCAAGGTCTTTCTGGATCAATATTAAGATCATCAATAACAGTGTCTAAAACTAACATGAAGCAATCTTTGGTCACAAAATTTGAATAAATCTCTAGTTCAGACAATACATGCTCGTGGGTATGATTTGAATCTAACACAACCATAATCTTTTTATGTTGTGAAACATAGTTATTAACTTGGTTGACAACTTTCTCTTCCACTGAGCTACCTTCAATCAAATATATCTGATTCTTAAAAATAGAATTATCTATAGCTTTTCTAGCGTGCTGGCGAATATCTATGTCGACTCCTAACACTTTTCCAGCGATACCACATAATTTCTGAATTGAGGCCCAAAAAATAATGGAGCCACCTCGAGCAACTCCTGTTTCTATAATCAAATCAGGTTGCGTTTTATACACTATTTCTTGAAAAATAATTAAGTCCTCAGGCATCTGAATTATAGGAACGCCAAGCCAATCAAATTGGTAACTATATTTATTGTCAACCGCTAACTGCATCCAATCTCTAGATGCACCCTTAAACTCATTGTTAGTAGATTGGGATGCTAAAAGTTTATTGCGCCATTCCTGAAACTCATTATCCCAAATTTCACCCTTCACTTGATTCCTTTCCTAGAAGCATCCACCATATATGTTAGGCATTCAGACAACCCCGACTCTAAATCTATTTTAGGCTTCCAGCTTAACAACTCCGAAGCTAAATCACTTACTGGGTTTCTTATGCTTGGACTCCCACCATTTTCAGTAATTTGGTTTGATTTGCCTAATATTTTATTAGTCATGTCAACAACATCATTTAGTGATATCAACTTTGAACCTGAAAGATTTATTATTTTTTGATTTAAATTTGAGAGTCCAATTTCAATACATTTTAGAATTCCGTTAATTAAATCATCAACATGAATAAATCTGCGAGAAGTATTTTTTGATCCAATTTTCACCTCTTCGTCTCGGTGAATCTTCCAAGCAATACTTTCCGCTGCTGATCCTGGTGGAAAACGTGGTCCATACACGATTCCAAACCTCAATATTGTGTATGGAACTTTAGAATCGACTCTGATTAGAGATTCTCCGAATAGTTTTGTCATTGCATAGAGTGAATTAAGCGAGGTTAGTTTTAGGTCATCTTGTTCACTCTGCGCTACTATTTTAGTGAGTTCAGGATATACCCACTCTGAAGAAGCAAAGATAAGTTGGGCTGCTTTAGATTTAATTGCATTGTCAAGTACTAATGCAGTTGCTCTTAAATTTGCATCTATTGCCAGTTGTGGGTTTTCTCTACAGGCTCCATCTGTTGATAGAGAAGCTAGGTGAATAATTCTAGAATTTTTAGGAATCTCATCAAAAAAATTTTCAGCGGTCAAATCTAACTCTAATTGGCGGCAAACTAATCTCTCACTCTTTTTTAAATCAATTCCAATTACTTCATAACCCTTACTTATCGCATACAGAACTAATTTCTCTCCGACAAACCCGGAAGATCCTGTAACAACTAAGGTAGGAGTCGTGATTTTCATTAACCCACTGAAACTATTCTTGCTCCTTGAGCATCTAGTGATGGTCTAAAAGTATGCCAATTTTTTAATTTTGACTGTATGTCTGTGACGGCGAATTCAAAGGCGCCAAAAACAAAGCCTCCCCCGCCTGCTCCTAAAAGTTTGTATCCAAGACAACCAATACTTTCTAAGTGATCTATGATAACAGCCACTCCATCAGTGACAATTTTATCACTAAGTGATTGTTTTAAAATCCATCCTTTTTTGATAAGTGGTCCTAAAGTTGTCCAATCGATATCTTTCTCAAGTAATTTTGATTTAAAATCCTGTGTTAAATTAGCAAGTTCAAGTAAACATCTTTCGTTTGAACTTGTTCGATGTGCTTGATCGCTTAATATTGAACTTGCATTTCGGCTTTGCCCGGTCCAAATCAATATTGACTTATCCAACAAGCTATTGATCTTAAAAGTAGGCAAATTAATTGGCTCTACCTTAACCGATGCATCCATTGAAAATTCAAACAGGTTTAATCCACCAAATGCTGCGGCATATTGATCTTGCTTTCCAATAGGTGAGCCTAGCAATTCTATTTCTACCGTACTTGCTTCTTCAGCGAGTTGAACAGCACTTGCATTTTCATTCTTTAGAGCGTGTAATGCATTAAGCAGTGCCACAGCAAAGCTACTTGAAGAGCCCAACCCGGAATTTGCAGGCAGATCAGCTGAAGTTGAAATCTGAATCGGCTCATCAATATCAAGTAGCTCCAAACATCCTTTAACAATTGCATTTTTTATTGAATCTCTAGAATTTGTGTGTTCAACTTCAGAATAAGAAATTCTATATCGTTCCTGAAACAAAGGATCATGCCTTTTAATATGAACATATACATACTTATTTATTGCAGCAGAAACTACACAGCCTTTTGATTTTGTATAAAAAGTTGGTATGTCAGTACCGCCACCTAAAAAACTTATTCTGAGTGGAGCCACACTTAAAACACTTTGAATTTCCATATATCTAATCTATCTTATGTACTTTAGATTTAATAATTGGGATCGCTTCCTTTAATGAATTAAATGCAAACTCATCATGCACTTCTTTGTTGATGATCACGTAATCAATTCCAGCAGACGAAGCCGCATAGGAATCTTTTGCCTCATCTCCTATGTATAGAGTTGATTCTGATTCTATTTCAAATTGATCCATAGCCTCTAAAAGCATTCCAGGTTTAGGTTTCCGACAATTACAATTTTCATTCCAATGATGCTTACACGTGTAAACAGCTAATATGTTTATACCAAGATCTAATAATTCAGAAACTAGTTTTACATGGATCTCATTAAGGAACTCTTCGTTTACCTCGCCAGTTGCAACCCCTGGCTGATTAGTTGCGATTATAAAATCAACTCCCATTTTAGATACTTCTTGTAGACTCTTCCAATTTTCATGCAGAGGTCTATAGTCTCTTATATTTGAGAGATACCGTCGGTGTGGCATTTTATCAATTAAAATTCCATCACGATCTAAAAGGAATATTTTCCTTTTTCGAGTAGTGCTTACATAAGTTTTTAAAGTTGAAATACTATAAACCTGCGAGCTTGAAACTATGGCATTGCATACTAGATCATTACTTAATTTCTCTAATGTTTGCGGAAGATCTTGAGTTTTTTGAAGAATATCTAGAAATCTACTTGATTTTACTGAAATGTTACCTAGTTCAACAGCTTTAAAGTCACGATGACGCTCACCAGAAATATAGTGCGCTCCTTTATTTCTGCTTAGCTTTATATTACCTAAATCACGAGGTTGTACTAAGAAAGTAATTTCCGAATTGCTCTGTAGGACAGAATTGATTTCAGAGTCAGATAAAACGAAATTGTCACAATATATTAATAAAAACTCATCTCCGATATCATCCTTACTGTTAAGAATACGTTGGGCTGAAGTAGCACTTGGGACTGTTTGAATGCACTTTATCTTCATATTTGTTTGTAGCGTGCCACAAAACCTTGCAACACTTGTGGCTAGATATCCAGTAAGTATGAAAACTTCTTGCACACCAATTCTTTCAAGTTGATCTATTTGATGTGCAAGTATTGGTTTGCCCTCTATTGGCACTAAAGCTTTAGGAAGTGTGTCTGAAATCGGTCGGATTCGCTCACCTCTGCCACCAGCCAGAATTACAGCTTTCATGGAGATTCTTTCTGATCAGCCCATTTAATATACTGCTTTATCCCATTTTCTATTGTATATCTGGGATACCAGTCACATAATTCCCTTATTCTTGAAGTATCAGCAATTAGCGTCTCCTTATGATCTACTTTTGATACTTCATAATTTAAACCAAAATGTTCATAGACCTTACTTACCATTCGTGTTATCTCAGTAGATACTCCGCTGCCTAGATTGAATACGCCTTGAGCAGACAAATTTGAAGTTAACTGGCGAATCCCCAAAGCCACATCATCTATATAGATAAAATCTCTTGCAGTATTTGGATTATTTACATTTAATCTTGTGCCGATTTTTGCGCAAGAATATGCAGATGCAAGTAAAGATTTATTTTGTTGGCAAGGACCATACACATAAAAAATTCTGAACCATCTATACCGTAAATTTTGCCCACTCAAATAACTTAATATTTGTAACTTCGTATCAGCAAAGTCTGTTAAGTTATCTCCGATATCTTCCTCTTTTGCTTTTCCCTTAAAATCGCCATATTCTAGACATGATCCAGCCACGTCAAATTGTCTAGTCCCCGACTCAGCAAAAATTTTAATCATGTCCAACTGAAATTCTAAATTGGATTTATTTGTTTTTACTGAAATATCAGGCAAGCCCTCCCACGCTAGGTTTATAACTTTTTCAAATTTTTGTTTAGCTAAACTATTTAGAAAGTCTTTGTCTTTGATGTCACCAACATGAACTTTATATCTCTTTGCACCTGAAACACTGCGCCGAGTTACGATTTCAATCTCATCATCAATATCTTGCTTTAAAAAGGCACTACCAATGAAGCCTGAAGCTCCCAGAATCAGGGTTTTCATAATTACCCAGAGCCAAATTTCTGCCAATTTCTATCTTGATCTGAAATTACCTTAGGTTCATTTGGCCAAGGAATATTGAATTTAGGATCATTATAAGGAAATCCACTATAAGAATTTTGCTCATACCTAGAACTCATAAGATACTGGATTGTTACATTATCTTCGAGGGATAACCAACCTGCTGCGCAACCTGCTGGAATTAATATTGCTACTTCACTTGATTGAGATAAAACTTTATTTACATTTTTCATATATGTTGGAGATTTTTCACGCACATCAACTATAGATAAAAAAATCTCACCACGAAGTAAATGCATAATTTTGTTCTCTGGTTTTCCACTTTTTTGGAAATGCATACCTCTGAGAGTATGCCGATAAGGGTTTGTGGAGATATTAACTTGCTCGATTGTGAAGTTTAAGTCTAACCACTCAATGTCGAAGATTCTGTTAAAGGCACCACGGCTATCTGTAAATGGTTTGAGTTGAAACTCCTTCATCCCAAATATATTTGTAGGTTCCATAAGAATCAATTAAATTGAATATCTTCTAATTTTGTTTGGGAGCGGTAAAACTACTTCACCGTGCCAATCTAATTCATTAGTAAGGTAGTTTGTAATCTCCGTTTCAAAATTAAAAGGAGCTACAAATACAATCTCTGTATTATTCTCAATTATTTTTTTAGGTGAATCAATCAATAAATGTTGCCCTGGAGAGTATTTACCCCATTTTAATGGATTGTTATCAGCAATAGCAGTGCAATGCTTAGAATTTTCTCCAATGGCATTCATTAAAGTTGAACTACGCGCTGAGGCACCAAAGGCTCTAATTCTGCGATTTGAGTTTTCTTCTAGATAATGGTTAATAGACAACAAATTTTCTTTGGACGATTTTGCAAAATTCAGCCAAGCTCTTTCATCATGAACACCCAGCGAATCTTCTAATTGTTGAGCTTCACGTAACCTACTGTTGAAGTTGCTTCCTGATCTGGATGATACTAATACAAATGAACCACCGCTTATCGGGCTCTTTATTAGATCAAAAGGCACCAACCCAATTTGCGAAAGTGCTGCAGTCATACTTCTAATTGAGTGATAGAAAGTGTGCTCGTGATAAATTGAATCATAGTGAATTTCATTTAATATCTTAGAAGCCTCATGGAATTCGATTATGCAAAATCCATCAGATGCCAATATCAAATCTATTCCGTTCATTACATTGATAATATCTGGAACATGAGATAAAACGTTCCTAGCGATGACAATATCTACTTTTCCAAAATCTGCAAGAAATGATGAGGCAAAATTCAAGTCAAAAAAAGAGTTATGCTTTTGAATTCCTTCTTCTTCAAAAGAGTCATTGATATTTTGAGCAGGATCGACACCGTGCAGTTTTCCACTTACTTTTTTATTTAATGCTTTAAGTAGAGTTCCGTCATTGCTTCCTATTTCCACAATTACTGAAAGTTTTTTTGAAAATTCAAAGATGTATTCAGCTAATTTACTACAATGATCCTGAGCCGACTGACTAGTGCCAGTGATCCATAAGTAATCCTGAAACATTAATTTCGGGTTGACATTTACCGATAACTGAATTGAAGTGCATTGAGAACATCTCAACAAAATGAGCGGGAATTTCTTCTCTGGACTCTGTTCCCCTGGCGATCGTAAACTGTTAGCTAGCGGCTGAATCCCAAGATCTAGAATTTCTTGTAGATTATTTGAGCTACAAATTCTACAACTTGAAATTGTACTAAAATCAGATTTTAAATCTAAGGGTTTCATCCAACAATCCTTTGTTAATTAGGAATTTTATTTGAGCGAGTCTATTTGTATTTCGCCCCAATAAATCAACACCCTGCTGGAGCAATTTCCGAGATTGAGATATTAACTCACTTCCACCAGATTCTAAACCAGTTTTTGCCTGAAAATTTAGGACTTTTTTGGCTTTTAAGAATGAAACCTTGTAACTTCTTGGATCTGAAATATTCTCGGTATTAAAGGTTATCGGGATGCCATTCAAGGCTGATTGAGCTGCTTCAGCTAATTGTCTCACAGTAAAATTTCCGCCCATAACCCCGATATTAAAAGATTGCCCTGAAATGACCTCTGGTGTAATTCTAAGACAAATTTCAATTGCCTCGCATAAATCATCTATATGAACAATAGGGCGCCATGGAGTACCATCTGAATGGACATCAATTTTATTGTGCACCAATCCATTTAAAAGTAAATTATTAAAGACAATATCTGAACGTAATCTTGTTCCCCACCCAAACACTGTAGATGGCCTAAGTGAAGTAGATGTGAATTCATAATTAGACATACTTAGGATTTGAGTTTCTGCACTTAACTTACTCTTTGCATAAGCTGTTTGAGGATTCTTAATCGAATCATCCTCGTCTAACTCAGCATCAATCTGCGCTATCCCATAAATACTTTGTGTGGAGACAAAGATAAACCTTTTCACTTTAGCTGCTTTAGCCAATTCTGCTACACGAACTGCTGCCTTGTAATTTATTTCATAGGTCAAATTTTCATCGAGTTCACCAATTGGATCATTAGACAGTGCTGCTAAATGAATAACTGAATCTATATTATTAAAATCTGAAATTTCTAAATCACGAATATCTTTTAGTGTTGTAGAACCCTCTCTTCCGTTAGGTAATAAGTGGCACTCCCTATAAAACCCACTATCAATGCCAAAAACTTTATATCCTTGTGACTCAAGATTTAACGTTAAGTTCGTTCCAACGTAACCCAAACTTCCTGTTACTAGAATATTCAATTTAAATCCATATTTTTATACGATTCAATATTTCTTGAGAGATTGCATGGCAGATTGCTAAATGGACATCCTCGACCGGGCCATATTTACCAATTTCGGTCTCAACTACTATCGGAAAGTCAACCTGACTTGCTAGCTTTCCACCATCAAATCCTAAAAGTCCAATTGATTTTAAGCCGATTTGTTTAGCAACATCCACGGCACGAATTAGGTTTAAGGAATTTCCCGAAGCCGATATTACCACGCACAAATCACCTTCCGTGGCTTTTCGAAGTAATTGGTGGGAGAAAATATTCTCAAATCCAATATCATTGGCAAGGGCAGTAATTAATGCACTATTACTAGTTAATGCTGAAGCTCTAATTTTCAAACTTTTACTATTGTATCTAATAAATGATAAGTCTGTCTCGAAGTGCTCTGCCGTACTTGCACTTCCGCCATTACCTAGAATCCAAATTGAATTATGCTTTGATACACATTCAAAAATAATATCTGTCACTTTTTTTATATTTAATACTGTATCGTCTTGGTTTAACAAATCGCTTAAAAAATTAAAATAATTGCCCTTACTCATTGATAGTGCCTCTTAAGACTTTTTGTACAATGATTTGAGTGTCAAATTCTAATGCATCATCATTTACAACCGACCAATTTTTAGATGAATTACGTTGATATAAATAAACGTCTTTACCATATTCTTTTAACCTCAGCGCTAAATCTGATGAAAAATGTATTTCAGATTTTCCCAAATCTATGATTACTATATTTTCGTGTCTGGAAAGCTCAACAAAAAGCTCTGAGTCGGGGTCAAGTTTCACAAGTTTGTTCATGTTCACTAAACTTACAGAATAAGATAATTTACTTAACTCATTAGCTACATCTTTAGCGACAATGCTGCTGGCCCCAAAGGATACTACAGCTACTTTAGCCTTCGTAGAATTGGATAAGTACGTATAGATTATGGCATTACCGTAATCCAGAAAAGCTTCCTGTGAGGGGAGGCAAATATTTTTCATATTTCTCTGACTTAACGCCATTAAATAAAGTCCTGGTTTACTTGCAGATTCAAATGCTTTGTCAATACTCTCCTTTGAAGACAGAAAATAAACTGGCGCTCTAGTTAATGACGCAAATTCATCTAAACTACTCAAACTTGCTTGAGGGCCCTCAAATCCTGAGTCTACAATCACCATTAATACTATAAATGGTGCTTTTAATCTGGAATCGCGTAGAACATTATATGTATTGGTTAATTGATCCAAGCCAAGAAGGGCAAAATCGTGTTGTTTCATTAAGAAAAGTGATGGTGTTCCGGTCAGCGCAAGGCCAAAACCAAGCCCCATTAGTGAATTCTCTGAATTAGTTGTATTCAAAGCGACGCAATTCTCTATTTGGTCTAATCCAGCACCTAATCCAGAAATTCTTGATCCAGAAACAATATTCTGGCCAAAAATAACAGAATGCTCATAGCTTGAAAATTTCTGACGAATTTTATTGTTGACATATTTAGTAAAAGTCAATTCCATTTATCAACACCCTCGTTTAATTTTTCCAAACTTGTGTAAACCGGATCAGTTGAATCATTTTCAAAAATACCATTTTCATCAGGCTCAATTTTTATTACTCCTGCATGGTAGTTTACGTAACGCTTAGAATTTTGATCTTCGGCGATATAAAATCCACCTAGAGAATGAACTTCTACTTCTAATACTTGTGGTCGGCTAGATTTCGCAGTGATCTTTCTCGTTTTTAGCATGATACTCAAATAATTAGTTATATCGTTATCTTTAAGCGATTGATATCCTACGTTCATTGAACCTACAAGTTTACTTAAATCTATCTGTGTTCTTCTTTCCAAAATACTTGTTCCAAGTGACCATCCATTATTCTCAACTAAAAATACGATTGGTAATTTTAATGAGGAAGCTATCAATACAGCTTCATAAAAAGAACCTTCTTCAATAGCACCATCTCCTGTTACGACCCAAACAACTCCATCTCGTTTTCTAAGCTTCAAGGATAGAGCAATTCCAAGAGCCACTGAAAAATTATTACCTAAAATATTTGAAGTATAGATATTGCCAACTTTTGGATTCATTAAATTCATAGATCCCAGTTTGCCACCTGCTAATCCTGAATGTTTTAACATGTACTCGTCTGTCAATTGCTCCTCAGTCGCCCCGAAAGCTAATTGAAAATGTATATTTCGATGAGTTAGAAGAAGCTTGTCTTCTGATGAATAAACTTCTGCTAGGCATACCGCTACAGCTTCATGGCCTATTGCTAAATGTATTGGAATTTGAAATTGACCCTCAAGCATTTTTTTATTAATATTTAACTGAATTTTCCTAATAACTTTAATTTTTTTAGCTAACTTGCTATCAACCGAGGTCGTCATCCGGTTATCATACACAACCTAAATCATTTTTCATACGAGCACTTACTAGCAACATTGTACTAGTTTTCGAATAGTAACTTACCTGTATATTTTAAAAAAGTTTCTTAAGATTGAACTACATTCTGAATTTAATACACCGCCAATAACTTCTGGATTATAAATGGATCTGGTGTCACGCAATAAATCCCAAACTGAACCCACAGCTCCTGCCTTTTCGTCAAATGAGCCAAAAACTAATCTTTTCATCCTGCTTTGCGCAATCGCCCCAGCGCACATCCCACATGGCTCAAGTGTTACTACCATGGTTAAATCATCTAATCGGTAATTACCAAGTTTGTTTGCGGCATTTCTAATTGCAACAATCTCGGCATGAGCGGTTGGATCATTATTCTGCTCTCTTAAATTTGCACCCATTCCAAGTATAGTGCCTGCATCATCTACTACTAAAGCACCGACTGGAACATCACCTTTAATTGCAGCCTCTTTGGCAAGTGAAATTGCCTGCTGCATTAAGGATTTGTAATCCACTAATTACTTTCTATTACCTGATTAAATTGTTCACCAAAACCTAATCTACTGGCAATTGCCTCTAATTGCTCATCTGGATATAACTCAGAGTCATCTAGAATGGTTAAAAGCTCCATTTGACTTACCCCTAAATCATTTAGCAGATCTAAATCCCCACCAGGTTGTGCTTCATCATCCTCCTCTGGGAACTCAAGATCTAAAACCTCAACTAACTCTGCTGCTACCTCATAATCTAAGGCGTAGGTAACATCTGAGATCATCATCTGCATTTGATCACCCAGCGCCCTTGCAATAATTACAAACTCATCCTCTATGGCAATTAAAGCAATCGCTCCGCCATTGGTTTGTTGAGCTTTTAGTGAATCAATAATTGCGCCAATATCTCTAGTTGAGATTAATCGGGTGGCATCCCATCTACCATCTTCATGCCAGGCGATGATTCCAAAATCTACTGACATTTAGATCACACCCTTTCGCCAACTTTATGCTCAAAAACTGCCTTTCATATTCTCCCTTTATTCTGCGCTAATTGGTAGTAGGGCTTTCCCCTTGTAGAGTAATTATGTGAAAATCCATATTGCAGACCACCCGCTGATTACACACAAACTAACGGTGCTGCGGGATGAAAAAACTGATTCACCAACCTTTAGGCGTCTAACAGAGGAGATTGTCACCCTCCTTGCCTATGAAGCAATGCGCGAGGTTAAAACTCAAGCAGTAACTGTTAAGACACCAGTTGCTATGGCACAAGGTACGCACCTAACAAAACCAAAACCTGTAGTAGTTCCAATCCTTAGAGCAGGACTTGGCATGTTAGAGGGTTTTTCTAGATTAATTCCAACTGCTGAAATTGGTTTTCTTGGCATGGTGCGGGATGAAAAAACTTTAAAGGCAACAACTTATGCAAAT
>Ga0194130_10004471_pt1 | contig 17741 bp, 19 predicted proteins | sample TA2KigsurfametaG_FD_160084 | JGI IMG/M metagenome (GOLD analysis project Ga0194130, IMG submission 160084) | Freshwater microbial communities from Lake Tanganyika, Tanzania - TA2015050 Kigoma 12 surface | ecosystem: Environmental > Aquatic > Freshwater > Lake | place: Tanzania: Lake Tanganyika... | reverse complement strand
GTTGGAGTGTTGGTTGGAGTGTTGGTTGGAGTGTTTGTGGGTGTGGGCGTTGGAGTTGGAGTGGGTGTTGGGGTTGGAGTTGGGATTATTATATTTATTACTGCACCAGTAAAAGTTGAACTGCTGCTGGACTGAAACGCTCCCTCATAACTATTGATTACTCCTTGATTATTTACAGTTCCTTGATTACTTACAGTTCCTTGATTATTTACAGTTCCTTGATTATTTACAGTTCCTTGATTACTTACTGTTCCTTGATTATTAACTAACCCTTCATTCACAACAACTCCTGAATTCTCAAAATAAAAAAGGTTTCTCAACTCTCCAGTATTTTTAATAGTAACAATAACAGTTGATCCCGAATTGTTAATAAAATTTATGTAATTTACAAATAGTCCCACAATTGTAACTTGCTTATTATTTTGATACATTCCGTTATTTACAAGTATGGCATCACTGGGAATCACGCAGTCCTTGTTGTTTGTAAGAACTCCAGTTTCTTCTATTATAATTGTTTTGTTTGTATAAACGGTGTTTTTAATGTTTTTATCAACGGAATAGTTCTTTTCAAATTGTCGCACAGCAGTTTCATACGAGATTAAACTATTGTTTGTTAAATTACCAATGACCCGTAAAATTCCCAAAACAATAATTGCACCTTGGTTCGTCAACTGCATACCAGTCGGAATAATCAAAACTTCATTTGTAGGAATGGTCAATATTTGAGTAGTCAAAATGCTCAAACTCTCTTTCAAAACCCACGTGTTATCAGCCTGTTTTATTGCAATAAATTTCAATACCGGTAGAATGACTGGCATAATAATGTTACTCTTTTCACTAGTCAATGTGGTACAAGAAGCAGCTGGCTCGGTCCATCTTTCTTTGGGAACACAGTTAGAAGCAGTAACCCATATTTTAGATTTTTCTACTACATCCAAAGTGTAATGATTCACACATTTGTTGGCAGGAATGTCGCCTACCTGAACCGGTTCTGCATTTGGTTCCTGTTTGTAAATCTTGTAACTGGTGATGAAGCTCCCACCATCAAATCCATAAAACCATTGGAGTTTGACACTGTGCTGCACAACTTCACCAATTGCGTAATCTGTTTGATTAACAATTTCAACAAACGGGGGATTTGGAGTGCCAGGTGAAATTCGGTTTCTTGATTCGCAGTCATCATAATTCAAGTGTATTTTAGATGGATACTTGAATCCAGGTAATACCTGTTTTGCAATGATGCGCTGGGCTTGTTGTTGATTGTATGGCAAACTAGAAACAACAGTTGACCCGGTTTTTAATTTGAAATCAATGTTGGGATCAAGTTTTGACATTTTTTTTAAACTGTTTCGGAGGTTGCAATTTGAAGATGAATAAAACAAAGAGTAGGAAGGATCAGCCACAATACTGCTGTTGTTGTATTCAACCGAAGAGTCGGCGGTATTGGTATTTAAAACAAGTTGATTGGGGTGACTGTATTGAGATGCGACATTGACATTTGGGAGTCCTAAAACTGTTATAGGAACGTTTGAATAATCGGTCACGGTGAAGTTCCCATAAAGGAGGTCGCTTCCTTTAAGCTCTGAATACGGAGGAGTGAGTAAATACTTACCTTTGGTGATTTCAAGGAGGTCGTTGTGACTGAGAGCAGAGGAAACATTGGAGGAAGAAGTTTGACCGGGTTCAGTGTAAACCGCTCCATTCTGTTTTTCAAGATTTTTTCTCTTAGATTGAGCAACCAAGGCATTGTATTTGGTTTTGTATTTCAAATGGGATGTGCGGTCACTGGCTGATAAATTGGGTTGTGATACAATGAAAGGGTTTGATTTGGGTGTGTTGTTGTTCGTTGGCATGATACTGCAATATGTTAAGTGAAGAATAATTATTTGTGGTTTTGTTGTAAATGTTCTTCGTTTGCAGATGATTTGACAGTATCATACAGTTTTGTTTTCAACCGTGTTATCAGTAAATCACGATTTGAACATCCTCCGCTTTTGGCTTTTCCACTTCCAGTTACTTTCAAAAGGTTGGCATTGTAAATTTCAATAAATTCTGGATGCAAAAGTTGTTGAGAATGTTGTTCTTGCCAAGAAATGAATTCAGTCATGAGTTGTTTTTGTGTGGAGTTTATCATTTTTTCAAATTCAGCGTGGGTCATTAACCTCCAATGATTTGTCACATTTTTTATTGGAGTTCCATCGCTAGTATTTGGCACATAAACAAAGAATGAATTGGGAGCTTCAACATAAGCATTGAACGGGGGCGTTTTAGTTTCATTCATAGTTGAGTGAATAATTCTGCAAATCCCTTCAATAAAACCATGTTCAAAAACGAGTGAAAGGTCACGTGAATTGATTGTGATATTCCAGTCAAACAAAGAGACAGTGGGTGATTTATTGGCGTTCAGCCAGTCAACAAGAGTTGCGCGAGTGATTGAATCTTCACATTGGTTTGATTTTGATTGAAGCTGGCGAACTTGACATTTAAGAGTTTTTATTTCGTGTTCATTTTTTTCCAACCGAACCGCTAGCATTTGAACAAGTGAAATGAGTTCATCATGGTTCATGTGGGGAACAGAATCGTTTGTAAAGGTCGCCCTCGCGCGTATTTGTTTTATTGACATACAGACAGAAACATGAGAGTTGAACAATGCCTTAGTTCTGAAATGAAGCGCACAGTGACCGCATTTGTAACAACCGGGCTGTTGCGGGGTGATAGTAATTGGTTGCATTGAAAGTGAATCAATTGAATTGTGTGTGGAATTTACTATAATCAATTTTTTGAAAAAAATAAATATATTTTATAATTATATTTTATCATATAAAATGACAGATGATGATAATATCATTCGTGGTTATTCTTGTAACCAGTGTAGAGAACCAGCAGTTGCAGATTGGTTTGTTTATTCAAAACGAAAAAATGGATGCAACCCCGAATCACTTGAAACCATTCAACAGCGAATTCAAAAAGTAGTACGGGTATCACAGTCAGAGTACTTACAAAATTTGGCAGGGTTACATGTTTACACGAAGCCATTGGTTAAATACGGAAATGTGAACTGGAACCAAGCGAGTGATCGGGCAGAACCTGCAGAAGTCAAACGCAACGTTCCAAGTCATGGTAATTCAACTAAAACCTCAATAACAAGAATGCGTCCAGGGTCCTGTTCGGCACCGGGCAAGGGGGTAGATGTAAAGCATGGCTCGTATGCGCGGTATTTGGCACGGTTGAAGGGCAAGTCGCCTTATCGCAAAGAGGATAAAAAATCAGTTGTTCCAGTGGAAGGGAACAAAGTGTTGAAATATTCAATAGCATATTCAAATGAATGTGGGTGCATGAATAAATAAATAAATGAATAAATAAAATATTTTCTACATTCATTTTATAAATAATACTTAGTATGACACCATCAACTGTAAACATTCATGAAATGAACACAGGGTTGTTTTCCCCATTTACAAACCGTCAATATTGCGCGTGGTTTTTTTATATTATGGTAGCGCATGTGATTTCAATACTATTGATATTGGCAGTTGTGATTTATATTGTAGCATCAACTGGAAAATTCAATTCTTTTACAGACTTGCGCGTTTGGTACATGTTGCTGCTTAACCTCTTTAGTTATTTCACGAACCGGTTACTTTACAGTATGTGTTTGAATTCAATTTGATTTGATTTTTTTTAGGCATTCAATATATACTTGTATAATTACGAATGTCAAATAATTACTTGTTTTCAATGCGGATAGTTCAAGGCGGTAGTGGTGTGAATAAACCAGTTCAAGAAAATGCACCATCTTCACGTGCATCCAACCAAACGGTTGAGATGAGAGGTTGGACCCGCGGTCCGAGTAATCAAAAAAATTTTAGCATCACCCGGTTAATGAGTATGAAAACTTCTGGGTGTTCTTGTCATTAAATTAATTACATTGATTAGAAAATAAACATATAAAATAAATACAGTTTTATATATTTAGGGGTATTGATGTATTCGCAAACATTTGATTTGAATGTAAAAAACTATTCGTTGACAGAATTGCAGAGTTTTTTTAATATGACTGCCGACAACGACCAACCATTGAAAGATAAGTGTATGATATTAAAAAAAAAAATAAATCAAGATCCAAAATTGGGTCCTACCACAAAAGAAAAAATGTTTAATTTTTTAGACAGTGCGTTAATCATATTGAATGAAAGTGGTACACCCTCCATGCTGTACCAAAATTTGGTCAATAATAATGAGTTGATACCGTCAAAGTTGGATGTTCCACCACTTGTTTTTTCCAATAATGTTCAAGTTTCCAAACCAAAAATTAAAAAGGCATTGAACATTGATACACGTTTTAGGCAAAATTATTATTCAACAAAAAGCACGGATTTTGTCTTCAATATTCCATACAAATTTGAAAATGTGGTCACGATGTCGCTTGCAACATATGAGTTGCCATTAACATATTATGCAGTAAGTCAACAACATGAAAATAATTGCATGCTGTTTCAATGGGAAAGTCAACCCAGGCCATTATCTCAAGAACCGGTATTTGATAGCCAGTATACGCTCATGATTCCAGATGGTAATTATCGCACTTCGTTTCAAATGGGAGGGGGATCTGTAATAGAAAACACAATCAATGCCTTATTGTCTGGTACGCAATTGGTCAAACAAACGGGGATGACGTTTGTGGTTGACCAAACCAGCGGTAGAAGCATATTTTCATGCAATTCATCATCACAACAAACAAACAAGTACTATGGTGCAATAAAAATTGCGTTTAATGTCGTTGGCAGTATAGACCGAACAGCGAGTTCAGCTTCAGAATATTCTTCTTTTCAGAATGATGTTCGTGGCTTGCCTTATTTTTTGGGGTGGTCGTTGGGATATCGGTCGGCAGTCTATGAAATGAGAGGGAATGGAACCTCAACATTGCCTCAATCTGCCGTATCAGAAGGGGTGTGTTTGATAACAGGACCTCTGTACGTGTTTATGTGTATTGATGATTACAATAACAATGTAAATAATTATTATGTTTCTTCATTCGCATCGTCAACCTTGTCGCCAAATGTGATTGCCCGTTTGAACATCAAGCACCAGTTGAATACGTATGGTGCATATGGAATAACCGCAGCAGAGTCGTTAGCAACATCATTGACATATAGTCGTGACTATTTTGGTCCAGTTGATATACAGCGACTGCGAATTACATTGATAGATGACTTTGGCAGAGTACTTGACTTGAACAACATGGATTGGTCTTTCTCTCTTTTATTTGAATGTTTGAATTCAAATCCCCAAGTAACTAGTGAAAAAAAATAATTGAAACAATGAAAAAAAAATTGAAAATAAAAAATGATGTAAAATAGACGTAGTAACTTGAACCAACCATGACTTTTCGTTTTGAATTTTCAGAATGTTTGACTAAACTGTTGACTTGTTTTGCAGAATCTAATAAGACAGAACCATTGAAGGTTTACAATGAAAGGTGGACTCAATGGATAAACAACAATCACGCGCTAATCATGGCTGAAACAACCCGTCTAGAAAGCTTGGGATACAAAGGAAATGTTATTGACAAAATGTACAAGGGCGGGCGTTTTTACTTTCGCACCAAATCAAAAAAAGAAAAAAAACAGCCATGCCAACGGGAAAAATACATACACATTGGCTCTTCATTTCTCAAGATGATTGACACTCATACTGAGAGATTTATCAGTGAATCGTTACCACCAGCCCAAGGGTTTGTCAACTTTTGCCAAACACACTCCACCGAGGAATGGTTCAAAACAGAAATAAAAAATTTGATACAGATTTATGATGCAGATACTTCAAAAATTATAATGAAATTGAAAAAGACTTACAAAAACAGGTATTTCATTCACACACGTAAGGCCATACTACAAACTTCTTCCACACCATCATGACTACGAGAGAATTAAATAAAATGATTTACACTTTTTTTTTCTCCCAGACCCACATTTTAGGAAGAAAATATGGAAGAATAAAATGAGAGAGTAAAGTAAACGTGCTATGACAGAGTTGATAAATCAAGGGGCTTATGGATGTTTGTTTCATCCGGGAGTGTATTGCAATGGGAATATCATGAAAAAAGGAAAATATGCCACAAAACTCGTGGTAAAAGATGAAAGTGCAATGAATGAAGTAAAAATGGGTGAGCTAATAAAAAAAATTTTGAATTATGCGGTCAATTTTGTACCAGTTGTGGAAACCTGCAGCGCAAAATTTGGGAAAGTGATGAAAAAAAACTTGCAAGATCAACTGGATACGTGCAATATTTATGATGAGCAAAACGAATATATGATGATGAAAATGCCTTACATTGATAGTCTCTATTTTTACGAATACATAACACGAACAATGAAGAAAAACAAAAAAATATTTACATTTATGTTTGAATCATATGCATATTTGATTGAGTCAATACAAAAATTGGTTGAAAATGGTATTGTGCATTATGACATAAAGTTGCAAAACATTTTGGTCAATTTGAAGACAGAGACTCCGGTGATAATAGACTTTGGTCTCTCATTTTTAATTGAACAAAATCCCACTGAATCCTTTTGGATAAAAACGTTTTACAAATTCAGTCCCGAATATTACAGTTGGCCTATAGAAGCTCACATCATTAACTATGTGCAAAATGTTTCAAACTCTGGAGTGCTCACACTCCCAGAAATAAAAATGATTTGTGAAAAGTATGTTTATGGGAATAACGCACTGCACTTCTTTTCAACCGAGTTTCAAAAACAGTTTTTGAAAGCGTGTATTCAACAATATCAACATTATGCAGGACAACCCCGGGAAGTGGTGCGTTCCGAACTGCTCGTGGGGGCTAAAACGTGGGACAGTTATTCATTGAGCATTTCTTTTATACAGTTGATTGCATTTGCCTCAAATGGCGTTTTCAGGGCGCATCATTTTGTGGGAAGGTTTCTGGAATTGTTGTTAACAAACATTCATCCGGATCCAAAACGGCGTAACAGCATTGAAGAAACAAAAAACATATTTACAGACATGTTTTATGAGAGAGAGCACATTGAAATATTTGAAAATGTGGATTTTGATATTGAGTCCTTTAGTACCAGTTATTCTATGGAATTAACACAGTCTCATCCCTCCGTACAAGAAAAATAAATTCTACCGTGCAATAACAATATATATTGGCAGTGGTTGAGTTGAATCAATTTGACCGCTTATAAAAGAATGAACTGAAACAAAAACCAGTTCATTTCTCTCAACATTCCAGGGGTTTTCTCGGTGCAAATTTTGAATTTAGAGTGCATGTCTTTTGAATACACGCAATTTGTTATGATTTGTTGGTCGTCCTTTACAACGTAACCAAGAGAAAATTGGTTTAACAATTGGGATTGGTAGGCGGTTTTCCACCATTCAGCATTAGATTTGTGCAATATGAAAAACCCACCAGCTATGTAATTTATACGAGGATCCAACAATTTTTGGGAATTAACAATTTGAATGCAATTTTTAATTTGTGTTGGGTTGTAGTTCACGGATGCGTAATAAATTTTTTCAGGATTGAGTTCCTTTATTTTTTCAGGGTTGGGCCATCTTTCCAACATGGTTGAGTCAATGTGATCAGGCCCACTTCTGAAGTATCCAATATCGCACCATCCATAGTAATCGGTATCAAAGTATTTACGGTTCACGGTTTCTTCAACAAAGTGTACTTTTTCCGACCACAACGCATTAACCCGCCAGTCAACCCAGTGTCTAATGCTGTTATTCACATGGTTTTGGATCCAAGTGTTTTTCAATTTGTAGTTGTGCAAAGATTCAAATGGTTTGATAATTACCCGAATTCGGTGGTTGGATGCAGCATATGTGGTAAATTTGCACAAAGCTTCACCTTCTTCATCCGTGTAAATTACCAAATTGAAGCATTTCACATTTGATAGTAGTTTTTTTATCCATACGTCATAATTATTAAACCCAAATTTTGCTTTTAAAGTGTACCAACAAGTGGAAAATGTGATGTTGATGTTATTATGCATTTGAAGATAAAAAATATATTTATTTTTATTATTTAACACAATAAACACAACACACACTATGTAATGCGATACATTTTCACCTAAAATGGTGATGTTGATGTGAACTTCTTGTCATGTGCTCCTCAAAATTGCAGGTGATTGGGAATTTACACTTCTGCAGTGTGAACTGGTTGTTTGTGAAGAAGAACCGTTGTAAAGTGGAGTATTCAACATAAATTGCAAGGAGTTCTTGGTTGGCATAATTTTTGAGATTGAATATTTCCAATGCAAAATTGTTCGGTTGAATACTTGGGTTGTTTTGCAGCTCGTGTTGAAATCTGAAAGCAATGTCAGCGGTGGACTGTATGACGGCCTGCAAAATTTGGGTTATGTTTTCATTTTTTAGCGCATGAGTATAATTTCGCAAGCTGATTTGTTTGAATTTTTGAAGTGTGATTGAGTTTGAAACATACGCTTTGCGAGCATTCAAGTTCAGTCGGTTGCGGTCAATGTTGAATCGTTCTAATTCGTGAAACCGCAAATGAGGAACAGATGAAACCCACATGAAAATGGTTTCAAAACAACTCCTATTGTTGACCGAGTGTTGTAAACAATAGGTTTTTATTTGCCGGTGCAACTCCGTCAAGAATGGTCCGGTGATTTCACGACCACACAAGACGTCTCCTGGTTCACGTGGAATACCATGCGGGTTCATCTCACGCATCCACTGCAAATAATGTGGATTATGTCCACGCGTTTCAAATTTTCCGGTTTTCCAAGACCAAAGCTTCTTGCATTGTGTGCAAAACATTTGATCACAACCTTCAGTTTTGTGAACAAGAACCTTGCAGTTGGGGCAAGGTTTGGTGGTTGTCTTTAAGAACGCAATGGAGGCAACCGTCTCTGGATTGCACACATGATCAGCGTCGTCACGGCAGGTTTTGGGTTCCATGCAGTTTGAACAAGTATATTGGTCGCATGTTGCACATTTCCATGCAGAAGATACAAACCCGTTGCACTCTTTGTGACTACATCTATGCACAAAGTGTTGTTCTCCGGATGGTTCTGGTTCACTCTCTTGTAAGTTTCTTTTTGTTGTCAACAGCTGATGTTTTTCCTTTGTCAATTCTCGTATTTGTGTTTCAATGCTTTTTATCTTATTGTCAACCTCTTTGATCAATCGGTCACGAGCAACCGCACTTTGGGCAGCAGGAAGCATGGCTTGTTCCTGAGCAAACAACACATTTTGTTGATGTTTGGCAAAATCAGTTTTCAGAAATGATTTTGTTAAACCAATCTTTTGAATCTGTGAATGGGTAAACTCTGTGTTGCAGTGCATGCATTTTGGAACGGTGATATGGTCTTGGCAAAGAAACGTCTCGTAACAGCCTCTGCAAGCGATTTGTTTGCATATATCGTGTGGGCAAATAATTTGTCTTCGGGTTGACAAATTGAACGGTTCGTCGCAAATGTTACACTTGGTACTAGTCATTTTACAAGTAAATTGTAATTTTAACATGATGCATAATTCAATTTTTTTTTTGAACCACGTTATTATAAATTCACATTTGACTCAACGATAGAGGTGCAACCGGACGTTATGTGATACCGCTTATCTACTTATCTGCGGTTACGAGAATAATTCTTTTTTGTCCTTCTTGACCCTCCATACATGCTCGGGGACATTTTGCAATTGTTTCCTCCTTTTTTATGTTTCTTTCCTCCTAATAACGGAAAAATCGGTAATGCCCCTCCTTTTTTGTTCTTTCTTTTGTACGTGCTTGCCGCCTTAACCATCGCTTCTTTGTAAGAAATACCTTCTCTCTTTTGAACTTCTTTTATTGCTTTGATCCATTCATTGGCCATGATTGTTCTCGGTTCTCGTGTGTTGGGTTGTGTTATGTTATATTATAATAATTTAATTTGCATTTTTTGGATTTTATGAATGATTTTCTTCGAGAAAATATATAAAAAATCAATATAAATGCAAATTTTCTGTTAATTTTAACATTCAGTGCAAAAATGGTGAAGAACGATGCCGGAGGAAACAAAGGAAAAGGATTAGCACGAAAGCACGTGAACGCTTCAAAAAATGGAGCCAAGCACTTGCGAATGGCAACACAGGAGGGGGAAAAGTATGCTATTGTTGGTAAAATGCTGGGAAATGGAATGTGTTACGTCAAGCTGTTAGATGGGTCTGCACCTAAAGACACATTGTGCATCATTCGTAATAAATTCAAAGGCCGTAGCAAACGGGACAACATAATAGATACTGGGTCCTGGGTTTTGGTGGGGATACGAGATTGGGCAAGCAAACAAAACACATGTGATTTGTTGGAAGTATATACCCCTAACGAACGCGAAAGGCTGTTAAAAAATGAATCCTGCTTCAAAAGTGTTGACATGTCTGACACAAATGTGTCAAGCCAATCGGCATTGAATGTACAGTTCACAGATAACAACACTATGAAATACAAAAATTTGCTTAATGTTGTTGATGAACACGAGGATGATGAATTGGTTCAACCACGTGTTTACAATATGCCTTCTTCATCATCAGAAGAAAGTGAACCAGACGAGGAACCAGACGAGGAACCAGACGAGGAACCAGACGAGGAACCAGACGAGGAATCAGACGAGGAACCAGACGAGGAACCAGACGAGGAACCAGAAAAAAAAGTGAAAACTAAATTATACATTTGTGGAGGTGAGGTTGTTAAAGAAGATGAAATATAAAAAGCAGGGGTGGAATGGTTTTATTTTCCAATCATTTCTACCAGTTTTGTTGTCAAATAAAAGAGAGTTCCGCCCCAGAGGGTGTCAAGAACTGCAGTTCCAATTTGCCAGTTTGATAGCAGCGAAAGGTTTGTGAAGTCATATACGCCATACACAGTAACCCCCAACAAGAATGCATCGTTTGCAGACCGTCTTGGGCCAATAATAAAGTAGTTGATGCCAAAAATCAATAAGATATAGGTTATAATGACCCCTAATTTGTTGATGACCATGGGTGATCCTTGCACTGCTTTTATTTGACGTTTGAAGTGGTCTTTGATCATGAGTAAATATGCAAAATCTATCACTACAAGAGCAACAGCGGATGTAAGAACATTGTAATGATTCAGCATGTTAATTTGGAAGGTTGAATTTGAAATTAATATGCAATATGCAAAGATAAAATATATCATCAAAATGCATTTAAAGCTGTTTCACCATCTTTGTTCAAGTAAACCTCAAAAATGACAACTACAACATCCGCCTGCAAAAAAATGAAATCTTCACTGTCCGTACCGGATCAATTGTACTGGTACAACAACAACACAATTTGGGAAAATATATCCACCAAGAGGTTTCGTCACACGATGATCTATATGGAAAAAATAACTGTGCAGTTTTACAATAATCCAGAACAATCACAGCACCATCGTCACAGTGAAATCATCAAGAAATTTTGGAGAGAAGAGTGGGGATGTGAATATTTGCCTACTTCTGGTAAGTGGTTAAATTTGTATACCAATACCACTTTTCAATCCGAAACTGAAAAAAGAGTCAAGCGTAAAGCGGTAAAGGCTGCTGCTGAAGCCAAGGCTGCTGCTGAAGCTCAGGCTGCTGCTGAAGCCAAGGCTGCTGCTGAAGCTCAGGCTGCTGCTGAAGCTCAGGCTGCTGCTGAAGCTCAGGCTGCTGCTGAAGCTCAGGCTGCTGAGGTGGCAGACAGCTGGCAATCCAATGATCAGTGGTATGACATGGAAGAGGAAGCGTACGCCGAGGCGTATGCTAATGCAAGACGGGCTGAAGAAAAAGAAGCAACGACTTATTTGGAGGAGGAGGATATGGTTGTGGATGAAGAACCAGAACCGGTGGATGAAGAACCAGAACCGGTGGATCAACAAGACATTCCAATCAACTTGGTCTTTTACTTTGAAGAGTTAACAAAGGTGGAAGGAGATCCAGATTTGCGCGCATATGTTTATTATGATAATGACATTCGTAGTTATGTCTTTAAAGGAACTCGCAGGTCGTTGCGTGCAAAAGGGAAGAAGACGATTTATCCTGACATCAAACTTACTTTTGATTCCGTGTCAGAACTTTCATCTTTTATTAGTTTGGCAACCGGGTCATCGTATAAAAGTAGAATGAACACCAGCATCTTTGCGATGTCAAGTGAAACCGTAAAAAACGCGACATTTTCAAAGATATATGCTCTGCCAGCACGTGGACACAAAACAGAGATTTTTGGATATGATGATGTCAGTATATGCAGTTCAACTATTCGTGACTATTTGTACATGGTGCGTTCGGTCAACTCCAATCAGTCAAGTTTTGTAAAATTTTGATTCACTTGTTTAATTTAAAATAAAAAACCAAAAAAAATACATTATTATGTTCATTGAAACATGAATATAATATCTATTCTATGCCACTGCATTGATGGATTTGTTGTGCGGAGGACGTTCAACTATCGTTTTTTAGTGCGTGTGTGCTTGTGCTTGTGCTTGTGCGTTTGAGTCTTTTTACGTTTTTTTAAAATAATGCTACGTATTTCATGCGCTCTGTATTTAATAATGTCCAAGAAGTTCCGAAAGTAGTCACGGAATTCATTGCGTTTGCGTTTCAAGTCATCTAGAGTGAACCAAGCTACATGTGATTTTTCAAAGTAACCGTTTTCAGGATGTGCTGCAATGGACCGTAAGTTGGAAGTTTCTTTTATGAATTGATAGTTGTTGTTGAAATAAATGGGTAAATGGTCATCATAATCAACCATGAACAGTATGGTTACACGAGTATCGTATGTAAGCTTCAAAATCTGTTTTTTCTGCAAGAGCTTCTTAAAATCACGTTTGTTTCCGTAGAAACCATTCAGTTCTTCCGCACCTTCGCGGACACACGTGTCATTTTCAGATTCCCCAACTTTGGAGCTACCACCGAAGTCCCCCCAGTCTTGATTTTTTGATGAATCTTTGATGAGATCATTTTCTCGGCCGAATAAGAAATACAACGTGCCGTTGTGGATTGCCACTGGAATTACACCTCCTCCTCCCATGTATGTGTTTGTATCTGACAAATAAATATACTATAAACACATACAAAAAAATATAAAATAAAATTGAAACTTACAATTACCCCCCAAATGAAACACGCATCATCATGGAACAAGAACTCAACACACTTCGCGCACGTGTAGCCGAACTTGAAGGCAAACTTCAAGAGCAGAAACTCCACCAGCAACAACACACTTCACCCAAAGACTGGATACGCAACAACCTGGAAGAAGCGCAGCAAATTATTGACAGCATAGTCGGCATCAAAGGCATCACAGAAGACCCACTCAAAGCCGCAGCTCAGCTGGAAGGTCTCGCAAAGATGACCCCGTACACAAATACAGAACTGCCCTATGGCTGGAACGTCAATGCGGCAAACACTGCAGGGACACTTGAAAGAAACTTTTCGGAACCGTCGCATGATGAACTGTACGGATATTAACGAATGAACCAAACTAACCAAATTAACCCAAAATTAAATAAAAATTGATAATAAAATTCTTTTTTATTAACAATGAACACAATGAACACAATGAACACAATGAACCCATTGCCATCCGAAGATTCAATTGAATATTATGGGTGGTATTCACCGGCATTGCAGCAATTGCGCCTGTCTTACCCGAGTAAGCACAAATTCAACGGCAAAATCATGGAAAGCCCGCCATACATGTATTGGACCTTGCACGGCACCGAAAATGTGAAGGTGCTGGTCACTGAAGTTACGCACTCGTGCGTACCCACGCCGCGACAAGTGAAAAATGGCGACGCATATGTTGGACGCCTGGATAAATATTGGGGGAGGTCGTACGTGTTTATTTAGATGGAAACCGTTTATCAAGAATTCTAATCACTACCGGGGGAATTTTTAAGTTTTTTACTTTTCAACAATTTAAAATATTCACTGTCGTTTTCAGCAAAAATATATTGATATATGTAGTGGTTGTTGAAATAATGAAAAAGAGTCGTAAAAAAAAGGTAACTGGAAAAGGGAGAGAAACAAGGAAAATGGTTGTAAATGGATTAAAACATATAAGTTATCAGGAGATGCGCTCTGATTATGAAGCTCTCAAAAATATTTCGTGTGGGGATATAAACACTGTAGGAAAAGTAGGGAATGCGGTGATGGACTATTATTTTTTTAAACTTCGCCTTGCAACAAAAACAAAGCGCGGCATTTCATATTTTGATTGGATAAAAACAAACTGGATGAAGAACGAATCTGAAAAACGGTTTTATGAATTCAATATAAAAATTGGAAAAACACCTGAAAAGGCACGATACTCAGTGTTTCGCTTGTACTATGGCGCAGTTCACGGGTTCAAGCCGGTAATAGCAAAAATGATGTACTGCACATACAAACCTCGGATCGGGGTACTGGATTTTTCAGCGGGCTGGGGGGGTCGGTGTTTAGGTGCAATGGCACTGGGTATTCCATACATTGGTGTGGACAGCAACATATCCTTGAGAGGTGCATACGAAACAATGGTGAAAGACATTGGTACGAACTCAAGCCCAGTCACAATGAAGTTTCAAGATGCAGTTGAAGTTGATTATTCAAAATTCAATTATGATATGGTATTGACATCACCTCCCTATTTTAAAAAAACGAAAGCGGTGGAAACTTACCCTCACATGCCAGTTTACAAGGATGGGGAAGATTATAACGAGAGATTTTTATTTCCGGTCATCTGCAAAACATTCAAGAATTTGGCAAAAGGTGGAGTCTATGCTCTCAACGTCCCCCAACCCATGTTTGAAAACATAAAAAGGGCAGGAATATTACCCGGCTTGTATACAAAGCACGTCATGTATGTTCAGTCACGTTTCGCAAAGGGTAATCCAAAAAATACACACAAAAAATATGAAGAGTACATTTATGTTTGGAAGAAAAATTGAATAAAAATTGAACAAAATATTTGTTTGTTCAATTGTTGAATAATAATAATAATAATAATAATACACTCAAATGGAAAAAGTCAATGCCAACACAGTGTGTATTACTAGATACAACAAGCAAACATTGGGGGAGAGAAATAAATGGCTTTTGAATAATCCAAAATATAAATGCATATACAAGTCTCCAGTAGCAATAAAATCCAGCATCCCCTATGAAACACGATTGTTTGTGTTGGAAATGAATAATGACACAAACCAAATTATTGGCATCGGTATAATTGTCAATGAAATTCGCATGGATCGTGGCTATCAGGTTTATGAAGATGGCAATTACAACCGGTACACATATTTGGGAAGTGAACGCATTGACCGCAGTGAGATAATGAAATCCAAACAAAATGTAATTGTAGTTGAAACACTGGAACGGTTGTTGTTTTATGGCCCACGGCATTCAAAACGCGGGCAAGGAATTCATGAATTGCCCAAACACATACTTAGAAATAAGTTTGGTTTCAGTTTCACTGGGTATTTTTCACACATGTTTCATGAAGTCTTTCAACGGGACCGGTTCATTGAAAAAGGGAGGCTCAAGCTGATGAAGTACAAAAATGACAAAAAAAATGTGGAACATGTTCAACAATATTAAAGAATATAAATGAACAATATATAAAAGTTGGGTAATGAAGCAATCATCAGCAGTTGATTTTGACACGTTCAATTACACCACACAAGAGTTACTCAATATACTGAATTTGAGTAATCCAACCGAACAGGATATTATTGAGACAACAACCAAACACATCAATAAAGCTACCTCGGAAAGAAGGCCTCAAGTTGCTGCATTTTTCAAAAATGTTAAAGTCCGGCTTTTGCACGAATTGGATAAACAAAGCGAAGAGGAACCCGAAGAAGAGGAACCCGAAGAAGAGGAACCCGAAGAAGAAGAGGAACAGCAAAAAAATGTAAAAAAATGGTTGAATGGTCAATACTTGGTACAAAAAAACAAAGCAGAAGCCAAAAAGGCAACTGACAGAACTGGAAAATTACAATATTTGAAAGTTAATGACAGCATAGTCTCCAAACAAGAGAAGTTGGGGGTCGGTGAAGTGTATTCGGTTCCACTTGTTCAAGGAGCAATGAATCCAAATCTCAAAAATACAGTCATGCGAATAGTAAATATTGATACCCAATACCGTCAAAATTTATACCCCAACAGTGAAAATCACTTAGGTCCAGCATCTCCAACTAATTTTTCTTTTGACTTAACCGAGAGTTTGACTAATGTCGTCTCAATTAAACTGAATTCAATTCAAATCCCATACACGTGGTACAGCGTTGATGTTTCAACCGGAACCTGTCTTCTGTTGTACAAAGCAAACACAAGTACAACATACATTCCATGTGTCCTTTCTCCAGGAAACTATACACCAACTACGTTAGAGGCGCATGTTAAAGAAAAATTCGTTTCTGCAGCTGCAAACTTGAACATACGCTATGACACACAAAGTGGCAAAATGACAATTCTGAATAGTAATTCAGTGGATTATGACATATTGTTTTTTGCTTCATCTGTTACAAACATAAATATTCAAAATAAAACACCAGAGATAAGTGATATAATTTCAGCATCAAAAATAAATTCAAATATTGGATGGTTGATGGGGTTTCGTGAAACCTCTTACACCATAAAAGCATCCTCAACTATAACAAGTGAATCGGTGACAGATACATATGGCCCAAAGTATTTCATATTGGTCGTTGATGACTTCAATCAGAATCATTTGAATAAAGGAATGGTCACGCTGGCCACAAGAGATCAAACTTTGAACATGCCATCTTATTTCAATCATGATCTCAATTTTGTCTTCAACACCAACCCAAGGGTGAAAAAACAACCAGGAATTAACCGAATTCCAGCATATATTCAAAACACGCCCCGACAACTTACGCAAGCTCAACTTCACACAATAAATTCGGTTATTGAACAACGTAACGCGGCAGTCACAGATCGCCACACAAGTCCAACAACCACTAATGTATTGGCAGTGATTCCATTGAAAACATTTTCAATGAGCACGGGTCAACCATATGTTGAGTTTGGTTCATCCTTGCAAACCAACGAGCGCATATATTTCGGTCCTGTAAATATAGAACGCATGAAAGTACAGCTTATAGATGATAAAGGCAACCTGGTCAACATGCATGGGGTTGATTGGAGTTTCACATTGACAACTACCCATTTGTATGAATATTGAAAATTGTTTACACTTGAACAGGACTGCGACAAGCTCATCATAAATGTCTTGGATGGAAATATAAAACCACATCTCTATATTCCGATATACCCATGATGGATAAATCAGACTGGAATTCCATGCTGGATACTTGGGATTTTATCCAAATTTAATCACATATCTCTCATGACGAGATTCATGAAAAGGACGCATCAGTGCTGATTGACAAAGCTTATCATATGACGTGTGGCAAATGAAATGGAATGGAATGGAATTCGTGGGGGGGGCAAACAATAATTAAGAATATCCGTTTTCTTTCATTGTCTATTATAAAAGAAAAATAAAAATCATACCAACAGATGTTTTCATTATTCTCTGCCTTATTCAAACCGATTGTTCCAGAATTTAAAAAAAAATTACTTGTGACTCAAGATGAAGAAATTGTCATTGTAAACGAACAATTGAAAGAAGAACCAGAACCACAACCCCAACCTCCTCCTCCTTCTCCCCAACCAGAATCAGAACCACAACCCCAACCAGAACCACAACCCCAACCAGAACCA
>Ga0194130_10004470_pt1 | contig 17742 bp, 9 predicted proteins | sample TA2KigsurfametaG_FD_160084 | JGI IMG/M metagenome (GOLD analysis project Ga0194130, IMG submission 160084) | Freshwater microbial communities from Lake Tanganyika, Tanzania - TA2015050 Kigoma 12 surface | ecosystem: Environmental > Aquatic > Freshwater > Lake | place: Tanzania: Lake Tanganyika... | reverse complement strand
TGCCAATATCAGTTATCATGATTCATTAAACTCCGCCTCATATATTGTACCACTTACGCTGATTTGAACCTCTAGTTGTTCATCTGGCTCTAGATTGATTAATTCTATAATAAGATCTCCTGTATCTTCTTCTATATAAACATAGGCTCCGTCTGGCCCAGCACCATCTCCCTCTCCCAAAAGTTTTGTCTCTAATTTAATTGGAAAATTTAAAAAATATTTATCAGAAGTGTTTTGAAGACCAACAATATTATTGGGATTATACTGTTGTTGAATTTTTGTAAGATTTTTTATAGGCTGATAAGAAAGAATTTGTCCGTTTACTGTATCGTTGCGAGCAATATTTATTAATTCTTGACCACCAATATCTTCAAAAATTAAATCTGCCATAAAATCAATATTAATAGCATCCTGATCAATTACCAACGTATCTATTGGTGCTGTTTTTACAGGAACAACTACTTTTGCTGGAGTTATTGTTGGCGGTGGTGTTGGTGGTGTTGGTGTTGGTGAAGTATCAATAAGACTTGTTGCAAAACCATCATTATCTTCATTAATAGCAATACGTCTACCTCCGTAAAGACTTCCGTGCCCTGCTCTTATTGATTTTTCATTTAATTTTTCAAGCATTGCCATAGAGTTTATTGTTCCATCTGGATTAGTTACTGCTAATCTTTCATTTCTAGTTAATTGTTGATATTCAGGAACGTCATTATAATATCCTTGATTATTTATTCCACCTCTACTCATAACATATTCAGCATTGCTCATTCCGCTCATTAAAGTTACACCAGAATTTATTGCTTCTGCTGTTTTAATTTGATCTAAACTAGTACTAACAACATCTCCCGCTTCGTTTACTAATTGTCTTGCCCAGTTTGCTTCATCTAAAGCACCCATATTAAACCTCCACTAAGTAAACTGTCATTGATGGACCATTTGTATCTCTAGCATACTCCATATTATATATTACAAATCTTGTATCATCCGATGTAACCAAATCTAAATCATTATTATCTTTATAGTCTACGGTCACTATATCTCCAATTTGTAAAGTTGGAATAGCAAACATGTTTATTCCTATTGTTTTTTTAGGATCTTTTGTTTTACTAATAATCCAACCCAACAAATCTTCTGCGTCATCCTGTGTTTGTATGTAAGGACTTTCTAAAGAAAATTCATTTTTACCATAAATTAATCTACTTAATTTTATTTCATCATATCTAGATCTTTCTACCAAGGAAGAAATTGTAGTTGAGTCCCCTTCAAACTCTGGATCAGACAAGTTGCTTTTCTTTTTAAAATACTCGTCTACGGATAATTCATGAGTAGTATCTTGAGTAAATGTAACTCCAAGAATTCTTAAATAATTACCGCTGGTACTATCTAAATTCAAAAATGAATCTGTAACATTAAATATTAAAAATTCTGCGCCATAAGAGTTTGCTCTGAATCCAGATACTGCATAACCCTTTATTCTGTTAAAAGTGGGTGCTAATTTTGCATATAAAGCGGGATATGCACGATCATATCTAACATCAAAATAAGCACATTCACGCATTATGCTTCCAAATTCTTCAAAATACATCAAATATTTAGGAGGCTCTTGTGTGCTTATACCAGAAAGATGTGTGGCTTGAATCATACCGCTCATTCCGTATTTTCTAAATGATTCTGTATCGTCTACTCTGATATCTGAATATGTAGAAAAAAGAGTCTCTCCAGTTGCTAAACCAGTATTCTGTGCTTGATTTTGTGATAATGCAAAAATATTTTCAAACATACATCTTGAAGATCCACGAACAAATAAAGCCATATTGTTATAAATTGGCAAAGGATCTTTGTCATCTACTATTTTAATTAATTTATTATTAATGTATAAATAAAATCTACGAGTATTGCCTATGTCTTGATATTCTACGGATAAATCGTATACCGTTGGATTTTCTTCAGCAGTTTTTCTGTGTTGTCCAGTAAATTTTCCATCATCAATTAAAATGTTTGATAAACCACCATAAAGTTTTATTGGTATAGCATCATTATTTGAAGCATCTTTTTTTATCTTATAGAACAAAACATTGTTAATAGAAATTTCTGCTTCTTGTGTTTTAGTGTCGCGTTTTAAGTATTGCTCAATATTGTTTTCTGTTAGGGCAACAATTTCAAAATAATAACCATTATTAGTCTCTGGATTTAATAAAAACGCTATTCCACCGCTTCCACCGCCAATGCTTATATTTTGATTAGTAAAGGAGCCAGTTACTTGAAAATAAGGAATGCTGCCTGTTGGAGTTTGTCCACGAACCTCATTATTTTCAATTTTTCCTATAATTCTCATTCTAGTTCCAAAGTGTTTGAAAGAGTTTTCTAGATTTTTATAAACATAAGAAACAAAATTAATTGGAATATCTGTAGTTTTAAAAGAAGGGCCATTCATTACAAGTGCCGAAGATTGTATTGTTCCAGGCTTAATTGTATCTAATTCATTAACTTGAGTTTCTGTCAAATAATTTGTTGCTAAAAAGTTTTTTATAATACCATTTCTTGTTGTTTGTTTTGCTAGATCATTATTTTGACCTGCTGGACCAGTGGTTGTAGATGGTAAAACAACATCACTATCTAATGTTGTAGTAAATAAATATTGACTTTGCATATTGCAACCACGAACATTGTCTTTATTTGTCCAATACTTATTGATTCCAGCAGTGTGTTCGGCAATTTTTGTTCCAAATTGTGCACGGCCATGTTGGAACACCGCACCAGGCTTCATTCTAGTATTTCCATCAATATTTTCAAAGTATGGTAAAGAGTATATTCTTACAAGACCCGTTGGATATATTTTTCCATTAAATGGCAGGGAGGCAAAATATTTTTGATACTCTTGATTGCTACTAATAAAAACGTTTCCAGTGCCTGTAATATTAAACTGAACAGCATCAAACCTTATAATCTCACCATTGCAGTATAAATATCCTTGATACCTTGGTAGCCAATATATTCCTTCTCCCATGTCTATTATGTTATTTTTAACTACCCCGTTTAAAACTACAGGTAAGTCGGAGGTAAGCGTTGAATTAATTGGCACCGCCGACAATCCGTAAGTGCTAGATTTTTGTGCAGCAGAGTTAACAGTTTTTGTTATTTCTGTTCCAGAAACTTCCCAAAGTAAGGCTGGTAAATAAATCCAACTTTTTTGATAATCTATTTTGTCTGCCTGCTCTCTAAGGCCCGTTGTTCTTTGTATATATCTAGTTGTATAATTTATTTTTCCATCATTATAAACTTTTTTATCTTGCGATGCTATAGACAAAATATTAGGTAGATTACCTGAAGGTAAATTTTTAATAATTCCATTATTGGTTTGATTATTTGTTCCAGACAATATAAAATCAGTGTCTCTATCGTCTGTACTTGGTAGTAAATAGTTTTTGCTCATTACAACAAAATTATTATATTCATCAAAAAACATTGCGCTTTGTGTTGCAACAGCAAGTTGAGTTAATACCTGAGCAACGTTTTGATCTGGTGCAATAAAGAAATAAGGAATTATAGGATCAAATTCATTTGTTATTCTTCTAAAAACATAATTAGAAAATCCAATATAATCTAAAAGGGTACAAATGGCCATACTTAACGATGTTTCAGTCATTAGCAGTGAAGGCGCTGGCATAGATTCTAAAAAAAAGAAAAAGTCTCTTAGGTTTAATAATACTGTAGCACCTGTAACGTCTGCTTGTGGAAATCCTTCAGAATATAAAGTTTTAATTGGAACATAATAATCAAAACCATCAACATTAATAATTTTTTCATAAAAATTAAATTTAATATTTTTTCTTAAATATTCTGAAACAATACTATCTGTATTATTGTCATTGAATGCTTGATCATTATCAAAAATTTTTAATTCTCCATTTGATGCTAACAATTCTCCAACTGGTATTGAGTTATTGCCCAAATCAGATAACCTTTTTGTTATTCTATAATCAATAACCTTATCAGAAATATCTGCAACTAATCTTGGAGAAATTTCAATTAAATCAAATGTAGAATCTAACTTGTTCATAGTTTCCACTACAATACGCAAGCCTTTTAAATATTGAAACTCTCTATATTTTGTAATACCATCTATATCATTTAAAAATGATGCTGGCGAAGTTAAGTCTTTAATAAAATTTGTTTGATTGGTTATAGTTTCTGATCCCAAAGACCACCCATAATTCGGTAAAAAGGTTTCGTATTCTTCTCCAGTCCAAATATAAAATGTTCCAACATCATTTTCATTTTCAACAATTAAATATGCATATCCAATTATATTTGTTTCTGGAAGCAAGGTATCAGAAGAAAGTTGCTCTGCAAAAATAAATATATCTTTATACGAACCTGGAACAATTAATCCATATTCTAATTCTACATATCCGTCAGGCCCTATAATTGCAGTATTTTCGTCATCATCTCTTGTGGTAAACTCGTTAACTACATAAAGATTTGTCCAATTATTTTCAATTAATCCTTGAATTTTCCATCTAACGGGTGTAGTTTTATTTGAATTGCCAAATAAAGGATCGTCAATGCTTCCTGTGCTTGAAGCAAATGGTCCAAGATCTACAGAACCAACATTGGTCTGTGTTTTAAAAACAATTCTATTTGCAGGAACATTTTCTTTATAAACAACAAATGGCACAGCATCTTCTATAAAATATAAATCATTAGATGGTTTATTGGCTACGCCATATTCATTTCCGTCTTCTGTTCTGTAAGATGTCCAATATTTAAATTGATCATATTTTGAAGGCATGTAATATCTTGGTCTTTCTGCAAGTCTGGCTCCAGAGTTTGCTAATTTTCTACCAGACATATATAGGGCTTTATTGATTCCAGATCTAGGTCTAAAAGGTTTTAAACAATCTTCTAAAGAATATATCATTTTCATTTTATCTTTAGTTAGAGTAAACTGTTTTGGTGTGTCATCATCCTCAAAGCCACCCTCAATTACAAGATTTGCATCTGTTGCTCCAGTATAGTAATTACCCGCATCTAATTGATCAAAAGTAGATGGCAAAGTGCTATATATAGAGGTGGTTGTAATAGGACGATATCTATAATTTCCTATTTTAAAAATGTTGTCTGGCATATTCATATTCCACTCAGCCAAAATAAGTGATTTAATATCTATTGTTGCAGATGTTTCAAAATAAGTTTTTAATTCTTCACTTACAAACATGTTAAACTTCTTCCAGAATTACCGATATATTCCACATGTCAAAATTATTACCACCGCGTTTTACTACAGAATAATTAAAATCTGCAAAAAATACTTCAATAAGTTCGTTATACTGATCAAGATGAGCAAAAGAACTATCTACAACCTCTCCATCGTCTTTAAAGTTTGCGTAGTTATCATACGCTAAATACATCCAAAATGGTCCTGTGTGACCGTTATACCAGTCTAATATTGCTACCCCACCAGCACCACCATCTGCAGTAAATTCTTCAGAATTATTATTTTTGTATGGAGAAATACCAGTGCTTTCATCAAAATCTGCAACTTCGTAATATGATCTTGATGGCAACATGTTCCATGAAAAATTAATTTGCATTTTATCTGCAATATGATAAGAACGCATACGACCATTAATTGTGCGTGTGCGCTGCTCAATTCTTTGAGGAGTAAATGAAAGATCACTTCTATTGTGGTCAGACAAAATAATAAATTGATTTAATAAGTCTGGATCTGTTTCTGCTGTATCTGCTCCTATTTCAAAACCATTAGGCACGTAATATCCATCTGTAAGTGTTCCAGAGTTATTGGACCACAATACTGCTTGAGGTCTTTGATATCTTTTTCTACCAGTTAAATATGCGGAAGTTGTCATGAAACTCTTTGTCCTCTAATTCTTTGTTTATCTAAATATTTTATTTCATCCATTACTGCTTTTGCTATATTATTTGGAGAAGCATTGGTTCCACCAACAGTAATTCCCACATTATAATTATACACTGCTGTAGAGTTATCGTTAATTGAAGTTTGACTTGGCAATACTCCACCATTAGAATAAGATGGGCCAATCATTGATGGATATTTAGATTCATTTATCATTGAAAGCAGTGGCAAAAATTGCTTAGTTGAGGCTTTGTTTACCACAAACTCTCCAGGAGTTAGCATGGCTGGCACGGTATCAGAACCAATTGGTCTAAATCCTCCATTTTTCATATATGGAATTAATCCACCAAATGGCATATATGCAATTTGACTTCTACCATCTGAATTCATAGGTGGAGTTGTTCCACCATAAGTCATAGGAATTATTTTTCCACCATACATTCTGGTATATCCTGCAGTATAATTAAAATTAGATTTTGGTGCTCCGTAAATGTTTCCAAATGTTGGCATAAGTCTCTTATCAATTTTAGTTTTACCTCCTGATGGGTCAGTCGGTTTGAATCTTCTATCTATTGTTGTTGGCTTTTTACCACCATCCCCTTTTTTACCATTTTTACTACCAGCCTGTCCAAATGGTGTACCCACATAATCTGAGACATATGGTGTAATTGTTGCACTTGAGAATGGGCCAGAGCCAGAGTCAGAGCCTGATGGTGGCTCTAATCCTGCATATGCTTTAATTAACTCTTTAACAAGATCAAGTGCTAATTGAATTGAGGCTATATATTTCTTATTAGCAATTCTTGCACTATCAATTCCAAGTTTAATATTGTCCCATTCGGTCCTTGTTTTACCAAGAACTGTAATTTGATCAATTAATTTATCACGTTCTACTTCTGCTAATCGTATTCTTTCTTGTGCTGGTTTTAATGTTTCAGTTTCTATCTTAAAAATTTGATCTTGTAAAGATTTAATTTGTGTTTCAATTTGTATTCTTGAAAGTCCATTAGAACTTCTAACATTGGCAAGTTCTACTTCTTTAGCCTTATCTAATGCTTGAGATTGTCTTTCAATATTTTTTGCTGCATTGTCTGCACGGAATTGTTGAACAGCCGCTGCTGCTGCCGACACATCTCCGCTTGTTAGAGCAGATGCTATATCTAATCTTGCTTTTTCTTGTCTGGCAATATCATCATTAAGTGATTTAATAGTTTCTAATGCTTTTGCGGCTTTATCATATTTATCATTTATTTTTTGTTCTTGATTTTCTATTTGTTTTAAACCTGGTTGTAATGAATCAATTTGATAATTTAAAGCAGCAATTTGATTTTGAGCAGTTTCAACAGAATCTTTATCAATTTTTAATTTTGTTTCATATTGTAATTCAATTACTTTTGCTTTAATGTCAAAACTTTCCATGGCTTTACTAAAGCCGTCGTTAAATAGATCTTCCATTCCTGGAAGTGTAAGTTTCTTAATGTTTATTTGTACGGCTGATGAGTCTCCTAATTCTTTGAGCATTTGTTTGAATTGTGGTTCATCTATTTTGCCTTGTAAGTACATAGTTTGCAAATCTTTATCGTTAATAATTGCTTCTATTTGTTGAGATGTAAACTTTGCAGCATCTGAAGATAGTTTGAATAATAATGTTTTTTGAGTTTTATAATCTCTAATTTTATTTGCAATATTTGTTTGTGCATTGAATAATTCCATATTTTCTGCTGCTTTTTTGGCCATATCTGCTGTTTCTTTTAACTTATCTGGTTTTATTTTGCCTTGAGCAATTGCTGCCGCTAAAGCCTTGTTTGCTATTGTTTCATAAGCAAGTGCGGTATCCATTCCAGCATCAGTTAATAATTTAAGAGCCTGTTGTTGTAAATTAAAACCTTCATTGACAGATCTTAATTCTACGTTGTAATCTCCTAAAGCAATAGCATTTAATGCAAATTGTGTATCTTTAGCATCTTGTTTAAGTCTTTTTATGTTGCCTTTTTTATCAAACTCAAAAAATTTTCCTTTTTGTTTTTCATACTCTTCTGGATCCATGCCAAGAATAAGATTTACCAATGATTCATTACCACCAAGTCTTCTAATGTCTTGATCTATACCGCTAAATGTAGTAGAAGATTCTTTTGCAAACTTTTTAATTGCTTTCATAGATGCTTCAAATCCTTTTGTAGCCTTTATTTGATTTTTCTGAACATCTCTTAATTTTTTAACAACTTCGTCTAAGGCAGATGAAGCAACTTGTCCACCACCCCCAACTTGTTTATCAACAGGAGTTTTAAAATTACTTTCGCTAAAGCCAAATTGAATGTATTTTGCAACTGCTTCTCTTTCTGATAAGTTAGGATAAGCAAGTTTTGCTTGTGCTATTAAGCCAGGATCACTCTTGCCTAATTGATAATTAACGTATAAAAATTTACTTATTTGTTTTTCACCCTTACTTAAAATTTCAAAATCTCTAGCAAAATCAGCAAATGCTTTTGGATCTTTTCCTGCTTGTTCTAAAACAAAATTTTTATCTATTGTATCAGGAAATGTTTGAACTAAGCCAAGAGATTTTGTTGCAAGATCTAAATCTTCTTTTCCATTTGTATTTACATCTAATGTAACTTTATATTGTCTAGCAAAGTTTGCAATTGCAGATAAGGCTGATAAATCATCTTTTAATTCTACATCGTTTTCATTAATGTATTTAATTAAAATATTTTTTGTTTCATCGGTTATATCAAGTCCTTTTGCATTTCCTTTCATCATACCAAATGCTTGAAACATTGTTTCTGCCTCTGCAAAACCATTTTGTTGAATAAACAGTTCAATATTTTTTGAATCAACTTTTGGATTACTTAAAAAACTAGTTACTTGTATTATTGAAGATGCTGATAGTCCATTTTCTGATGTAAGACCAATTTGTAAAATTCTTCTTGTTTTTTGATCTTTTACTTTTTCTAATCCTTCTCTTGCTACTTCAGCAAGTGCTTTTGTTCCAGCAGAAGCATCTTTAAATCTTGCGTCTAAAGATTCTTTTACAGTTGTATTAAATTTATTATCTGATAGTCCACTAGATAATTTAAGAACTTGATTCAATGTTTCAGCATTTGCTTTATTAACATTTTGTATGGCAATTTTTCTTTTTGCTTGAAGATCATTAATTTCTTTTTCTGTTTTTGCTAATTTAATTTTTTTATCATATTGTTCATTAACTGAATCTAATAATTGTTGACTTTGTCCAATTGCTTCAAAACCTAATTGAATTGAAGCAGCATCAAGTTTTGCATTGTGTTGTTTTAGTTTTGTAAAATCTCTATAAGAATCAACTGCAACACCCAGTCCTGCTAGTGCTAATACAGTAGCACCAACTGGAGCAAAAACACCAGTTGCTGAAAGTCCTGATCCTACTGCAATTGCTGCTCCTGCTGCACCTGCCCCACCAGTGGCTAGCGAAGGAATAAATGACCCTGCACCTTTTTTCGTACTTTGTAGTAAATTAAATTGTTCTGTTAAATTTTTTGTACTTTCTTTTTTAATTGCTAAAGCAACTTGTAATGGATCTTTTTCTAAATTTTCTCCATTTGGTCCAAGTAATTGAGTCAAATTTCCTACAATTTTTGCGGGAATATCATAACTTCCTAATTCTTCACCAAGAGCAGAAGCAATACTTAAAGCCTGATCTTGATTAATTGCTCCTTGTAATACCGCTTGACCTAAATTATTTCCAAGAATATTGCCAATTTTAGAAGTAGAAAATCCCATTTTAACAAATTTTTCTACATCTGTTAATATTTGTTTACCAGCAGGATCTGTCATAACATTTTGACCAAATTTTCTTTGTTCCTCTCCTAAAGGATTTAATACATTTTGTCTTTTTCTAGCCTGTATTTCAGATGCGCTTGCTTTTCCAGAAATAATAGATAATTGTTTTACTTTTTCTGCTGACATTGACATTGACTTAGCAAGTTCCATACCTTCTTTTCTTGCATCTTTTAATGCCTTACTGTACAACAAAAGTCCTCCAGTAGCAACTGCTATAGCAGCAACAAGAGCGCCTACAGGACTTGTAAGCATTGGGGCAAGAGAGGCAACTGCAGAGGCACCCATTAATCCCATACCCACACCAGTATTGCCAGTCATAAATGCTCCCATTGATGCCATTCCTAAAGCACCAGCGGCAGGACCAGAAACTGCCCCAACTCTTTGTGCACGTTGTGCTCTTGCTTCACGCTTTGCTTCTTTTGCGGTTTGACTTGGATTAACCGTTCCTGGTGCACCACCAGCCATCATTACATTTCTATCTGGATCTTGTGTGTTATTGTTTGTAGCGGTTGTATTTGCAAGAAGAGCAGTATTATTTTTTCCAACAACTTTATTATTTGCTGTAATTGTTTTTGTATTATTATTTACAGCAGTAATTAATGCTCCAACTTGTTGTTTGCTCATCAATGGAGAAATTTCTTGTCCTGCTGATCTAAATTCTGGCATTGGTACTTTTGGAGCATCTTTTCTTACCCGAATTGCTCTTCTATTTTCACCAACATTTCTTACTTTTGAAGCATCTTGCTCGTCTATCATAGTTCCATGTCCTGCAACTCCAGTTTTTACGTTAGATGGAGTTCGTACACCTTTTATTTTTGTTACTTTTCCTTTTTCTAGCATTACTTCTTTATTTTTATCTACAGCAACTTTGTTTGCAACAACAAGATCAGCATGAATTTGTTTATAATTTAATTTTGCCATTGATTCTAATCTTGCTAAAATAGTTTTTCGTTGATCTGGAGTATATTCAAGTTTTAACAAAGTTTTTTGTGCTTTTTTAATTGCCTTTTTTACTTTTGCTTGCATCATCCTGTCAAAATTATCAGGACTCATGCTAGTTATTTTATCTATTGTACTTTTTGCAAAATCTTTACTTGCAGGCTGTTGCTTGGTGCCCTTCTTTAAACCTAAATTTCTTAATAGAATTTCTTCTGGACTAGTTATTAACTTAGAAGTTTTTGCTCCAGAAGATTGACCATAAACAAATGCAGATCCTGGATCAACTGCACGTCTTCCAGAAACATTTGATGTTTTAAGATCAGTATCTCCACGAACTGCAGCAGCAATTAATTGACTTGCTATGTCTTTCTTTCTAAATGTTGCATTTTTCATACTTTTTTCAGTAAATCTTTCATCAAAATCTGTTATGACTACTGGAATTTGTTTTCCGTTATGATTAATTGTACTAATTCTACCTTCTGGAGTATCAAGATTAAATAAATTTTTATTTAAACGATGTGCTTTTAATTCTGCTTGGGCATTTTCCATATTTGCAAATGCTTTAACAAATTTTCTTTTACCATCTATACTATATTCGCCATCTATTCCTTTTATTGCAGAGCCACGTCCTACAGATTTATTTATTAATGTTCCAAGTTCTGAAGGCTTAGAAACGGGTGCTCCAGATAACAATTGTGCTGTCGGATTTTTTGCATCTCCACCTAACTGAATAATTGTTGAAGGTAGTACTTTATAAAAACCACCACCTGCTGCTTTTCTTGCATCCGCAAGTGCTTTTACTCCTTTTGCTTGATCAATATTCTTTTCCCAAGACTTAGCCTTTCCTTTAAGAACTTCTTTTGCTAAACCATTTTCAATAGATTTTAAGTCAAACTGAGCCAATCTTTTAACTTTATCCATTTGATTAGAAGTAAATGGGTGATTTCCGTCTTTAACAAACTGATAATCTCTTTTTAGTTGTCTTATTTGATATCTAGTAAATCCATATGTTTTACGATCTTTTGCTGCTGCATCTATTAGTTTTTCAAATGTTGATGCTCCCTTTGATGGTGCAACTCTATTTAAATAGTTATTTAATCCTTTAACATCTCTAATAACATTTTTTTCATACCATTTTGTTTTTGGATCGCCTGGTTTTGTTAAATGGGATTCATTTCCTCCTATAAATTTTTCTATTTGTGGTTTAGTCAAACCAGCATCAGATAGTATTGTTCTAAGTTGAGCAGTTTTTTCTATTGCACTTCTATTTTTAGCACCCTCAATGTTTAATCGTGCACCAGTTATAGGGTCTAAATAATATCCTTGTTTACTTCTTGCTTTTGCTATTTCAGGATTTGCTCCAGACCCAGTACGTGCATCGGAACGACTTCTATCAACAAACCTTGTAAATAAGTTAGTTGGGGTTATTGATTTTGATCTTCTTTGTAAATCAATAGCCCTTGCTTCAAACTGTGCAAGTGTTTTTCTTGGAGGATTTTTCTTCAATTCATCGTTAAGTATTTTTGCTAATTCTTGAGCAACTGTAGAAGATGATGTGGGATATACTTTTTCATTTTTTCCAAATTGAATTCCATTTTCAACAGCCTTAACTCTTGTGCTTCCATTTTGAAAACTTTGCAATTTTCCATTAACCATTGCATCAATAATTGGCTTAAATCTAGGATCTTGTGCAACAGGTGCAGGAATTACTGCTTCTCCAGGAGTAAGCATAGAAGCAACGGTATCTTTATTTCCACTTCCTGGAACTTTGGTCACACCACTTGCAAATTTCTTAGGGGTAAATTTTGCTCCTGGTATCATCATTCCAGGATTTGCTCTTGCAAAGTTTGTTGCTGCTATTGTTGCATCAATATATGCCTGACGCAATAATCTTACTGCTGCGGCTTCAGTAGCAAAAGATTGAGTTAACCTGTTGTGTGCCTGATTTAAAGAAGCAGCAACTACTGATGCTTCCATCTGTTCAGTATTTAAATATTGTGTTTGATTAGCAAGAAGATTACTATTTGTTCCTAAACGTAAAATTCCGCCACGCATTGTAGCAAATAATTTAATGATATTTGCAACTCCGTTAGCAAGCAAACCAAAGGTCATTAGAAGTGTTGGTCCAATAAGTCCAACAAGTGTGGTTGCTATTACTATAAATTTTTTAGTTCCATCTTCAAGATTATTAAATTTTTCTAAAAATACACCTACTGCTTTTGCAATTGGTGTTATTGCTTTTAAAAACTCTTTTCCTATTGGAGCCAAAGAAAGTTTTAATTGTTCAATTGATTCTTTAAAATCAGTACCAACTGCATCTTCTAATGTACCTAACTCTCGTTCTGATAATATTGCAAGTTCTTCAACTGATGAGGTAGTTAATTCTAATACTCTTGCAGCCTGAGTTCCATCTTTTGTTACGTTTTGAAATAAAGTTGATAAACGTGCAAACTGAAATTTTCCAAATAATTGTTCAATTGCTCTTGATCTTTCTAAAGGAGCAAGAGTATCTAGGGCTTGAGAAAAAGCAATTACTGTATTTTTTATATTTCCTTTGTTGGTTTCTACAATTCCTTTTATATTTATACCCAGAGCCGCAAGCATTGCGCTTGCTTTGTCCGTTGGATTAATTAATGATGCAAGACCAGACTTAAGTGCGTTAGCGCCTTCTGATGCATTAATACCGCCTTCTTTCATAGCAGTTAAGAAAAATGCTAAATCCTCTACATCTCCACCAAGTTGTTTAACAACTGGACCTGCTTTTGGAATTGCAATAGTTAAATCTTCAATAGATACAACTGTCTGGTTTTCAACAGCGTTAAGAAAATCAATTTTTCTTCTTAAATCATCTGCTGCCACACCAAAAGCATTAGTTATAGATATTGTTGTTTCTAATGCCTGTCCTTGTTCAACACTTCCAAGAACTGCAAGACGTGTTGCCTGTGCTACCTGTGCTGTAAGTTCTGCACCCATCTTACCCATTGCTGCAGCATCTGCTGCCATTTTCATTGTATCTACAACTGCTACTCCATATTTTGTAAATTCTTTAGCCAGTTGTTCAATTTCTGCTAAAGCCCTATTTGTTTCATCAGCAGTTGTAAAAATACTTCCATAAACACGTTTAAATCTAATAGCCTGTTTTTCAAGGTCCATAAATGTTTTGGCAGCAGCAGTTCCTAAATAAGCCAGCGGAATAGTGAAACCAACCATAAGTTGACGTCCTGCCCACTGTGTATTTTTACCAAAATTTAAAAGATTGGTAGATCCTTGTTTTAATAATTGATTAAGTAGTGCTTGTTTTTGTGCTGCTACGGCTACTCTGTTTCCATACTCCTTCATACCTAAACTTGTAGGAGTTATAGAAATTGCTTTCATGGCACCAGATGCATCACGACCTAGTTTTATATACTGAGTTTGCATCTTTCTGACACGATCTTCAGCAACTTTTCCAATAGTGTCAAATTCTTGTTTAAATAATCTTCCAAATGTTTTTGAGGCTCCGCCAGCATAACGGAAGTACTCACGCATTGAAAGTTTATTTTTTTCTAATGCGTGAGTAAATGATTCTGTACTTGTTCGTATTGTGCCCATCTGGGCATAGAACTTGCCACCAGCATTAATGGTATTTATTAAATTAGTTGCTAGTCCCTTTTGGGCTGCCGCTGCTGCAGCGCTACCTCTGTTTATGCTGGTGTAAAGTGATGCTAACTGACGTTGAAGATTTTTTATCTCTGCTAAAGAGGTAGACGTATCTATATGTATGCCAATATTAGCATTTACGTCAGCCACTTATAGCACCTCTTTGTTTTAGTTATTTGCAAGCACTGTATTTAACAGGGCATTTGCATCTTGGAGTTTAACTCCCGAAGCAGCCTCAATGATTTTGTAAACTGTAGGAAGATCTAGAATTTCCTCAAGTTTTTTAACATCAGCGAGTTCTGGCTTATATTGTTTCATAGCAATTTCGACGCACTCAATAAGAAGAGTCATTGACTTTTCATTATCTTCTGCTACCCCTGCTACTTGCTCAAACTTCTTCATAAAAGGACGCAATAGTGAAATTTTTAATGGTCTCACTGTGATTTTTGTGTCATCCATGAGAGAAAGTTCTTGGCTCTCGTATGTTGTTGTTGCCATTTTACCTCCTATATAGGCTAATGTAATTATAGCATAAAAGGCTTATTTTTAATTTTTCATTAACTTAGGATCACGCAAATCGTCGTAGTCTAAACCCATTCCAATACCAAACCCTGCTTTCTCAGCAGCGGGACCTTGAAGAGCCAAAATATCATTTCCATCTTTAGCCTTACCACCACTATAAACTCTTGCTTTAAGATTTTCCCATTCTTGTTGACCTCTTTTACTACCACTATTTTTATCTAAATCAACACCCTGTATTGCTGCTAAAAACTTTTTTTCTTCGTAATCAAGTTCTCTTTTGCTAGAAATAGTGGCAATAAGTTCTGTTATAGACATTGACTGTTCTAGTTCTTGATAGTCTTTCCATATACCCAGCAAAAAAGCCTCAGACTCTAATTTGGCTAGGTCTAATGAGTCCCATGTAGAGCCACTTTCTGTTGCTTGATCTTTTACTGGCTCTTCTGATTTTTTGTTGATTTTTATACCAGCAGCAACATCTAATATTCTGTATATTGTGGGAAGATCTACGCTGTCTTCTAAATCTTCTATTTTATTAGATATTTTAGGATAAAATTGTTGCATACAAATTCTTGCACATTCTGATAAAACAACTATGGCCTCTTCATCATTTTTGGTTGCACGTATTGCTTCAAATGCCGCCATAAATTGTCTAAGATATTTTATTTTTAAAGGAATAATTTCAACTGGTGTCTCATCAATCAATTTAATTATTTCTGTTTTATATATTTCTGTAGCCATTTTAACTATTCTATCATATGCAAAAGACCCACCCCCCGATGAAGGGAGTGGGCCATTTTAATCTTATATTAAGATTATGATGCGGTATGAGTACGATCTACAATTTTACCGTATGCGCCAGAGTTATCCTCTGGAAGTAAACGGAATGAAACTTCAAACATTGAAGGTTCATCACGCTTTGCTGCTACTGTTACGTTTTCAATTGAAAGCGCACGGTATCCGACATAGACACGCTCTACGTTACCAGAATCATCACAGTCACCAGTACCTGGACCGACGGCTGCAATACCTCTCTCTACTGGACACTCTCCAAGTTCGCCTGCTGAAAGATTCAAGCGACGACCTGCAGAAGTTGTTTTTGTACCAGAAAGTTCATCATCTGGGAATGCAAGAGCATATAGAAGGTTCTCTAAAGTTGCCTCAGCAAATGCTGTAGCAACGTTTACCTGCATACCTTGTTTGTAAAGTTTAGCAACATCAAGAACTTGATCAACTGCAACCTCACCAAAGTCAGGTTGGAATTGTAACTCAAGACCATTCATTGTATAACCGACGTTTTCCCAGTTAGCATTTGCAGACAGAGTAGACTTGTACGATTCTGTGCTTACAAAAGCATATGTGGAAAATACGTTAGCATTTAAAGTTGTATCGCAGAGAAAGAACGCTGCGGCACCAACGATAATGTTGTTAGACGTACCACGGGTATATGCTGGCATATTGTTTCACCTCTTTTTCCTTGTATTGAATAAACAGGCGGGTTTCCTCAGTTATAGTATAACATCCTTTTTAAGTATATATGTAGTTGGCTGGATCATCTGATGAGTGATAATCATACTCTATAATGAGTTTATTTACAAAAAGAGTTCTGGCAGAGGCTAGTTCTGCCACATCCCTGCTTTCGTCCACCTGATAAACCTTGATATTATGAAAATAAATTTTGGCGGGATTTTCTTCTGTAGCATTTTCTGCAGAGTATCTGTTAACATCCTCCGCTGCTGCATCTTCCCTATCTAAAGCCTCTGTAATTACCCTTATTGTATTAATTAATTTAGTAACGTCAGAGGAATAAACAAAATAAATTAGTTGCTCTCTTTTATGACGATAAAATGGGGTAGGTCTGAACCTCATCATCCTATCATAGACTATTAAGATGGGTGCTTCTACCTGTTGAATGGAAATGGTATCGTTGTATAAATCTTCTATGTTTGTTGGATACTGCGCTGGAATCATAGGATTAAAGCCAGCCTGATTGGGTGTTGTGGGTCCTTCTGAAATTAAACCAAACAAGGCTAACTGTTCATTAACATAGTTATTAATAAAAATGGGAGCAAAAGCCGTATGTTTTATATTTGGTGTATAACTCATGGTATTATTCTACTCCAATTCTTGCATTTGCTATCCAAGCAAAACCAGTGTTAATTCCTTTTGGTCTGCCCATTCTTGAACCAGCCCTGATATTTTTTTTAAAGAGTGTAGGTTTTTTGATATAATTATACAAACCAGAAGATCTAATAAATGACTGTTTAAAGTATCTTAACATAAATTCATCAAATACTTGTTCAAAAGAACCTTGAACTTCGTCTCCTCCAGGATTTCTAACGTTAACTGATTTTTTTGTAAATACCGTCTGACCAGCAGAGTCAAATTTTAAAACAGATCCGCTTTTTGGTTTTATTGTTACTGTTCTTCCTTGCTCCATTATTTTTGCTTTGTCAAAAAACGGTCTGGTAGCATCGTTAGACATGGATCTAGATTGTTTAAAATTAGAAAACAAATTTAATCCATTTTTATTTACAACAAAGTCTATATCAAAAAGTCTTGCTGCTGGACTACCAATTCTATACCATTCGTAAACATGATGAAGCGCTTTAGGATTTGCTCTAGCATTTACATCTATGTATTGACCTAGAGCCTTTATAACCCCCCTGCCTAAATTTTGTAAAAATATTGGTTTTCCCTTATCAACTCCATCTAAAAATCCATAAGAATAATTAACAATATTATTCATCGTTTTTTTAAAATTTTTGATATCGGTAACAACTCTCATTAGTCACCTACAGTCTGGTTTTCAGCCCTGCGCCAAACCATTTTATAAAACTCGGTAGATTTAAATGGTCCTACATGAGGCTCTACTGTTGCAACCTCATATATTGTTGCACGACCTGCCCTTACCCCCGCAGTTTCTCTGTATATAATTTTATCATCTG
>Ga0194130_10004469_pt1 | contig 17746 bp, 11 predicted proteins | sample TA2KigsurfametaG_FD_160084 | JGI IMG/M metagenome (GOLD analysis project Ga0194130, IMG submission 160084) | Freshwater microbial communities from Lake Tanganyika, Tanzania - TA2015050 Kigoma 12 surface | ecosystem: Environmental > Aquatic > Freshwater > Lake | place: Tanzania: Lake Tanganyika... | reverse complement strand
CATGGTGGCAGGTCGTGGATCGATCACGAGCGTCGATGAGTTTGGCGATTGCCAAGTCCACATCGAATGGTCGGCTGCCACTCCCGCGAAGGGAAGTGGTCAAGGCCGAAGCAATAGCGGTGTGTTTTTGATGGGTATCTACGAATTGCAAGTACTCGACTCCTTCGAGAATCCAACCTATTTCGACGGCCAAGCGGGTTCGATTTACAAGCAGACACCACCGATGGCGAATGCTATGCGCAAACCGGGCGAGTGGAACACGTACGATATCTTCTGGACCGCACCTCGATTCAATGCAGACAACTCTCTGAAATCACCTGCCTCTATCACCGTGATGCACAACGGAGTGCTGATTCAGAATCACTTTGAACTCAAAGGGGACACGCCGTTCAGTCGACCACCAAAATACAACAAGCATGGCGAAAAAGGGCCGATCTCGTTGCAGGACCACGGAGACCCAGTTCGGTTCCGAAACATTTGGGTGCGCCCGATTGTTCCGGTCGAAGGCAAGCAAGCCCGTAAACCGTTCTTGCGAAATGGAGACAAAGAAACACCTATCGAGAACTAACCCGACGAGAACGAACCGCTCTCAACGATTACCTCGACAAACATCCAGTATCAGTTGGGGATTCGGCCGTTTCTAGCTGCTTCAGCTTGAAGGGCGTCGATCTCTTGTTTGAGCGGCCCCATATCGAGTACCGGTTCGACGCTAGGCTCGCGTGGACCGGCTGCTCGCTGGCGGCAGGTAAAGTATTCGCTCACGTAGTGTTGCATTGCATTCTTCTCGGGGACTTTGAATCGGTCCCCTTTTTGCAGGATCGGACGATAGTCGTGCATTTGTCCGAACTGCCGATCACCAGCGACTTGGCAAGGAAACCAATGACCTTTGCCCTCGTCATCCTCTAGATAAAACTCTGGGTAGCAATGCTCTGGAATCCAAACGCAACGCGCTGGGATTCCGCTCGCTCGGCAAATCGCGATAAAGATACCTGTCATTTCTTCGCAGTCTCCTTTTTTGTCCTTCATCGCCTCGCGTGTGTTTCGGATCGGTCCATTGCGATATTCGATGTTGGTGCGGACCCAATCGTAGATCCGTTCGACGTGCGACCACGCGTCTTGGGGTGAGCTGGCCACAATGTTCTTAGCCACACGTTTAATGTCCGACGCGTTGGCATCGATCATGGGGCTATTTCCCATGTACCAGCTCAATTCCTTTTTCAGTTTCTTAGGAATGACAAAAATCGTCGTATCGGAAGGCGGGTTGATAAACGATTTTTCGATCTCAACTTCGAAAATAATGTCGAGTTCGCCTCCAGGCTGCATCCCTGGGATACTCATCACGAGTTGACGTGCAGTGGGTGGAGCATTGGCAGGTAAATCACGAAACTGCCAGGCTGTATTTCCGGGTATCCAGGATTGCTTGACGGTGACTTTCTGCTCGGGCCATTCCGTTGGAAAGGCGATAGTTGCGAGCATATCCGTGCAATAGTTGTCGTTGGATTGAAACCTCATTCCAAATTGCATATCGAGGGAACGAGGTGCAACAAACTGAACTCCTTTACCACCACTTTCCGAGACATCTCCGGTCGAATCGTCGGAAGCACCGTGCTTTGTTGGCACCTCACTTTGAATCGCTTCACCATGCTCATTCTCAGCCTCGACGGAGGTGCTCTTTTCCTCATCGGCATCTTGAGAAAACGCCTTGGGTGCGGCCTGCACGAAAGCCCAGCCCACCAGTAGTATCGCAACAATACTCCGAGTAAAACCCCCAACGATGAGGCTCATTCGTCGATCGTGTCTGACGTTTCCGAAAGTGGATCGGCTTGGTTCCTTCAATGCAACTATTTTTTCTAGTGCGACGGAGTCCTCGGGAACGATCGCATCCCATCGGGATAATTGCGTTTGGAGTGTCATAGCGCGAGGTTGGATCAAGGTTGTGAAAAACGGAATCGAATCGAAACGGGTCGCTGGAGTGGTTTTCAAGAACAGCGTCCCTATCCCTAGTTTGTTTGTTGGATTGACGAAATGCAGATTCCCGTCGCTGGAATCTTTGGTTTTTTGGAAATTCCCACCCCTTGCCCGAGGCTCCAGGGGTTTCCGCTGACCAGTTCTAACGAATCTGACGGATGCAAAGGGGGGTGAAAACGGGACGGGTTGAGAGCTACAGGAGATTTCAGTCGGATGCGATTCTAGTTCTCCAAACCCAAAACGATCGAAGGACCAGCGTCGTAAGGAATCGAATCGATTACAATTGCGACCGTTGTGAAGGGGCAAACCGATGTTGCCGGTACGTTTTCAAGCGTTGGCAAAATTGTTCGCCAAGACCGAACAAGCACTGCACGATCCAACCGTACGATCTAACGGCTACTTTCACCCTCGAAATGTTCCTTTCCACCCCATTTCCAAGTTTGATTCTTCGCTGTTCAAGGGATTGAGACAATCCTCAAACAGATCGTTACTTTAGAAAGTCTGACCATGCCTCGCGGATCATCGCAGATCGATTGGCTTCATGTTTCAAGTGGCATTTGGAGGAATTTGGTGGGTGGGGTCTCACTGGCCCTTGTGATCTCGTATGCAGCCAGTGGATGGGCTCAATTGGAGGGGGATAAACCTCCGGTACCCAAAGGTGCGGAACAGATCACCGAGTCTCGAGTCGCCGCCACCATTTCGTTTCTGGCCAGCGACGAACTCGGTGGACGTGGGACCGGGACTCCCGAGTTCAATATCGCAGCGGCGTATGTCGCATCCCGTTTTCGCGCCGCGGGACTAGAGGGGGGAGGCACCGAAGGGAGTTTCTACCATGAGACGGTAACCAGCCAAGTCCGTACGCCATCGCAGGTGGTTGTCGAATCCAAAGACAAAGTTCCTGTTGCAAACGGTGGCCTTTTGGCTGCAGTCGACGAGAAGATCACATTCGAAGGATCCGTTGGAACGGTTGCGTTGGAAAGCATTAAAGATCAAGAATCCGTGCCAAAAGATATCGCGCCGGTAGTCCGAGGTTCCTTTGCGACCACGGCAAAAGGTTCGCGAGCCCTCTCACAATTGTCCCGCATCGCGTCGTTGCTGTCCGCAGCAGGAGTCAAAATTCTGTTGCTTGATGTGGACGCGGATAGCGAGTGGTACAAGCAAGGAGGGTTGTCGCGTGTCAAGCCTCGAATGGAATCAAGCAATCGATTCGCAATCCCTATCATTTTGGTTGCGCCAACGACACAACTCCCCGAAGCCGTTCGACTGGTGGTCCCACCTTTGATCCGTGAACAGCAGACGATGCGGAATGTGATCGGAGTGCTGCGAGGACGCGATCCTCAAGCGAGCAGCGAGGCCATCTTGTTCAGTGCTCACTTAGACCATTTAGGGAGCAATCCAAAAATGGAAGGGGATAACATCTACAACGGTGCCGACGACGATGCTTCGGGAGTTACAGCCGTGGTGACTTTAGCGGACGCATTTGCAGCGATGAGCGAGCGGCCCAAGCGGTCCCTGGTCTTCATGGCATTCTGGGGAGAGGAATCAGGCTTGTTGGGTTCCAAACAATTTGTTGCCACGCCATCGTGGCCCCTCGAAAAAATTATCGCTAACGTCAACATCGAAATGATTGGCAGACCTGAGGGTGGCGCTCGAGGAAAAATCTGGATGACTGGTTGGCAAGAGTCGAATCTTGGGGTCTTGATGAACGATTCTTCGAAGCGATGGGGAGTCGATATTTTTGAACACCCGAAATTCAGTTCGATGCTTTATCGAGCGAGCGACAATTGGTCATTCGTAGAGAAGGGTGTAGTGGCCCACAGTTTTTCGGCAGGCTCGCTTCACGAGGATTACCACCAAGTCGACGATGAATGGGATCGGTTGGAGATCCCTCACATGACTTCGGTGATCCGTGGACTCATGCTAGGATCGCTGCCGCTGATCGATGGATCGGCGACACCGGCGAAAACCGCATCGAAGTAGTCATTTTGAAATCAAAACACGAGTAAACCAAAGATACCAAGAAAGAAATTGAGTCGATGTCTGCAAAGCGAATATTGTTTGTAGTAGGGGATTTCGTCGAGGATTATGAGATCATGGTTCCCTATCAGATGCTGTTGATGGTTGGGCACCATTGCGATTGCGTTTGCCCTGGTAAAAAAGCTGGAGACTATGTCACTACGGCGATCCATGATTTCGACGGATACCAAACCTACAGCGAAAAGCCAGGGCATCGCTTTACGCTGAACGCAGACTTCGATGCGATCGATCCAGCCTCTTATGATGCGTTGGTATTGCCTGGGGGCCGCGCGCCCGAGTACTTGAGATTGAACCCACGCGTCCTGGAAATCGTCCAGCGTTTTTCGCAAAGCAATAAGCCGATCGCCGCTATTTGCCATGGCCCACAGATTCTGGCAGCGGCTGGCGTGCTCGCGGGCCGTGAGTGCAGTTGTTACCCCGCAGTGCAGTACGAGGTCACACTCGGCGGTGGGAAGTATCAAGCTCCAAGCGCCGGTTTCGACTCGGCGCATACTCAAAGCAATTTGGTGACGGCGCCTGCATGGCCCGCTCATCCTGCCTGGATCCGTGCGTTCCTTCAACTTTTAGGAACTCGAATCGAGGTCTAGATACTGACGCAGGGAATCAACCAGTTGACGTCGAGCTAGCCAGCGCGAGCTTGGCGGAATCCATCAGGTTTGTCCTGTGGGTCCATCGAGTAGAAAGCAGCTTCGTCGATACCGTCGCCGTCAAAGTCTCCGACGACGACGCCGTCTCCGCTACCTTCGATCTCGAAGACCCGATCGGTCACATCGAGACGGCCATTGCCGTTGCTATCGACGACGACGGTGTTTCCTCGCACAATCGCGACTTCATCGAGCCCATCCCCGTTGAAGTCGCCAACGATCGCAACATCGCCAGCTTGTCCGAACTCAAAAAACGCATCGGTCGAGGAATCTAGCTTGCCATCACCGTTGACGTCTATCTGCCAATTCCCATTTCGGAAACTACCGAGGGTAGAAATACCATCCCCATTGAAATCACCCGCAACCGGCTGGTCGTCTTGAGCCCCGAATTGGAAGACGTGGTCAATGGCGTCTGACCGTGGCTCTCCCTTGGCAGTCCGCTGCATGAGTCGAACTTGATCGGGGGTGCTAGGCCGATGTGGCGGGATATTTTTTGGTCGAGTGATACTGCTGTTTTCAGGATCGGGAAGCCCAGGCTCTCTACTGAGAGCTTCACTGTCACCCGTCCACGCAACACCGTAGATACCAATGTCATCTTTGCCATCGCCATCCCAGTCGCCAACAACTGGCAAATCACCTTTCTGGCCCAACTTCGCCCACAAGTCCGCTTTGTCCCACTGACCATTGCCGTTCATGTCCAACAGCCATTCACCATCTTTAAACAAAGCAAGTTCATCATGGCCATCGCCATTGAAGTCCCCCGCCAATTGTTTAGCACCGCGGACGCTAAATGCTTCGCGAGAAACCGCAATCGGTTTTGTACGATTGGACGAAACGATTTTCCATCGTCCCATATTCATTGCGTCGATCGTCCATTTGCTTAGGTTAAGCACTTGCGCCGATTTCGCTAATGCTTCCCGTGCGATCGCATGATCGTCTTGGAATCCTCGCGGTTCGCCTGCGTTGATGATACTCAAATGCCATGTGTACTCCACGGAGTAACCGGCCAACGAAGGGTCATGGATCGGCGTTAAGGGAGGAGCGAATACCAGGAATCGAGGGAGAGCTTGAGGCACACTTCCGTCGACTCGCGGCGGCTCTGGCGGAGGATTCGGTTTGTCGATCGGTGGAACCGGGAACTTCGGCTCCTCTGGTGGTTTGTTCGGTTCAGTCCCGACCAACACCTCGCTGAAATTATTTTCGATCGATTGCACACCAGCGATGGCTTGGGCGAGCAAAATACCGTCGTTATTGGGGTTGGTGGCAGGATTGCTTTGAAGAGCTCGAAGCAGATCCTCAACGATCGGATCAGTGATAGGATCGTTGGGATTCACCGGTGTTCCACCGGTCGACCCTGCCGTATCAATTCCGTCGTAAATGCCGAGTGGCTGCAGTTCGTAGATGTGATAAAGGCCCGGCTTTAGCCCCCGGAACTCATAGTAGCCATTGGCATCGGTAACGACTCGAATCACATCGTCGGAGTAGATTCCCGGAAGCGTTTCATCCGCCCCGGCGAAGGTTCCATCAACCTTTCGAAGTTCGAGCACGACACCTGAGAGGGGCGTATCATCCGGCGTTCTCACACCATCGCGAACTCCTGTCAAGTTCGAAGGTGGTAAGCCGCTCTCGGTCAACAGGATGCCACCATCCTGGAATACGTACCCGGAGAGTATCGCAGGTGGCGTTTCGCAGAAGTCGTAATTCACACCATCGGCACCATCACCGACGACAATGGTGGATATTCGATCCACGGAGGCATCGTTTCCTCCCAACGATCCAACGCGCTGGCCCCCTTGAAAATAGCCAGTAGGCTGAATCTCGCGCAGCGTGTACGTACCACGAGGAAGATTTCCAAATTCGTAGTATCCGTTGGCGTCGGTGCGTGTGGTCGCCACCAAACGGTTGAGTTCGTCGTAGAGTTCAATTTCGACGTTCTCAATCGGATCTTCGCCTGGAGATTGGAGACGATCACCATCGAGATCGACAAATACTTTTCCAGAGAGGTTTCCAGGCATCCGCTCGCAGAAGTCGTATTCGATTCCGTCATTGCCACCCAAGAGCTGGATTGATTCAATCCGTGTTCCACTCATCGCCGTACCGACCTGCTTACCATCCACGGTCCCTGCCCGAGAGGCTCCATCGATCCAATCAGCGGGTTGGGTTTCAATGATCGTGTACACTCCGATTGGAAGATTTTCAAATCGGTAGTTTCCATCCGCCAGTGTGAACGTGGTGGCGATGATGGAGCCCGTTCCATCGACTAGGTCGATTCGCACCCCTTCAAGCGGCTTGGACCCAGCGGGATCGGTTGAAAAGCATGCGTAGCCGGGTAGGCCCAAACAAACATGTCCCGATAGCGATGCTGGTTCGATTTCGCCGAAGTCGTAGTTCATACCGACGTCGTTTCCAAACAACTGGATCGAAGTGATCTCATCGTTGTTGAGGATTACCCCCCGGGTCTCTGCTCCGACGCGACCAACTGAATCCTTGCCGTCGAAAAACCCAGCCGGTTGGACTTCGCGGATCTCATAGGTTCCTGGCGGTAACGCTAGGAACTGATACGCGCCAAAGGCATTCGTCGTCGTGGTCCGTTCGATGGACTCGCCTGTGATGGTGTAGAGCGAGACGATCTGCAATGTCGTGTTCGCAATTCCGCCCTCGGAAGTCTGCTGGATTCCATCATCGTTATTGTCTCGGTAAACGATCCCTCCGATCCGAGCGGGTTGGGCTTCCGCGAAGTTTAAATCCGTACCGCGGCTGCCACCATCGAGGATATCGATTTCGGTCAACGCGTCTGGATTACCAAGAATCGTATCTCCGAGCGAGGTTTGTCCGTTGAGCAAGCCCGGTGTTGCACCGACACTGAAGTACCCAGTGGGTTGCATCTCGCGAATCTGGTACGTTCCGGGAGGTATCCCCAGTGACATTCCAAATTCGTACTGCCCATTTGCATTGGTGGTAGCCTTGAACCCTGTCGAAACATAGCTGGAGCCCTCGCGACGGAAAAGCTCTAATTGAACTCCTGCGATTCCAGGTTCACCGGCGTTTTGGACAAGATTAAGGTTGTTGTCGACATAAACGATCCCCGCAATGGAAATCGGCTTTGGTACTTGTTGCTTGTCAACCGCAAGACCTGCGGTACGATCCCGTTTACCACCATCGTTATCTTTAGGTAGATCCAATCCTGAGGCATTGAGCATGGTGTCGTAGCGATTGACAAACGAACCCTGCGTGATGGCATCCTCGAAGCCGGGGGCTTGGAATTCAGCAGTCATTCTGGAGCCTTCAAACTCAGCTCCAGAGGTAATCGGGTCTAGTCCTTCATTGAACTCTGCGATGTCCATCAAGGAGTAAATGTGTTGGACTTCATCGACATCGATCGAGAAACGTAAATTGTCCCCTGCGTAAAAGTTTTCAAAGGTCAGGATCAATTGCATCGACCCATCGACGACTTGAGCGGTTACTTTCGCGTTGGGATCTTTGGCTTCGAGGGATTCGATCCGAAATGCGTGCGCATGATCGGCCCCGCGACCACCATCGACCGTATCGAATAAATTGTCTGCTACCGTATATCCACTTTGGCCTTGGTCGGTGCCGATTACGAGACGGGTTAGTTGCGTATTCGGAGCTCCCCCTTGGAAATTCACATAGAACGAATCTCCATGCGCATCGCTACCCGAGTCCTCTTCGATGTAAACAGCACCAACCCAGATGGGGTCGACGTTGAACATGCAACGAAGTTCTAACGACTCCAGCTGAGCCGATCGCGTCTTGTATGGCGATGTGAAGGACGGTTGAGTACCAGCCCGCGACGAAGTGGAATGCGATGCTCGAGCCCCTGCATGGGGACGCACGTCACTTCGAGTCCAGCGTTTCCACAGGCGAAAGATCGAGTCCTTTGGTTTTAGGCTCATCGTATGCTCTCCTGGGCGCTCGAATCTTCGAATTGGGCAGCTACCGGATGCATAAATCGGCCTGCATTATCAACCTTAGAAATTGCCTGCGCGATATCCCAGGTGCGGATCGTTGTATCAAAACTACCGGAGATCAATTGCGTTTGGGTTCTACGCAGCACACTGATCGATCCATCATGGCCCACTAGCTTCGATAAGACCGACGAATCGTTGGTGTTGATGATTCGAATCGTGTTATCGCTTCCAGAAACGGCAACTAGGTCATTGTCGAGTGGAGATATCGCCATTAATTTTCCTGCGGATAGATCCAGCTGGGATACTACCGATTTGGAGGCAATATCGAATCGAATCAACCGACGATCTTCCGAGACACTGAAAATGCTTTTATCATCTTCGGAAAAGCAAAGTCCTCGGATACGGTCAAAGTGGATCGGTTGGCTCGCATAGCTGGAAGGCTGATTCGAAACTGCATTCGACGTGTTAGCGGTTGCCTCCGAGGAAGGCATTTCTACAATTCGAAGGATCCCATCGCGACCAGCAAAAGCGAGTTTGTCGTGTTTGTGCGATAGAGCAAGTGCTCGAATATCCCTGCAATCGGATCGAACGTGGACGGAAAGAGAATCGCGATTGACTGCGAGCCGGTAAACAGAATTGTAGAAACCAGCCGCGAAGAGATCGTCGTCGGAATGGAACACCAAGGCAAACAAAGCGTGGGGCACTTGGTTGCGGACCAGGTCAAGGCGTCCTTCATCGATATTTGATGTAACTCGATGTGGAGATGGAAAGTTCCACACACATAGCAGCCCATCGTTGCCGCACGAAGCAATCCGGTTTCCGGAAGGGGAAAACTCGATACATTGCACCCAATCCCGGTGTCCCGTTAGTACGCGGATAATCGTTCCCTCAGGAATCGAAATCAAGCGAATCGCGTGGTCATCCCCTGCGGCGGCCAACAACGATCCATCTGGAGATACGGCCATGGCTGTGACCACCGGACGCTCCGATTCGCCCGGCAACGGATCCAAGCGAAGCACCGGAGGGAGGTGCTCCCCGGTCTCATTCCGGCTTGTTGAGTTCGTGCCTGCCTCGCCAAGTTGGCCCAGGCCCTGCAAGGCGTAGGAAGCAGAGGTTGAAAATAAAAACGAAATCGCCAGGGCTTGGAATATTGGATTCATCGGATGAATCCTCGGTGTCAGCATGAAACGATCCTCCCTGACCGCCCTCGCTCGAATTAGACTATCCCCACGGTCTGTCCTATCGACAGGTCCCGGTAAGCTCTTTTGGGAATCCGTTGCAGTATTGGCAGCGTGGATAAGGTATTCCGATTGAGGAGAGTGTGCTGGCTGCGAATAGGAAAAATGCCAGCAATTACGAAACGCTTTAGGGATCGGTCTGGTAGACGAAAGTAATAGAAACACCCGGAAAGTACTGACGTCGAAAAACAGGAGCATGTGGATGGGCCGCGGGTCGCTAAGGAGCCAGTTCTTAGTTCCCTTGATTGGGACCCTCGTGTTGGTCTGCGCCTTGATCGCGACAATTTCTTGGGTGTATGCCGATGCATCTGCTCGCAGAAACATACGGATGCGACTGCAAAACATTGGTGAATTATGTCGCGCGGCGCCTTTTCCACTCACCGAAAGTGTTTTGAAACAGATCCGAGATTTCTCGGGTATCGATCTACTGATCTATGACCCTGACAGCAAAGAATGGCTAGGGGCTACAGAACGGGTATTCATGAGCGCGAGGTTCGAGCGAGCACTTGCCGACCGAGGAGCGACGAACGGACGAAGAGACGTCGACAATGGTCTTAACACGCTGTACACGGTGACTGTGGATGGACGCGCCTTTGATGCGTTGGCGACACCGTTGCGATCTGCTCAATCGCGTTTGGAGGGTCGCGATTCGATTCTAGTGGCCTTGATCGAAGCGAGTGAACGGAAGCGAGCGGTACAGCAAGCGTTTTGGTTACCGGCACTTACTGGGATCTGCGCGACGATCGCATTGGCATTTCTTTCTGCTTCGATTGCATCGCGGATGGTATCGCGATTGGACCGACTGGAGAGTCAAGTAAACCGCATTGCTATGGGCTCATACGAAACCGCGGCGATCGACGGACCGCAAGATGCTATCTTCAATCTAGCGGTTTCCGTCAACAAGATGAGCCAGCAATTAGAGCGGGCACGCGATGAAATCGTGCGATCGGAGCGAACACGAATGATCACGATGATAGCCAGCGGTATGGCTCATCAGTTGCGTAATAGCTTAGGTGGCGCAATTTTGTTATTGCAAACGTTTCAACGAAGCAATCCGAACACAGCGAAAACAAGTGTAGACGATCTCGATGAGATCGACATGGCATTGAATCAAATGCGATTGGCAGAAGAGTCGATTCGGCGATTGATGACGATGAGCCAGCAAGGGATGGTCGTCAAGGATCGTCCGATGACAATTTCTGAGGTCCACAATCAACTGCGAGGTTATCTTGAGTCATTGGCAGTGCATCATAAGGTGGAAATGAGTTTTCACTGTAGCTCCGATCAAGAATCCCAATCGATCCGATCGGGTGAGAGCGTGGTTGGCGCGTTGCTCAATCTCATCATGAACGCCATAGAAGCTGCGGGGCCGGGGGGCACCGTTTCGTGTACTTGTAATAGCGAAACATCGGCGTCGGCGGTACAAAGGCCTCCCTCTAGGAGAATCAGTTGGGAGATCCGGGATTCAGGATCAGGACCTGCTCCTGAAATTGCAGCTACGATTCTCGAGCCCTTCGTGACCTCGAAGCCTGAAGGGGTGGGACTAGGACTTCCGACCAGCGCTCGCATTGCCGAGAATCTAGGTGGAAGTTTGAATTGGGTAAGAGAGCCCAATGCGACAGTATTTAAATTCTGTATTGTGGAGCAGCCAGCCGGATGAGTACAGTTTGGATCATCGATGATGAACCTTCAATTTGCTGGGCATTGAAGAAAAACCTTGAGGTTGAGAAGCACGATGTTCACGTGTACTCGACTGCAGAGCCTGCGATCGCCGCGGTTGGGAGAGGGAGAAATCCTGATCTGGTACTCCTCGATATTCGCTTACCAGGCATGGATGGGTTGAAGGCACTATCGGCGTTCAAAGAGAAGATCCCCGGTCTTCCAGTGATCATCATGACCGCGTTTGGAGATTTGGAAACGGCGGTCAGCGCAGTTCAAGGTAAAGCCTTCGAGTACCTGACAAAACCATTTGATCTCGACGTAGCCTTACAAACTGTTCGACGAGGGCTGTACCAAAGTCAATTAAGGCTTGCATCGACATCGGAAGCCATCGGAGTGACACGAAGTGGTTTATTGCTAGGGCAATCCCCGGCCATGCAATCCGTGTATAAGCAGATTGCTATCGCAGCAAAGTCTGATTTGACGGTTTTGATCGAGGGGGAGCAAGGGACGGGAAAGAGCTTGGTGGCTGCCATGATTCATCGATTTAGCAGTCGTCATAATTGTCCTTTCCTACCAGCGTTGACGATACCGGACCGCGAATCAGAGTTTGATTCGGAACTGTTCGGCGAACGCAACAGCGATCGTTCGGTTACTCTAACTCGGACAGGGTTGTTCGAGCTCGCAGCGGGTGGAACAGTACTTGTCGAGGAGATCGGCAACCTATCACCTTCGACCCAAGCTAGGTTATTGCGAGCCATGGAGACTCGCGAGTATTACGGTGTTGGAGATTCAGTCGCCAAGCCGCTAAACTGCCGGATACTATTTACGACGACGCTTGAATTGGAACGGCTGATCGATGACAAAGAGATTGATGCGAGATTAGCCGCTCAACTGTCCATCCAACGGATAAGCATCCCAGCGTTGCGCCAGCATCGCGAAGACATTCCGGAAATGGTGACTTCGTTCTTGAATATGTATCCGAATATGAAAGGGATCAAGATCACCGATCGTGCGATTCAAGAATTGCAGCAACGGGATTGGGGAATAGGAAATATTCGTGAGTTGAAGCAAGCACTTGAGAAAGCAGCTATCATTGCAACGGGTGGGGTAATCCAAGTGGAGGATCTTCCCGAAGATCGGACTGACTTGAAAATGGGTCCGCATGTTTCAACACGCCAAGGGCTGCTGGAGGATGCGGTTCGCAGCTGGGTATCGGAGCGATTGCTCGCGACTGGCTCCGAAAAGAACCTGCTTCCAAATGACGCTGAAACAACGGGCAGTCTCTATGACGATTGCTTGACCGTCGTCGAGCCTCCATTGCTGCGCAGCGTGCTCGATTTTTACCATGGGAACCGAGTCGCTGCCGCATCGCATTTAGGGGTGCACCGCTCTACCTTGCGTCAAAAAATGAGGCGTTACGACATTGATCCTGGATCATAAAATTCTTTCGCTATCGAGACTGCCAACGCTTGCTGGTTACTCCCTGATACAGGAACCTGCAGAGACTCTTCTTCGACGTGCGTTTGGACCTAGCTGAAACGCCAATAGATTATGACCCGTACGATCAGAGGTCAGATACCAGTGTTTCTCGAACGATAAGCTTGTTGGATTACGGAATTTATAGCGTTACAGCACCGATTGCTTAATCGTGTGAATCAGATAGAGGTGCTATTGAACACGGAAAAGTTTGCGGATGAGCAACAGCTGTTCGTTACCGAATAGTTCGACCCTTCCAATACGACCTCGGTGCTCAGGCTGGATCTTGAAAAAGGAGGCGAATAAAAAAGTACTGGAGTCCTTACGATCAACCAATTCCGGCGTGCACGTCTCTATTGCATCCCCCTGCGGGTCGAGGATTTGTATCCGAATGAACGGGGCCGTTACGCCTTCGATAATCTCTTCATCTCCATCAAAAATGAAATGCACGGGTACCCACCCCGTCGAAACCGTGGCCGGTGATGTCCCCAGCGTGCATGGTTTGTTGATAAGGACTTCCTGGATGGATACAGTCCGCTTTATGTAGTCCAGTTCAGCATTTTGGAGCTCCGGTCTATCACATCCCATCCAGAAAACCCAAGTGACTAAAACGAGCAACAGCATCGATTCGGCATTGACGGGACGACTAGTCAACATTTGGATCGATCCAAGTCCGGATAGTGCGGTTTAAAACGAACAAGGGACACCGCGATGAGATTCGCTGCGTCCCCTATAATATATATCCTTGTGATCTTTTTCCAAAACAATCGCCGTTCTCCGATCGACCGGAAAAACGTCGGGGCGATCATTCCATTACTGGAACAACGCCGAGATCTTCTGGTAGGTCCGAATGGCTGCGACCGCGTCATCTGCGGAACCGTGCAACTTGATGAACTCTGCAGTGGCTTTGATCGACTGCACATTCAATTCCGCGACAACTGGCTTTGCCGCACTCGCTTTGGTCCCTGGCTTACGACCTCGCTTGCCAGGCTTGCGTTTCTTGGCAGAGGCCGTGCCACGCAATGCTTGGCTCACCAACGCCGGATACGCCTTGTGCCCTTGAGCGACTAAATCTTTGGCGATTTGAGTAGGACCTAGTCCTGGATTCTTTTCCGCGTACTCACGGATAATCTGGGACATATTCCCGCTTTTTTTCGTGCCTTTTTTCAACGCTGCAATCTCCTGTAAGTAATTAGATGGGCGATTCGAAGTATAGATCGTCTATACGAAGGAGACAAAGGGAACAATCAATTTTTGTCGTAATTCCAGGGATTGCAAAGCGATTTAGAATTTGTCTTATCGATAAACAGTTCGAAACATTGGCATTATTCATGAGGATTGTTTAATATTTATGGTTGCACGTAAAACGGGCTCGTCATGACCCAAATTCTCGGTTCCGAGTTGGCTTGCAACCAAAGTTCGACTCGGTAGACCCCTGCTGCTTCAAGCTTTACATCGACCGTGTCACCTTCGAGTTCTGCCACATTTTCTCCATTCCGAATGATTTTCCAGCGGGCTGAAAGTGGCGATTTTCCGACGAGTCGCAGACCGCTATGAAACGGTAGATGGCTTCCGATTTCATACTGTTTCGGTTCCGAAGTACCCTCTCGCGAATCTCGAATCGCAATTTCGACACCCTTCGAATCTGCTAACCAATCAAACCCAACAAAAGTACGGCCTTGCTCCAGCGCATCCCAAACCGCGTCCTTGGTAAGGTCTTCGACGAGTAAGTGAGTACCGGCGTGCCGAAGGCTTACTTCATAGGGATCGAGTTGCATGCTGAAGATGAGATCCCCCGGCTTCGCATCATTGGGTATTGAAAGGAGAGGTGCGACGAGCAGGCGATTCACTTTCAAAAGTTGGTCTTCGTTGGGGTCCTCGATAGATACTTCGGTATCGCTTGCGATCTTGATCCGGATACCGACATTTTGATGAGCATCGTTTGCAGCGACACCCGCATGAGGGAACTTTTGGCAAAGCTGATCCCAGCGTTGTAAATAGTCTTCGGGGTATGTTTGAAGGGCTGAAAAGACTTCCTGTGGGTATTTCTTGATCAACTCGGTCGTCTTGATGATCCACAACGGATTCTTCATCGACTCAACGAGCTTCTTTTGCTTTTTAAAATCAGCATGGGTGTTGTAAATCTCGATACCGGATAGGCCGGCTATCTCCCAATCCATGCGCTCTTCGAGGTGTGATAGGAAAACATGACCTCCGCGATTTCGGACGAGTTGGGTAATCTCTTGGGAGTCGGCGGCTTCATAGGGTCGCAAGCTCATCGTGGGATAGACGAGCATTCCCTTCATCTCTGCGCCTGGAATGAGAAGCACACCCTCATGTAAACCATTGTGCCCATCGAGAAAAAAGTCTTTTTCCTGAGATGGGTGCTCCGTAAAGAGTAGCACTTCGGTTCCGGCCTTTTTTGCTGCCGCAACGATATCGTCGATCTTGCCACGGCTATCGTGGGACAATTCGGAATGGACATGAAGGTTGGCACGTACTTCGCGGTAAGGGCCAGAGCGCGTGACCTCCTTGCGTTCTGCGGCATACCGCTCGATTGCTCGTCGGGTCTCCTCGAGGTACTTCGGTCGGATCCGATCCACTGCGTCTTGGGCGTGGGTGGCCGAGGATGCGAGCAAGCAAACCAGTGTGCCAATAGCCGCTCGTTTCGCGAGTCGGATGATGCTCGTCATAACAACCTCCGTTTGGAGGACACTCGCATTGTCGGATTGAAGCAAGCGAGGGGAGATCGTGTGTTGCATGGATTCACCGCACGTTGGGGGAGAGGGACCAAGCACCATCCATGGCATGGGAAACCGTGGCGAAGAAAGCATCGCCGCGGCCGCGTTGGCTATTTCGCAAACATTGGCTATTTCGCAGCTATTTTCGCCCACGAATCGCGAAGGGTGACAATGCGATTGAAGACGGGTTCACCAGGTTTGGAGTCTTTTTCATCGATGCAGAAGTAACCATTGCGTTCGAACTGAACGCGAGTTCCGCTTGGTAGTGACGCGAGAGCAGGCTCGATGACCGCGGTGATCGCCGTCACGCTATTGGGATTGATGTTGTCGAGGAACGTCTTTCCTTCGGCGGCTTCTTCGGGGGATTCCGATTGGAACAATCGGTCGTAGAGTCGGACTTCGACGCAGTGCGCTGTGGAAGCGCTCACCCAATGGATGGTTCCTTTGACCTTGCGCTCGGACGCGGCGCCGCTGCCGCTGCGAGTCTCAGGGTCATACGAGCATTTGAGCTCGACGATTTTTCCCGACGCATCCTTCCTCACTTCATCGCACTTGATGATGTACGCATAGCGCAGTCGGACTTCGCCACCCGGTTTGAGTCGGAAGAACTTCGATGGCGGATTTTCCATAAAATCCTCCCGCTCGATGTAGAATGTGCGAGAGAACGGGAGGGCCCGATGGCCTGCGTTCGGGTCTTCGGGATTATTGACCGCTTCGAGTTCCTCAGCTTGGCCTTCTGGGTAATTCGTAAGAGTGACTTTAATCGGATCCAGGATCGCCATATAGCGGTTAGCGATCTTGTTCAAATGATCGCGCACTGCATTTTCGAGGACCAACACATCGATGGTCCCGTTAAAACGGGCAACACCGATCGTCTCGCAAAAATTGCGGATGCTTTCCGGCGTGTAGCCTCGACGACGCAACCCGCTTATCGTCGGCATGCGAGGATCGTCCCATCCGGAAACTTGCCCTTCGGTGACCAATTGCAGTAACTTGCGCTTGCTCATGACTGTGTACGAAAGGTTAAGCCGGGCGAACTCGATTTGGCGGGGATGGAAGATACGGAGCGTTTTGCAGAACCAATCGTAGAGCGGACGATGGTTTTCGAACTCCAGGGTGCAAATCGAATGGGTGATCCCTTCGATCGAATCCGACTGGCCGTGGGCCCAATCGTACATCGGATAGATACACCAATCATCACCTGTCCGATGGTGATGCGAGAACATGATGCGATAGAGGACAGGGTCTCGAAGATTGAAATTGGGGGCCGCCATATCGATCTTGGCTCGGAGCGTCCTGGTCCCTTCGGGAAACTCTCCTCGTCGCATCCGTTCCAACAAATCGAGATTCTCTTCGACAGAACGATCTCGGAATGGACTGTTGCGTCCCGGTTCGGTCAGCGTGCCGCGGTACTCTCGCATTTGCTCCGCATTCAAATCGCATACGTAGGCGTGGCCTTCACGGACCAATTGCTCTGCCCAATCGTAGAGTTGTTGGAAATAGTCGGAGGCGTAGTACAAACCATCCCACTGGAAACCCAACCATCGGACATCAGTCATGATCGAGTCAACGTATTCCTGACTCTCCTTGCTCGGGTTGGTATCGTCGAACCGGAGATTGCATTTGCCACCATAACGTTGAGCGAGTCCAAAGTTCAAGCAAATGCTTTTAGCGTGCCCGATATGAAGGTAACCATTCGGCTCTGGCGGAAAGCGAGTTTGGATCGAACGTCCCTGCAAGGCTGCTTTGCTGGCAAAATCGCGTTCGACTTCAACCTCAATAAAGTTTTTGTGTTCGGACTCGTTGGGGTTTTCCGCTGGTTGATTCACGTTGTTGAAAACTCTCTCTTAGGAATGCAGGGCCAAGCAGCAGGCATCGCACGGCTAATGGCAGGCGTACACGGCTATTGGCAGGCGTACACGGCTATTGGCAGGCGTACACAACATTGGCAGGCGTACACAACATTGGCAGGCGTACACAACATTGGCGGATCCAGTGGTTTTTGCCGAAGGACTCGGAACCGGATTGAACCCACGCATTCATTATGCAGT
>Ga0194130_10004467_pt1 | contig 17749 bp, 16 predicted proteins | sample TA2KigsurfametaG_FD_160084 | JGI IMG/M metagenome (GOLD analysis project Ga0194130, IMG submission 160084) | Freshwater microbial communities from Lake Tanganyika, Tanzania - TA2015050 Kigoma 12 surface | ecosystem: Environmental > Aquatic > Freshwater > Lake | place: Tanzania: Lake Tanganyika... | reverse complement strand
AAGAAGGAAGAAAAAGGCCTCAACAAGGCGGCCACGATAGAAGCTTCCTATCGGGTTGAAATTGCCGACGGGGTTGTCCAGTTGGTCCGAGATGGGGATGTCAATGTCGAGTTTAGCGGTAAAGAGCAACGAGGCGTTGAAGCCGTGACGCTCAGAACATTCCTCAGAAACAAATTTGAGCAACTGTTCCGCCCTGAATTGCTCGATAAACCGTTCCGGTGGTCCGAACGACTTCCCGACCAATTCCGAGACTTGCAACTCTCGTCGCTGGCAATCGACGACGGCTGGATGCAACTCCAATTGCGTTAAAGCGAAAGCAATGTTCAAAAATTTAACTCAGATGGCCAACCTGATGAAAGCCGCCAGCAATATGGGCGAACGGCTTTCAAAGCTCAAATCGGACATGGAGCACCGCCGTGTTCGCGGCAGAGCCTGCGAAGGTGATCATCAAGTCCTTGTCGAACTCAATGGCCTCGGAGTCGTCCAAACGGTCGAACTTTCCGACTGCCTTCTCCATCCAGACCACAAGTCCACCGCACAACGGCTTATTTTGGAATCGATGAACCACGCGGTTGCCCAGGCAAAAGAGATGCACGTTCATGGCGTGCGAGAACTCACCGGTGGACTCGATATACCCGGACTCAATAGTATTCTCGACGAACTAGCCCGATAAAGGGAAAATACATACACCCACCGAGTGGCTCGCGCATGACCATCTCGCTCTGAACGAGTACTGGCTGCGAGCACTTCGGCCGAGCATCGGTTCTACTGGACCATTTTTCTACGATAACCTTTTACTCTCAGGGATCCAACCATCATGCCCATGGAGAACTTTACCAAGCATCAGCAGTCGATCATCAAAAATTACTACAAGAATCGCGATGACGTTGCATTCCAGCGGGCCCAGGAGTTACTGACGGATTTGTATCTGTCCGAAGGGAAAAAGAGGGAGAAGGTTTGGGAGTCCCTCTTCACCAATCTCGAGCGCATCGGTGTCCCAGCCGACCAACTGGAGCGGATCAAAAAGGAGCGCAAGCCTGAGGTTATTGCTCAACTTCTGGAAAAGAAGCTCTAGTGTCCAAAGCCCGCAGCCTACGCCTTTTGGACGATGGCGATATACCCACCAGCGCGCAATCCACTGCACCAGGGTGGAGAGAGCAACCCGCTGGAGGTTCGGTTCAAACGCATCCAGCGATCGATTCGAAAGCCCGATCGACGCAAATCCTGCTTCAGTTCTCTCTCCGAGAAAATATGTAAAAACATACTTGGAAGTCCGCGATACGCATAAACCCGGTCTCCGAACTCCCATTGGGAATCCCTGAAACTTCTCCACCAGTCGGCGAGCCATCGACGCACTCCACCGGGATCCCGAAGCCAAGTTCCTCGATTATGGACATGCACGATGAACCGTCCACCAGGACGCAGCACGCGGTGAACGTGCCTAAGTAGTTCAAGGCGATTATTCCTTCCTTGTATCATCCCAATTGAACTGTATAGGCAATACGCCATGTCGATGTGCTGGTCGGCTAGAAACGACATCTGGACCAGATTTCCTCGGATCAGAGCTACTCGCTGCGCAATGGCTGTATCGGAGTTTTTCTTGGTAGCGACCTCGCTCAGCATCGATTGACTCAAGTCGATACCGATAACTCGCCAGCCCTTTTCTGCCAATGGGATCGAGCATCTGCCCGTACCACACGCGAGATCGATCGCCACACCCGCTTGAATTCCTTGGCTCGACGAGATCTCATCGGCAACGCCCATCACCAAGTTGCGATCCAATTCCAATAGTGGATGGCCGTGATGAAATCCATCATATTGCGTGGCGATACTCACTTCATGGACGTAATCCCAAGTACCCCTGGATACGCCCGGCGGCAATTGCCACGCAGGGCGGTTCTTTTCGTTGTCCCCTTTCATGGGACCACCGGGGCGTGAGTTTCCTGATTCGTTCCCGCTGGACATTCGATGCTTGGTGCTTTTCAACAGTGGTTCTATAAACCTGGGTTCAGCCATTACCGGTCATGTCTAGATGCCTGAACCTTTCGATGGAGCTACGGTTGGACCAATTCCAGTGTCGCCATCACGGGATGATGGTCGCTCAGATCGCGTTCATTACGATCCTTGGTGTAACGGGTATCCCAATGGTCCGCATCGGGTCCGTCACCTCGAATGTTGAATTGCGACAATACTTGGATTTTTTCAAATCGGTAGCCGCCAGTCCCTTGGACCAACGAGGAAGAGGCAAGGATTCGATCGAATTGCTTGTCGAGAATCAAATGGGTTCTTCTAGAATCCGCAGGAGCTCGTTCGAGCAGATCGATGAGGTCATCGTCGGTTTCAGGAGTCCCTTTACCTAGCAGCAGATGCATTCCGTCTCCATCTGGCTGAATAGCACCGGCGGGTTCCTCGACATTGAAATCCCCCAAGACGATAACGTTTTCCCCATTCGCGATTTGCCGCCTCATCCATTCATGCGCCAAACTCGCTTGCTTTGACCGCAGTTCGGCAGCATCTGCGGTCGCGCGGAGATGCATCACCATCAAGGTTAAAGGGATCGTCCGATCGCCGGCTTGCCACTCGAGGCGGGCGATCAAATGCTTGGAGAGGTTATAAAACTCCTTGGAGTTAAACATGCTGTAGTTTTGTTCTCGACGGGAATACTCAACCAATCCCGATCGGAACAATATCGCAACATCTTGCTCCGTACCGCTATCGTAACCATCGATGAATGCAACACGGTAGGACAAGTCATGCCGGTCTTTGAGGACTTTGGTAAGCGATTGCATGCAATTTCGGTCTTCGATCTCCTGCACGGCCAAAATAGTTGGTTCAAATTTGGCAATCGCCGATGCAAACATCGCCACGCGCCAATCCCATTCTTCGCGATTAGGAGCCGATTGCTCCTTGGCAACGGCGCTGCGATTATTTTTCGTTTCATCATCAAAGAACCACTCAAGATTCCATGTCGCAACGGTCAATGTTTTCGGAGCGCGATCTGCGGGCCATTGCTGCGCTGATACCTGTAAGTAGGGTGTTAGAGCGAGGATACCCCAGAGGGTACAAAGAATGGGGCGTCTTAGAGCAGAAAAATTAGGTACGGAAGAAGTTGGCAACGTCACGCGGCATAGCAGCACGCGGCTTAGCAGCAAGCGGCATAGCTGCAATCCGTGCGTTGTGGCACGAATTTCGTTCATAAGTGAGCTGATCATGCTTTGGTCCTTGCGATTACTCGGTGGAAGTGCAATTGGACCTCGCGATCGCAAACGCGGCGCACTCCTTCCACGAGGCACTCCGGTTCGTTATGCTGCTGGCCAATGCGAATCACCTCTTCGAGCTTCATGCCGGGCTGTGCGCTAAACGTGGTCTGGTGGATCGTTTGGTTCCCGGCGTCCAATTCGGGAACGATGAAATGGCATGTCGCTCCAAAAGTCAACATCCGTGCCGCGTAGGCATCGTGATACGGACGCAATCCACGGAAACTCGGAAGCAGGCCATGGTGCAAGTTGATAATCCGCCCACCTGCAAATTTCCAGCACGTGTCAGGAGGCAAGACTCTCATGTACCGCGCTAAGACCACGTAATCCGCTTGATAGCGATCGATGACCCGTACCATTGCATGGTCGTCGGCGGATCCATCTTCGCGACCGATAAACTCGAAAGGGATGCCGAATTCCTTAGCCATCCCTTTGCACTTCCGTCGATTGCCGATGATTACGACGGGATTCGCATTGAGTTTGCCATCGCGAATCGACTCGAGGATTGCTCGAGGCGTGTACTCCAACAGTGTGGTACAGATCGCCAAATTAGGTTTGCTCGCACGCTCTTCGGGGCTCCATACACGGATCTCCAGGCGTTTTTCAACCGCTGTCGATCGCATCGCTTCCTGAAGCCCACGGAACTGCGATTGGTCCAAATGCAGCCGACACATCATCGCGAAGACCGCAGCTTCATCGTGGTCATACATTTGGATTTCGGCGATGTTGGCACCTCGACGAGTGACATCGTGAATGATCGGATCGGCCAACCCGACATTATCTGGGCCAACAGCAGTAATTACGATTTCCATGGTTTAAGGCAGGAAGAAGGAGCGATAGGGTGAGATGGTTTATAATTCATTATTGCCTGGTTTGCAGTCCCGATTTGGAACTCAGGTCAGGCCAAAAACAGGGGCTCAGGCAGGATCCATGCCATTTGGCGAGATCACAAAAGTCCCCACCCAAGCAGCCATCTGCTCCGGCCGAGCAACATGTCGTCACGGCTCGAGCAAAATATAATGAATCCCAGGCAGCGCTGGAGCTTCAAGGGCTAAGTAATAAGTGCTCGGGGTACGAATCCAGGATAATCCGAAATCGATTAAAGCAAACTATCGAGCAACAGACGGAGTTTGCGTAATTCCTGGCGCATGTCGATTCCTTCGTCGGGTTGCATATCGATGCTGAGGGCTTGATCGTACCCGATGTTCTGCAGTTGGGTGATCAATCGGCTGTAGTCGATTTCACCTTGACCGACTCGAACTTGCAATTTGTCTTTTTTGGAATCCCTCAGGTGGACGTGGTAAACGTACTTGAGCAATTTCTCGTAATTCTTGTTTCGATGGTTGCTACAAAGGTAGTGGCTAGGGTCCAAAGTAAGCCCGACACCGGGTACGTAATCGCAGAGGTTTTTGACGGTGTCCGGGTCTTCGGTCAAGCAACCGATTTGGCTCTTGATGCCGATTCGGACTCCTCGCAAGTCCGCGATCGCTACCAATCGTTGCAAATGCTCAACTTCGTGGTTGAAGGGAGTTCCATGAACCGCGCTAGGGATCGTCAATGTGACGACCTTAGTGGCTTTGGCCAGGTCACACACTTTTTCGAAACGAGTGTAGTACTGCTCCCCCTCCCCTTCGATCTTGACGTTATAACTGCAGATATCGAGGCGGTGGGTATCTCGGATCAGCCGAAGCGACTCCTCGAAGTCGTCGACCAACTGCGAAGCGGTCAGTTGCTGTCCGCCGTCATCGAGGACGATTTCAACTGCGGTGAACTCGAGATCATTAAGAATCTCGATCACTTCGGGAAATGAAAGTTCCGGGAAACAACCAGTGGATGCTGCGACGTACACGCGAGAAACACTCCTTTGAGCAAACGAGTCCAAACCAGCCTACATTATCCCCGGATGCACCAAACTGGCAACTATACCCCCTTCGATTCAGCAGTAACCTTGTAAATGGCTTCGCCGAGTGGAATTGACAGCAAGACGCCATTGCAACTCGTTCCTGGGATCGGCGCGCAGAAAGCTAGCCTCCTGGAGCGTTTAGGGCTTCGCCGCGCCATCGATTTGCTTTTTTTCTTCCCCAGGACCTACCAGGACGTACAGCCTTGGAACACAACCCTTGAGTTGACCGAGAATACGCGAGCCTGCGTGCTCGGCACGGTGATCGATATGGATTCGCGATTCGGCTTTGATGGCCGCAGTTCCGTCGGCGTTCTGCTCGAAATCGAGGGAGGCGGATACCTTCGGTGCGTTTGGTACAACCAACCGTTCCGTCGCGAGCAATTTTCAATCGGTAGGCGCGTTTTGGCAACGGGTGTGATCAAATCGAGTGGTGTCGCATCACAAATGCGACACCCCGAGGTTCTTCTTCTGGCCGAGGGCGAAGAGCCACCGCCCGCGAAACCGATCCCGATCTACCCACTGACGGAGGGACTTCAGCAGCGTAACGTAGTACAGTCCATCGCTGCTGTCATGCCATTGATCGAACACGTCGAGGAAGCGTTGCCGCTGGAGGTGCGCGAACGCGCCGCGCAGAAACTCGCTTCGATGCTCTCTGCGTCCAAAGCTTCGATCTCCAACCAATCAGCCTCGCCAACCTCGGAACCATCTTGGGTGGGGTTGCCTTTGTTCGATGGTGATGTCGCTACCACTGCCCCTCCAAAACTGCTATCGATTCATGATGCGCTCCGAATGATTCACCAACCGGAGACCATGGTCGAAGCCCACGATGCTCGCTTGCGATTTATCTTCCAAGAACTCTTCGTGCTTCAGTTGGCACTTGCGATGCATCGCTACCAAACGCAGTACTCGAAACCTGCACCGAACATCCCTTCGAACGCTATGGTACATGCAAGGATCCTCAAACGCTTCCCATTCGATTTGACGAGTGATCAAACGCTGGCTATCGAGGATATTCGTCGCGATATGGCTCGTGAAATACCGATGAATCGTTTGATCCAAGGAGACGTCGGTACCGGCAAAACAGCCCTCGCTCAATACGCCATGCTCAGCGCAGTCGCGAATCATTATCAAGCCGCCATGATGGTTCCGACGGAACTGCTCGCCAGGCAGCATCATCGAAAGCTATGCGAGCAACTCAAAAACAGCAAAGTGATGATTGAGCTTCTCGTCGGTTCGATTTCGGGCAAGGATAAGCGGGAGCTGCTTCAGCGGATAGCGATTGGAACGGTCGATATCGTGGTTGGTACGCAAGCCCTTATCAGTGAACATGTAGAATTTGCGAAGTTGGGGCTACTCGTGATCGATGAGCAGCACCGTTTTGGGGTCGAGCAACGGGCTAGCTTAAGAAAATCCCGCACGGTTCCTCACTATCTAGTGATGACCGCTACACCGATACCTCGCACACTTGCAATGACCGTTTTCGGAGACCTCGATGTCTCCATCCTGCGGCAGCGACCTCCCGGACAATCCGTCGTTCAAACCTATGTTTCCGAGCCAGCCCAACAAGAGCGATGGTGGAAATTTGTCTTGGAACAAGTCCACTCGGGACGACAGGCATTTGTGGTTGCCCCTCGAGTCGAAGCGACCGGCGACGAGGATGCCGCCGGAGAATCGGTAGGCGCGATTCAGCAATGGGAAATCCTTTCCCAAGGCCCACTTGCTGGATTGCGAGTCGGTTTGGTGCATGGTCGCATGGACGGCGACGAAAAGCAGCAAAAAATTGACGACTTTGTCTCAGGCAAGATACAAGTCCTGGTTGCTACGACGGTCATCGAGGTGGGTATCGATGTTCCCAATGCATCGGTGATGACAATCTTGGACGCGGATCGATTGGGATTAGCCCAACTCCATCAATTGCGAGGCCGCGTTGGCCGAGGTCGCTTCCCGGGCTATGTGTGCTTGTTTCCTCGCGCGGACATTGGGAGTGAAGAGCTTGAGCGTCTCAAATTGTTCGCCTCCAATCACGACGGCTTTGCCCTTGCGGAGCTCGATCTTAAATTGCGAGGCCCCGGTGAATTGCTCGGGACCCGCCAAACAGGCCTTCCAACGCTCCGAATAGCGGATCTTTCTCGCGATTCCGAGATCCTGCAATTGGCGAGATCCATGGCGTGCGAGATCATCGCGACCGATCCACTCTTGAACTTGCCAGAGCACGCGAAATTGCGTCGTCAAGTTGTCGCCAAGCATGGCGCGACACTCGAGATCAGCGACGTCGGTTAGCATTGGCCAGCCAACCACGGAACAACGCTATCCCAATCGCGATCAAAAGGAATGGTCCGGTGATCCAAATCGTCTTTCGTTGGTAAAGAAACAATCCTACTGTTACGGTGCATGCAACCAGGAGCATCGCGCCTCCCGGAGCGCGACGAATCGCCTCCAATCCAGGCCACGCCAACCACATGCAGATCAGTACCAAACCGACCTTGCCCAACGTATCCGACGCCAGCCAACGTTGCCCATCCCAAACCATTGGCGCAAATCGCATCGACAGCCCCAAAACCAGGAATGTTACTCCAATCCCAAATGCCAACCACCGTGGGCTCAACATCAGTAAGCCTCTAATAATCGAAGCCATCTCTGAAGAGGACCTAGCACTGGGGATTCCGAGATCTTTGCAACCTCGACTTCGGTACTGCTACGTTGTACGGAATAACCGGCCCCGCGCGCCACCTCGACAAACCGATCGAGCGTTTTCTCTTTGCCGTTTACGAAGAATTGAATCGCCTTGAAGGGCTCACACGGTTGGATGCGTATCTGCTGAGGAAGCTTTGGATTGCACAACCATACCCCTCGTACCAACTCGGGATTCTGAACCGTGGTGATATACGCGAGCAACGAACCGGATTCGACACCACCGAACGCAATCCGCCTCCGGTCGATATTGTAGTTTTGGGTCATGTACGATTGAAGTCTTTGTCCGATCTCGATCTCATCGAACGACCAGCCTTTTTCGTCGGCCGATTGTGCGACCGCCACGATCCAGCGATGCTCGCGTACGAAAACATCCCACGCATTCGACCACTGCGTTTGATTCTGAACGCCAGCTTCCCCAAACAAAACTAACAATCCGTGAGGAATGTCTTGTCGATAATTCGTCGGAACAATGGCAAAGGCTTTGTTCTTGACATCTCCAAGAGGCAATTGCACGGTCCCTTTGCTCGTTTCTTTGCCTTGGTTTGCATCCTTAGGATCAGCGATCTTGCCCGCCTCCGGTAACGTCGGACGATAATCCCATTCGAGGTCGATCTCTGGTCTCGATTTCAATTGCAGATCCACCGTTCGTTCCGTTTGGTCTGTACCTCGAACGTTGAGGATGACTCTCTCTCGATAGTCTTTCGATGCCAACCGGGATTCGATCGGATGAGCGGTGTCGACAACTTCTCCCCCTATCTCCAGAATCTCGTCACCCACCGAAAGCCCCGATTCCTTGGCTGGCGACTCAGGAATTAAACCGCTGATTCGAGGCCCAGTGCCGCTGGCACCGTTCTTTTCGAGGGGGATCGGCTCTACCAATACACCTAGATAGGGTTCGCGGTACGTCGGCAGTTCTTTGATCAATTGGCACTCGAACGATTTCCGTTCCCCTTTGCGATCCACGACGATCGCCATCGTCTGTCCAGCATCCAGGGGACCGAGAATATGCTTGAGCTGCGAATGGTTCTCGATCGGTTGCAGTCGCTCTGGGCTGCTGCCCAGAGCGATGATCTTGTCGCCGGTCATGATCCCTGCCTTTGCCGCGGGAGAACCAGGGGTCACTCCTTGCAGCACCACGGGCTCTGAGTACTCATTATTCCCTCGCCAACGAAAGCCTATTCGCCCCGGGTGGATGTCTTCCCCTTGCTGCATGCGAGGCAGTCGATCGAGGATATCTTGGATTGGGATGGCAAAGCCGATCCCGGAATCATACCACTGCTCGACCTCTCCCTCGGTCACGATGCCAGGGTTCAACGGCGTTAAGATGCCCATCGCTCGACCTCGCAGATCGATAACAGGACCGCCGTAATTCTGAGGGGAAATCTTTGCATCGGTTTGGATCGCTTTGTTCCATACTCGCCCAGTCGCGCTCAATATACCGACGCTGCAACTCGCGCTCTGAGGGTCAAAGGTCTTGCCTAAGGCCATCACCCATTCTCCGACTTGCCAACCCGATCGATCGCTTACCGCAATTGGCTTGAGCGGACTATCGACGTCGATCTTCAGCAAAGCCAGTTCGCGGCTCAAGTCTCGTGCAACCAATTTGGCGGGCTTGCGCTGTTGATCAGGCAAAACAACGGTGATCGATGCAGGCTGGCCACGAAACTGAAACGTGCTTGTAACGATCCATCCATCCGGCGATAGAACCGTGCCGGTCGATGGGCCCGTGGCAGCCAACTGCTGATTCACAAGCTCGGAACCGCCAAAAGTTTCTACCTGTACCACGGAATCCTGCGAGTAAAGTGTCGCCGCTTGAAAGGCCGCTTGCTCGAGTTCCGACAGCGGTGGAGCAGCGTCAAGCATTCCTGTGAGCAATGAGACCACGATTAGCATCGAGACGGGCAGCATCGCAACGGGCATCACTAATGTCCCTTGACCAATCATCCAACCCAACGATTGAATCCATCGGCCGAGAGTGTTCCGTACGCTTTGCGTCCGAGCCACGCGGTGTGATGGGTTTTCTACGCTTGGTCGGCAGCAGTTGGTTCCCGACACGGAATGGAGTTGGCTATCGTCCATCGGTAAATTCACCCTGCCATTTTCGAACTTATGCATCATGGTCGTACCTGAATCTTGATCAACTCTTGGCCCCTTTGCACGAGCACAGCAAATGAATCGCCTCTGTTGATCGTGGACAAGATACGTTCCAAACCTTTTCTGGAATCGACGCGAGAATCATTGACGAGCAGAATAAGATCATTGGATTTGAGTCCCGACCTTGCCGCGATCGAGTCTTCGCGAACCCAATCGATAAAAGCGGGGGTCTTTGGAATAACGTCTGGGATCAGCGCGATTCCCAGATCGTTCAATCGATGGGGTTGCGGGACCGCTTGCGTGTTCGCTGCAGCCATGTTGGCTTGTCCAGACAAGATTCGGTCGACCGAGTTCTTAATTACATCCATCGGCAGCGCATAGTTGAGCCATATGCCGGCTTGTTCATCGCGCAGTTCTTTGCCTACAATTCCTACCAATCTGCCCGATAAATCGATCAATGCACCGCCGGTCGCCCCAGGATTGTTGGTCATCACATCCACCACAACGACGCGGCCTTGGTACAACGTCTTCATGGCCCCTTTACGCGTCGTCAACGGAGACATCGCCATCACAACTCCCTTTTGGGAACTGCATGCTTCGTTTCCCGCAGCAATCCCGAACAGATTGGTGATGGCAAAGACACGCTGCCCAATTTTGGCGATGTTTTGAGGATCCAATTCGAATCCGAGAAGCCCCGAATTGGGCACCCGCAATAAAGCCAATTCGCACTGCGGATCCACGCCAGCGATTTCCGCATCCAGCCGGCGACCATCAAACGTCACCACGCGGACCTTATCCACGTCGAGGACGGTGCTCCAACTGGTCAAGATCAACGACCCATCTCCGACCACTACACCGCTCTGGTAGCTCTCTAAACCGCGAGCGCCACCCGCCCCATAAAGCTTGACCACCGAGCGTTCCGCTCGTCCCAGAAGTACCTCGAGGTCGGATTCTTCACTCGCGTCGATTCGTTCAGCGCCCGAGTCGACGGGTCCAAACGACTCTCTCGCCAGAGATTGCATTGGGGCATTCGCCAAAAACTCAGCAATGATTACTGCAAGGAATATCGGTACGCGAAACTTCACGATCAGTCCCCTCCCTTCTCTTTGCCTGCATCCTCTTTGCCAGAATCAAGCACCGTTCCTGGCTCCCATTCCGATCTCGCGATATCGACGACCAATCGTGTTTCCAATCCGAAGGCTAAGCGGACTCGCTCGGGAATTTCTCGGCCACCGTTCCGTTGTACTTTCTCAAAGTAAATCTCGGCGGGATCGGATTGGTTGTCGGTGAAAAGTTCAATGCATTCGATGGTCCCTGTTTCCGGGGAAGTGTAAATCACCGAGTCGACTTCTCCGAGTGTGATTCGCGTCGTATCAAACAATCCGGTTCGTCCCACAAGTGGGCTTCGGCCGATGTAGATGGCTTCACCCATCATGCGAGGTCCCGACTGATGCCATTGCTGCCACGTGCGGAGAGCGAACGCAAGCGAGACGAGAGACTGCTGTTGAATCCATGGCGTCCACCCCCGCTTAGAATCCACTGATTCCGTTTTATCACCGAGCGTGAAACCGATCACTCCATCGGTGACTCGCGTTTGCACGTTGGTCGTTTCACCGACAACGGTCCCCGACAACACCCAGGCCTCATCGGACTTGGGCCATTGATTGCGAGGCTTTTGAAGAGCGACGATCCGGTCGAGTTCGACTCGATTGAAGTAGTAGTTGCTAAAGCCTCTCTTCGTTTCGTAGCGATCTGCAAGTGAATCCTTCTCCTTGCGTGAAGCACCCTCTTTTCCACGCAATCCTCTACCTGGAGGGGCCCCTTTGGGAGGTTCCCCAGGCTTGGGTTGTTCCGTATCTGGGGACTCGGGATTAGGGGTATCCTCGGGTTCTTGTTGGGGGCTTTTCGGAGGGGCCCTGGGTTCTTCGCTCGATTCCCCTTTTACAATTTCCTCCAGTTCGCTCGGCAAGTGAAGGTTTTGCAATCGGATAGCAGTATCCACGGTGTCCGTTTCGTTTCGAAAACGGAGTGCAACTCGCCACTGCGGCGGGAAAATCCCGGTGACATTTTTCAATTGATTTGTCGTGCCGATTTGCCGGTCGTCGAGCCTCAAAATCTCATCTCCGTACCGCAAGCCACGACGATAGGCATCACTGGATTCCAATATATTGGAAACGGTGACTTTCCCTTTGGCGTCAGTTGCTACCGTAAAACCGAGAGTCGCATGGTCGAGGACTCGGCCAGATCGTAAATGCCAAAAGAAGTTCATCGCTTGACGTATCGAGATCGCGTAGCCAACACCGACGTTGACTCGTCCCCGTTTTTCAAACGAACAGCGACCATTGATCCCTATCAATTCTCCCTGTGCGTTGAAGAGTGGTCCTCCCGAATTCCCCGGATTGATCGCTGCGTCGGTTTGAATGCAGTCGCTGTACTCGAGGATGGTGCCGGCAGGATATTGATAGCGGCGTACACCACTGATTAGCCCGTAGGTAACCGTTGGCTGCAAGTTAGTCGCCAGAACGAAAGGATTGCCAGCTGCAAAACACCATTGCCCGACGCGCACCCGGTCGCTATCTCCAATCTTCGCGACCGGAAAATCCTCCCGCCCGTACATTTTGAGTACCGCTAAATCACCTGTCGGATCAATGCCTGCGACGACTGCTTCATACATCTTTCCATCGTTGAGGCCGCAGCGCATGCGATGGCCGAAGGGGCTCGATACGTGAAAGTTGGTCAGGACATAGCCATCGGGTGTGATACAAACACCACTCCCGCCACCTTGGCCATCCACCCCAAAAACACCGACGGTGGCTTGTGAGGCTACTCGCATCGCTTCAATGCGCTGTTTCTGAGCTTGCAAAACCTCGGGGGCTGGCTCTGGCTGGGTTGTTTGGAGTGGCGATGGGACTTCGCCCTGAAGGCCGTCCGTCGCGGATTGTCCGATCGCTCGGGAGTGAACTCCATCGGGGGCCAATCCGCCGAACACTAAAAGCCACGCAGCAACCAGATGGAAGCCGCGGGCATACCCAATCCATCCTGCAGACGCTGTGCGTGCGATCGACGTTTTGATCGATTTTTCCAAGATCGCTAAGGCCCCTTACGAAGAATGAGTATCGTGCTTCTCGAGGAAGTGTTTTGTACCCGGACGCAAAGCCCGAGTATGCGGACACCGTATTTCACCCACTGCTGAGCATTTCAAATACTGAGCATTTCAAAATTTGGCTACACCCAATCTTTGCACCGCCAATACGAGCACCTACACATTGTAGCAGTGTTGCCACTTTGGATTGATCGCAAACGCCAACATCCCTTCCGAGCTTCGCTCTTTTTTCCTGCTTCGGCTCGTGAATCCAAAAGATCTAAACGAACCGATCCCGAAAAACCAAGGTGCCTTCCCCCTGATTCGACGATCGTTCACGTAAACTAAGCACACGAGCGATCCCACCCATGGGGAATCCGCAGAGTATCATTGGACTAGGGTAAGATATTTAACGTACCTGTATCCAGCCACGTTTTAGATTGCCAATTTGTGGTTAGCCTCCTAAATCCGTCTTGTGCTCGAAAGGAGCGAACTCATCCAATCCCTCGAACCCATCCTCGAAGTGGAAGGGATCCACAAAAGCTATCGTGTGCACCGTGTGCTCCGAAACATCAACTTGACGCTCCCGCCAGGTGTGGTTGGATTGCTTGGGCCGAATGGTTCCGGAAAAAGCACATTGATCAAAGCGATCCTCGGTTTGGTCTCGGTCGACTCGGGACGGGGTCGCATTCTGCAGTTTTCATGGCCTGAGCAATCAAGGGCCTTGCGAGATCAGATCGGATACTTGCCCGAGGATGACTGCTACCTCCAAGGCCTCCAAGGTATTGAATCGATTCAGATGATGGCGAGGCTTTCTGGATTGCACCGCACCGAAGCCTTGAGACGATCGCATGAAGTCGCCGATCTTTGCGATCTCGACCAAGAACGGTATCGGAACGTGGAGACGTATTCGATAGGCATGCGACAGAAGTTGAAATTCGCACAAGCCCTTGTTCACGATCCGCAATGGTTGATCCTCGATGAACCAACGACAGGCCTCGATCCATCGCAGCGTGAGCAGTTCCTCAGCCGAATCGATACATTGGCAAAGGAAAAGGGGAAATCCATACTTCTTTCAACGCACATTCTCCATGACGTCCAAAGGGTTTGCGATCACGTGGTGATCCTTGCCAAAGGTGAGATCCGATTAGTTGATACCCTCGCCCGGTTGCAACAGCCGACCCAAGCGGGATTGCAGGTCGGGCTCATCTCTGACGCGGAGCGATTCATGGCTGCACTCGCCCAGGTTGGAGTCCAATCTCGACGCACTGGCGAAACCGAGATTCAGGTTCTTGGTGATGGCCCTGAAATCTTAAAGCGGATATGGAGCACCAGCTGCGAAACAGGGATTTCTATCCATAGGATCGATCGAGCTCGTAATTCTCTCGAGCAAGCCTTCCTCGATGCCATCCGAGATTCTGGGCGATTGAATACTGGCGACCCGACAGCGATTGGCAACAACGTATCTTTACCGGAGTACAAGTGAACCTGCCATGCCGATTCTCGATGTTGGTTATCGCAACTGGGAGGGGCAGCGAACTCCTCGGTGGACCCGTGCAGCGATTGTCGCGAGCACTGGCATTCACTTGGTCTGGCAAGGGACTTGGCTCAAGCGAGTGCTGCTGTTCATGGTGGTTCCAGCGGCTGTTGCGGCGTTCATCGTTGGAACGTTCGAGCAAACGATCGAGCGGCCCCAGGCTCGGTCTGTGCTCCAAGGTACGTTCCGTTCCCCTGCGGTGAAGCAAGCTGCAAAAGCGAGAGAAATCGATTTGGCCAAGGTCCTGGACGAGCCGGAGACACTAAGGCATTTCTCCTGGTCGTACGTCCTTTTTGGATTGCTGCGCTACCCGCAATCGATTGGTATGATTGTATTGATCGGGCTCGTAGCCCCTCGGCTCATCAGCTACGATCTGCGAAGTCGCGGGTATTTGCTGTACTTGTCGCGACCACTGACACCCCTGGAGTACGTCCTCGGCAAGGCAGGTGTTGTCTATTTTTTACTGTTCATGATGTCGGCAGTACCCGCTTTGCTGGTCTATATCGTAGGGTTGTTCCTGTCGACAGATCCTTGGGCCATTTCGCATACATGGGACCTCCCTTTGCGGATTCTGGCGGCTGCGTTGGTCCTCATTCTACCGACGACCGCGGTGGCTCTGGCTCTGTCAAGCTTGACTCAAGAAAGTCGATTTGCAGGCTTCGCGTGGTTCGCCATTTGGGTCCTCGGAAGCATAGCGTTTCGCATCCTCTGGGCGGCCGAACAAGCTCGAAATGGAGGGTTCGGGCCGCGAGGGCGTCGGATGCGCATGGAAGAGTTGGAGAGCTTCACTTCGTGGATGCTTTTGTCCCCTTACGATACGCTCGGCAACGTCCAGCAGCAAATCTTTGGGCTCATTCCCAAAGAAGCCTCTGCATGGAGTCCGTGGGTGTTGCTCGCAGCTGTTTCCATCATAGGTTACACCATCGCCTACCGCCGCGTTGCTGGAATGCTCAAGGCCTAGTTGGACCTCATAGCAACCTCCATCGACCGCGCTACCGAGTCAGGTGACCCAAAGGACCAGAAGCGTCATTCATATATCAATCCTGTTTTGACCTTGAAATGAACCAGTGATGACGACAGCTTCACCCTACGAGCATTCACCCCACGAGCATTCACCCCACAAGCAACGAGCAGACCTCGAAACGCTCGATAGCCGTATACCCCTGGTCGAACTCCAGCATGCATCGCTGATGTACGGTACGGTCCTCGGAGTAAACGATATTCACTTGGATCTACCTCGTGGTGCCTATGCGCTCGTTGGACCAAATGGTGCCGGCAAATCCACGTTGATTGGTCTGGTCACAGGTTCTCTCAGCCCAACCTTGGGGCATGTCAAGGTATTCGGAAAAGACCCTCGTCGATCGCGTCAGGTCATGCGACAGATTGGCCTTTGCCCGGCGGCAGACTTGCTAGTGCACGGTGTTACACCCAGGCAATGGTTGAAGCTGCAATTACAACTGATCGGTTTGTCGACCAAACAAGCGATCGCGCGAGTCGATGAAACACTCGAGTTCGTGGGGCTGGCTGAAGCTCAGCATCGCGCCATCAATACGTTTTCACTAGGTATGCGGCAGCGATGCAAATTGGCCCAGGCGATCTCGCATGACCCGGAGTTGCTCATTCTCGATGAACCATTCAACGGCCTGGATCCTATCGGTAGGCACCAGATGACTGAGATGCTCATCGCGTGGAAAAACCAAGGAAAAAGCTTGCTTTTGGCTAGCCACGTCCTTCATGAGGTAGAGCAAATCACCCAGTCGTTCATGCTGATCTTCGGCGGCAGGCTGCTTGCCAGTGGCACTGCGGGTGAGTTGCGACGGTTGCTTGCGGATCTCCCTCAAGACATCATCTTGGAGTCGCCGGACCGCGATCGACTCGCCTCGAAACTCAGCGGTCAGCCTTGGGTACGTGCACTGCATCGCACTGCTGCATGCAACCAACTGATCATCACCGCGGATCGCCCACTCGAACTCTATCAATGCCTTGCACAATGGTCCAATGGCGAGCACCCAATCACCATCGAGCGCTTGACGGGTAGCGATGGCGATATCAGCACTCTATTTCGATTACTGGTTTCAAAACATCGCGGCGAACGCGCGTATCAACTCTCCGGAGCTACCTCGTGAATCCTATCCCGCATCCGCGAGGCAGTGTCCTCGCTCCGCTCCACCAGTCCATCTCGCCACTTCTGGTCCAGCGATACCATGCCGTGGCAGGAGTGATCGCGTACGAATTTCGCCGAACGATTACCCCTTGGAGAATTGCTCTCTGGGTATTCATGATCGCCATTCCCGTTGCGCTCACCGTTACCGTGGCTTACCAATTGCGGGGTTCCCTCAGCGACGATCCAAATATCCAAATGGCCTTCGCATGGATGCTCTACGTGCTGATGCCGCAAGCCATCACCATGCTGGGGATGCTTCTCTGGGCGACTCCGATCGTGAACTCGGAACTTGAAAGCCAAAGCTGGATTTATAGCATCGTCAGGCCGGGAGGCCGTCAAGCCATGTTGCTTGGTAAATACGTAATCGCCGTTCTTTGGACTTCATCGTGCGGCGCTGTCGCCTCCACGCTCGCGGTCCCCATGCTCAATCTCGCGGCCCCTTTCTACAACTGGCTGGCTCTCGTGGCGTTATGTATCCTGTCGTCCATCGCGCACGGGGCGCTATTTGCCTTCATCGGGGTTATGTTCCAGCGCCGCGCGATGGTGCTCGCGTTTACCTACACGGTGCTCGTCGAAGTCGTTCTCGGTTGGATTCCGGCGGTGATTAACAAGTTTACGGTCGCGTTCCGGCTACGTTCTCTCTATTTCCAGTGGCTTGAACTTCCGATGGTCGATTTTCTGGAGAACCCGGAAATGATTGCGTCGCAGACGTCCAGTTGGATCCATATCTCGTGCTTGTTGATGGGTTCCGCAGTCCTACTCGCCGTTGCCGCTTGGCGGGTCGAGCGAGCGCAGTACCGCTGGCAGTCGGAGGTCTAGTGCCTGGGGCAGTCGCATGAACGTGGCCTGTCTCCTTTCTTGGAACTCGAAAACTCTTATCACCGCGCCGCGCCATCCGCTCTTTTTGGCAGGTGCTGGCCTTGTCTTCGCTCAGGAAAACATCGCAAGTCTATAGGCAGAAGGGGCTTGCGATAAAAAACAATTCTGTTGGCACGCGGGTTGCTCGTGAGCGGACACA
>Ga0194130_10004466_pt1 | contig 17754 bp, 6 predicted proteins | sample TA2KigsurfametaG_FD_160084 | JGI IMG/M metagenome (GOLD analysis project Ga0194130, IMG submission 160084) | Freshwater microbial communities from Lake Tanganyika, Tanzania - TA2015050 Kigoma 12 surface | ecosystem: Environmental > Aquatic > Freshwater > Lake | place: Tanzania: Lake Tanganyika... | reverse complement strand
CATGGAACTCGGTACGCAATGGTGCTAATCCGAAAAACTGCGACAACGTGCTGACCACCGGTATGTCAACCAATGGTGGCGCATCGCCAACCAACGAATGAAAGGTGGAATGAAATGGCAAGTAACTGACGTACGATAATCCGATTACCAACACCACCTCACGCCCGATGTGCGCCCAGGTTTGTTGTGCACGGAGCTGTTGCCATACCACTGCACCAAGATATAGCAACAAAAATGTCGGGTAATCCCAACTATTCAACGGATACAACAATCCGAAGAACACGGCAGGAAGCACAATATCAGGAGTAGGTGCATGAGCACGGCGCAATGCCAAACCGACCATCAGCAGCGTGAAGGGGAGTGACATTACATGTGGATGCATGTCACCTAACCAGAACGAAAAGAACGGAAACTCCGTGATGGCGTACCGTCGCTCAAATTGACCATCACCGGTGGGTAATGCGTCCCACACCGCACGCGATGGATTCCACCAATTAAAAGCGCCCCACATGTCACGCGGCGTGAGCACCGTCATTCCATCAAAGTCCCACCCACGAAATGGCTGACTCAGCACCATATTCTCACGTGCACCAACACCATTGATGACAGCACGACCAATGTCACGTGACTCCAACGCCAGAATCTCAGGTACGCCACTGACCACCTGCAAAAACCCACCAAAATTACCAAAGACCACAATCGCCAGTACCGCGATGAGCGACCAGATCCCGCGCTGAATGCGCGAAACTTGCGTCTGTACACTGCCCCAACTGGCCAGAATGGTATCAACGAGCGTGACAGCTCCTGATGCTACCATGCCGGCCGTCGTGGCAAGGGCCAAATTATACGCAGTCGCTGGATCAATGGCGGTAATGCTTGCTGGCATGGCGGCGAGCAAATACCCGGCATAGTAGTAGTTGATGGTGAATCCGGACATCCATGGATCGAGGGGTGGAAAGCTCGGGCTGTTCAGCATGCTGTTGAAGAACGCATAGTCCATTGGTCGTTCGGTCCCCCATGGATCTGCGTTCCGTCCACGAATGAAGAGCACCATGATAAATCCGAGCGCAAAAAACACCTCGCTACGCCCGATGGTACGCACATGCTGACGCAGCCATTGTGCATCAATACCGCCACACATGCGCCAGCCCAAATATCCGATACCGATGGCCACGACGAGCACACCACCGCCGTTGAATGGCACCAAGCCAATCATGGCAACGGTCCAGATGACCACACCGACCAGTGCCATACCGATGGGACGCGCCATGCCGAGCATGGCTGACGGCATCTGTGCGAATAGATACTTGCTCCACGGGATGCCGACAACCAAAAAGATACCGATGACGAGCCAATGCAACAGCACTTCATTCATGGATTGACTCCTCAGCGCTCCAAACGATCAAGTGCATCCATCACATCCTTGCGGAAGATAGCATCCTCCGGAGTCACCTCAAGATATGTCTGGAAATCACTTCGCGCAGCGTCTATTTCACCCAACATCTCGTATATCTTGCCACGAGTAAAGTAAAAATCATATGCATCTGGATAGTCAGCCATGGCCTTGTTTGTCTCGGCTAATGCCTCCTCATACATGCCCATCAGCATATAACCGCTCAACAACTTGTTGATATTCCCGGGGTTGTTGTTCACGGCTATTGCCGCCTTGTATGCCTTGATAGCCCGGTCATTGAGCCGTGCTTCTACCGATATATCTCCAAGCACATGCAATACCATGATGTCGTTGGGCACCAATTCAGAAGTCTGCAACAAGACATCTGACGCCTCAATTGACTTGCCCACGCGACGGTACGCATCAACCAACTGCATCATATTGGTGATGTTGGTCGGGTCGTCTTCATACGCCTTTCGGAGCGTTTCGGGATCGACATACTCGGGTTCGGGTTCTGGCTCTGTTGGTACGGAGACCGACTGTTCGCTACGGCTCCCATCGACGGCATCCAATGGCGGTATCGAAATGATTTGTGGAGACACGCGATAGATGGTCGTTTCGCCTGCCTGAAACACCTGACGCACATCAGGCATTTCGCTAATCAATTCAACACCTTCTTTGCCATATGCAGCACGTTCAATCGGACCTACAATCACATAGGCGACACGATAACGCGACAACAGTTGACGCTTCTTGGTGAGATCGGTCGAACGATAGAACTCGATCACATCTGCATCGCGTTTACCCACAATATCGCCGTTGCGTTGTTCGCTCTCATGCAGCGGACTTACCACGGTGGGGAATCCAGTATTTGCGGCAATTCGCACGCCATATCCACGATAGAACTCGATGCTTGAATGCATGATAACCGGCGTACCGGTAACATTTTCGTTCAACCATTGAATGGCGCGATAATCTGAGACAAACTCAATTGACCGGTCGTAGGTGGAATACGAGCCCTTCTCCATGAATCGCAATCCGTCTAGGGTCGGTGCTTGATCGGCCACGACGCGGTAACTCATGCGATTCGGGATACCGAAGAGTGGGTAGACCGCACCCAACACGAGTGGCACGGTGAATACAACACCGACAACGTGTGCGAGCCGGTATGGCCAGCGTTGGATGTGCTCCCAGAGAATGGGCATCACACAAGCCACACCAATTGTGAGCAGCAACCAGCTCTGAATACCAAACTTGAAGACGGTATTCATGCGATACCAATCGCCATCTTCCATGTGATCGCGCACATAGATGATTTCGACGCCCAAGGCGACGGCCCATGCAATCAGCACCAACCATATACCAAACCAGCGTTGCTGGTCCGGTTGGCGCCCCAGCACAAACGGTACGAGGATGACCACCATCAAGCCAAGCCAGATACGTGGATCGGCGATCCACTGCTGAAGCACAGGCAGGATGGCTGGGTCAAGCGCATCAAGCGTTATACCTACTGCCATCACGATGACCAGCACACCCGCAACAACGATTTGCATCGTCTTGTGTCGCCAGGCCAACACCGCTGCACTCATCACAGTGGGAATCACAAAAATGCCCCACATTGCCATCCACGGGATCCACGGCGAAGCCGCTTTGACGAACTGCACACCCCCAATTTGGGGCACATACTGTTGAAAGAAGGGCAGATAACTGACATACGCCACGCCAGCGACTACTGCACTCTGAAGGATGGCAAGCGGCACATAACGCCAACCGCCGCGCAGTAGCGCACGTCGTGCCAACACACCGGTCATCAACAACACGGCTGTTGGTGCATCCCACGAGTTGGTCGTCGCTAACGCGCCCATTACCAACGCAACCAATGGCCACCAGACAAACGGTAGCACACCTGGTTGTAACGCCTGCCATGCAAGCGCCAAGAACAAGAGTGTTATTGGCATGGAAATAACATGGGCGTGCAAATCACCAAAGACAAAGCTCCATGCCGGATATTCATTAATCGTGTTGGGGATGACACGACTAGAGCCGATAAACCAATCACCCATGGCCAACCACAACGATGTCGTATCTGGGTTCTGCCACAGTTGCCAAATCTCAGCCACACCACGCGACCAGCCGACAGGGAAGGCCACAGCCGGATTCCCCAATACGGCCATCACAAGCACGGCCACCACCCACACCCAGTGACGGCGAGTGATGTGCCACGTCAAGACGGCAGTCGCACTAACCACAAGCGCATACAACGTAGCAACGATTAAGTTGTAGCCTATCTCGGGAGCAATCCCGGTAAAGCGTAACGGTAACGATAAGAGGACGTACCCGTAGTAGTAGTAGTTGAGTGTGCCATCGCTGAAGAATGGTGAATACGGTGGCATGACCGGACTGCGTAACACCGCATTGAGGATACCGAATTCGAACGGCTTTTCGCCACCCCAAAACGGATGCCACACATCGGGGTTTGCCATGCGAACTACCACTATAAAGAGAAACGCGGTAGTAAACAACAACTCAAACCCGATGATGGCTCGGCGTTGTGTACGCAAGGAGGTGATGACTGATTGCCAACCAGCAGCCAGATACTCACCCATACGCGCCGACTCAAACCATATCAATGGGGCGCCTGCTACGGGTCGGGTACGCAAACCGATCATCATGAGTGCCCAGAGATTGCCTAGCACCACAAGCAGCGTGGCGACGGCGAGACCGATGGTGCCGTTGTACATCAACCGTGCACTGACCGGCAACCACAACGCATACCCAAGGATGATGATGCCGATTAACCGCGCCCACGGCCATTGTCGCTCACCTAGCCACATGGCCGGTATAAGTCCGAACAGGGCAATCAAGTACCATGCCAATAACCAAAGTACACTGACCCCTACATCGTGACGAAGTGGGTTCCACCCGGGTGCGGCAACTTCAGCCAAATCACCCACATACACGGGGAGAAGTGATTGTTGGGGTAACGGTTGTGGCGCAAAGCGTGCCAGTGTGCCAGTTTTGAGCACGGCCGGCATAGTACCAGATGGTGGCACCTGATAAATGACCGTACCACCGTCGCGGAACACCGGCGTGATTTTGCCGCGCTCGGCCAGCGTGACAAAGGCGATGCCAACTGATTCGCCGTACATGGCCCGTTCCATCTGGCCCACGTAGACATATTCGATGCCGTATTTTTGAATTTCGGCGAAGGTTTTTTCGGCATCATCGCTGGTATACCAACGCTTCACTGCCTCTTGGCGTGCGGTCAGCACTGGTCCGACATCGGCAACACTGCGCTGCTGTGTTTGATGCCACGGCCACCCAATAATGGTTGGCAGTCCGGTGTGCGTGGAGATCCGCGCCACCCAACGGTATGCCTCGGCATGTGCCTCAAGAATAATCGGAGTCCCCTGCACATGTTCACGCAACCATGCAATACCGGCAGCATCTTCGACGAGGGTAAAGTTATACCCGTTCTCGCTCCAGGTGGCAATCTCCGACGAAATATAGGTTTCACCATCAAGGGACAGGGGGGCGTCTTTTTCGTAGCGTTCGTCAATGCGCACCGGCGTTGCGGTGACCGGATATGCAAACGATGCTGCGACTAGCACTATCGTCAGCGTACGCCACACCACCTGGATACCAATCGGATATCGCCAAATACGTTGCCAGGTCCAACCCAACAACACGGCGGCACTCAGACCACCAAAGACCCACACTTGCATGCCAAACTTGAAGACGCTATTCATGCGTCCAATGTCGCCCTTGGCAACCAACACCTCGGTTAATGCGGAGATGCCAACAACTGCGAGCACCATGATGATGGTGAACAGCGTCTCGAGGGCGATTGCCGGTGACGTTGCCTGAGGGCGTTGCAAATCGGCAAAGACGGGCAACTCAAGTTGGACCACTTTGCGGCGCCCGATGGTCGGCACCTGCCAGAGATGATTTCGTTGCAACAGAAGTAACAACAACACACCGATGCCGATGATGATGGCTATCTCAAGCCACAGTGCTGGCCACGCCGCACCCACGCCGATGGCGAATCCGCCAACGGCCACCGTACCAACGAGGAGCGCAGAAACGACAGAGAGCCAGCGCAACCGTATCACAAAGAGCACCACGGCACTGATTGCTGCATACATCCACATGCCCGACAACTCAAGGAAGAGTGCCGTAGGCGTTCTTGGTCCTTGCCACACATCAAACCCGGTGTAGTCGCTCGCAAATGCGCGCGTGAATGGCCAACTCGCCACCTGTGAGACCAGCAGTATGCCGGCCACGGCTGCACCAAAGCCGATGATGTGATGCCAAGCATGAGCGCGATGTTGCTGATCGCGCCAGGCAATCAAGGCCATCGTCAACACGCTCATACCCACAATCGTCGGGTAATCCCAGGTGTTCGTCGCATATGCGACACCACTTAATAACCCGAGCAACACGATAGCCGCAATGCGCCCACGCCAACGCGGCCACACCGCTGATGGCAGACGTTTGCGGGCAATCAATGACAGCATGACACCTAATCCGGCGACCAACAACGGCAAGCCGATCATGTGGGCATGTAAATCAGCAAACAAGAAGGTGAAGAACGGAAATTCATTGATGACGCCGTCGCCGGTTTTGATTGACACGACGCGCGTTGCATCCCAGAAGGCCCACTCCATGCGCCCTTTGCACTCTTCGACCATGGCATATGATGTGCCCTTGTCACACGCAACGGTGGCATCACCAGTCCCAGGGAGATACCACAGCGCTTGTGACCAATTACCGGCAACTACCACGAACAGTGCAGCAAGTACGGCGGCCACCAGCTTGCGGCGACCATCCACCGACAATGCCCGCCACCACCACCGCCACCGATTCGCATACGTAGTGGGGAATCGTCCCTGGAGGGCCAAGGCGACACCCCAACTCGCCACCGCAGTGAGCGCAAACATGGTGGGAACGGCTAGATTGTACGCAATACTTGGCTCGATGCCTGTCAAGTGGATTAACACGCCGACCATCACAAAGCCAAAGTAGTAGTAATTCAACATACCGCCAGCAAACCACGGATCATATGGCGGGAACGACGGACTCCGCACCACGGCAGTCAAAAACGCCAAGTCCATTGGCTTTTCACCACCACGTGCGGGATGCCACAAATCGGGATTGGCAGCACGAATCACCACGAACGCGGCATAGGCCACCAAAAACAGTCCTTGTGCTGTCAATACCAGCCACCGCACTTCGCGCCACCAGCGTCGCCACGCCACGCGATTACGCCACCACACGACGCCGGCTGCTCCGACCCACAAGGCGCACAGTACTCCGATACCCCAGCGGTCAAAATGCAACACGTTGATGCTGGCTGTCAACCAAATCAACCAGGCAATAATTACCAGACTGAGCGTCTTCGCAATGGCAAAACCGCGGTCAGGCAGTGCAGCCAGCCACCGCTGCAACAAGACGAATCCGGCCAATCCGATGAGTTCGAGTGCCAAAATCCACCACAGCCAGGGGAGTTGCGTGGTAGTAAAATCGCTGAACAGCTCGTTCCACGAAGCACTATTGCGGTATGTTGGCCACTGCAGGTCGGTGAAGTGCAAGGCGGTCATCACCTTGCTCGCCCGCATGGTCGGCATTTTGTAGACTTCGCCGAATGCAACATCCTTGAGAATGAGTTCTTCGGCCTTGGCCTGCGTGAATGCGTCTGTCTTCTTAAAAATAAGCACCCGCGGATGGTCATAAACACTAAATGCCTCTTCGGCCCATACCGCGGTTGGCACTTCGATGCCAAACAATCGCGGTGACGAACGGAACTCGGCCACCAGCTCGAATCCGAGCGAACCATCGAACAACGCTTTGTAGTAGTTGATGAGTGCCGGATACCGCATCACCAAGCGACCTGCCGTGTCATACACACGGTTACTACTCATGATGATGTATTCAACTTTTTCGAGTTGACCAATGAATCCCATGTCGCCGCTATCGGGATTACCATAGTACTTGCTGTATTCATCTTCGGCGTAGACCGCAAATGCGATACCTTCGTACTCGTCCGCACTGCGACCATCAAGCCCGAGTGGCAAACCGTCATCCCAGAGTTCCGAACTAATAGCCGAACCGGGTGGGATATTGGCATAAATCCAACGCGATGCGGCGACGCGTGTATGCTCTTCGGTGTAAATTCGACTAAACGCATACCCCCACGACACAGCCCCTGTCAACACCACAATCGCTGGCACCACAGCCATAAAGGCCAAGGATCGCCCCAATGCTAATGCCCGGGGGCGATGTAGCTCGGGGTCACCGGGGCGCCACAACCAGTTCATGACCTTGTCGAACAGCAGTGCCCGCTGCGATGCAATGTGCATGACCAGCCAAGATGCAAAAATAATCAGCACGCCGTAGATGGGCAAATAATAGCGCATGGTCATCAAAAACTGACCACCCTGCCAACCAAAGAAGAAGGCTACCCATGCCCACGGAATCAGATGCACGAGTTGCTTGCGACGAATGAGTTGCCACCCTGCCACCACAAAGCCGAGCCATGCAGCGATGCCTAGTGGTGCGCCCATACCGGCCCAGACCATGTTATTCCACGCAAACACGTATCGAGGTCGCGCCGCCCACTGCTGTGTTGGTGGCCAGTCCACCTCACCCGAGGCAAAGCGCGCAATATCGTTCATGCTCTGCAAAAAGCGATCATCCGGGCGTATATCGAAATACCCTTTGCCCTGAAAGAAGACATCAAGCGGCGTAAAACTATTTCCTAAATGACTCGTCAAAATCATCTGCGGCATTGAATTCGGCATAGTACCGGCAAACATGTCGGGGCCGAGTGTGCGTGCCACAAAGAGCGACATCACGCCACATATCACCAACATCAGTGCTTCACGCCAGAGTTGGCGTTGGTGATTGGCGACGTATGCCCGATAGAGGCGTGCCCCTACCGCCACAATCACCACAAATGCGACAGTGGCAAGTGTGATACGACTCGCGATGGCTGCACCAATACCGACTGCAGCACCCACATAGGCACCAAATGAGCCCTTTTCGACGATACGAATCGCATAATAGATGGTCAGCAAAATAAAGAAGGCGCTGGCAGCATCAACGGTGAAGAAGTGCGATTGCTGAATCAACACTGCCGTACCTGCAGCCATAAAGGCCGCCCCAAAAGCCACCCGCTCACCATACAGACGTCGTGCAATCAAAAAGATGAGCAAAATCGACAATAAATCAAAGATTGCCGACCACGCCCGCCCTACCCGGTGAATATCGCTGGTGTAGTTGATCCCATCAGGATTGATAAGTTCGCGCAATGCGGTTGGAAATGCCGACGAGATGTCGTATTCACCATTAGGTGCGGCATTCTCGTTCGGGGGTGGCAGCCGCTCTGGTGGGGTCAGCACCACAGCAGTCAACCGCGTCAATTCATGGGGCAACATGCCATATACAAAGAATTTGTAGTTGCCGTTGCGCGGATTCAAGGGCGTTGACGACGAATCAAAATACTGCGTCAACGAATTCGGTAGACGTATCTGCGATGCGACTTCAGTCAAAAACCGCTCATCAGGATGGAGTCGAAACGACGGTTCATCCCATTTGAACAATCCGCCAAAGCGGAAATACGCTCCCATCGCAAGAATCAACAACATCAAACCGATACGAACAATGTATGGGCGCATGTTAACCAATAATTTCATTATCAATCCCTTTGTGGCATCAGACGTATTCTCATCCAAACATGCGCCACAATTCATCGCATACTGGTGGAGATATACAACCCGCTCTTGTGAGGTCTGCTTTAACTAGGGTAATTATAAAGCATACAACCCATTTACGTGTACATGGATTGTAGAGGAAGTACATCATGGAATGCACGAACCACCGTACATATACAAGTACACCTGCCATCTACCGAACCTGCAAGCGTATTTCATCTGACAGATAACTATGCTATGTGGTATGATATCGGTGATTTAATTAGGTGCACAACGTGCGCATTTGAACGACTTGTGTGCGTCACGAACCATGTGTGGTTCGGTGGAGCACGCCAGATGCGTACGTTTGTTATGGAGGTGGCATGCACATCCTCATCACCGGTGGAGCGGGATTCATCGGCGCAAACTTAACTGCGAATCTTTTACAAGATGGATATCGTGTCAGCATATATGACAATCTCTCACGACCCGGGGTCGCTCATAATCTGCACTGGTTACGTACTCGTTTTGGTGATGCACGGGTCGTCTTACGCAAAGGCGACATTCGTGATGCCGCCCAGACACAAGCCGCCCTCGCCGATGCTGACATCATCATCCATTTGGCCGGCCAAGTCGCCGTCACCACCTCAGTCGCCAATCCGCGCGAGGATTTTGATATCAATGCACTCGGCACCTTTAACGTGCTCGAGGCCGCGCGGCTCTCGGGTCGCAACCCGATTGTCCTCTACTCATCCACCAACAAAGTCTATGGTGGCATGGAGGATGTCGTGGTTGTCGAGGACACCACCCGTTGGCGCTATCGCGATTTGCCACGTGGTGTAACTGAAGCGCAACCAATTGATTTCCACTCGCCATACGGGTGTTCAAAGGGGACTGGCGACCAATATGTGCGTGACTACCATCGCATCTACGACCTGCGTACTGTGGTCTTCCGCCAATCCGCCATATATGGCCCGCGCCAATTCGGTGTCGAGGATCAAGGGTGGGCGGCCCACTTCATTATTGCCACACAGCTCAAGCGCAAAATGAGCATCTTTGGTGACGGCAAGCAGGTCCGCGATCTGCTCTACATCGACGACCTTGTGGCCGCCTATCGTAGTGCCATCGAGCGCATTGACCACGTCGCCGGCGAAATTTTCAACATCGGCGGTGGTCCCGACAACACCATCTCAATTTGGCGTGAGTTCCGCCCACATCTTGATGCCCTCAACGGGGCACCGGTCGCTGATCCAACCTTCGCTGATTGGCGCCCAGGTGACCAGCGCGTCTGTGTACTCAACGTTGACAAGGCGCAAACCGCACTCAACTGGCGCCCCACCGTTGATGTGACGCGCGGCATTGAGCAGCTATGGCACTGGGTCGCTGATAGTCGTGCCGAAATCGAAAGTCGATAATTGCCTATGCGCGTACTCGTTGCTCTCACCTACTATCGCCCATACACCAGCGGGCTGACTATTTATGCGGAGCGTCTGGCTGTCGGATTAGCCGCTCGCGGTCATGATGTGACCGTACTCACGTCCCAGTACGACCCAAGCCTGCCCCAGCAGGAGATGTTGCGTGGCGTGAATGTGATCCGTGTACCCGTCGCTGCCCGCATCAGCAAGGGTGTCATCATGCCAACCTTCGGCATCGAGGCCACCCGCTTGGCGCTGACACACGATGTGCTCAGTCTGCACATGCCACAGTTCGATGCGCCTGGATTGGCGCTCCGTGGGCGTTTGCAAGGCAAACCGGTCGTCCTCACCTATCACTGCGACCTCCAGTTACCTCCTGGGCGGTTCAACCGCATCGTTGACCGCGTCGTACAACTGAGTAACCATGCGGCTGGCATGCTTGCCACGCGCATCGTCGCCTATACCGATGACTTCGCCACACACTCGCCGTATTTGTCGAGCTTTCGTCACAAAGTCGAGATTATCCCACCACCCGTCGAAATCCCCGATAGCAGCGATGCCGACGTCGAGGCCTTTCGCCAGCGCTATAACCTACAAGGGCCGGTCATCGGCATGGCCGCCCGCCTCGCCGCCGAAAAAGGCGTTGAAGTGCTGTTAGGCGCTCTGCCGGCGATTTTGAGCAAACACCCCAACGCGCGCGTGCTCTTCGCAGGCCCATTTGAGCAGGTGTTAGGCGAGGAGGCATACGCCCGTCGCTTGGCACCACTTTTCGAGCAATATCGCAATAACTGGACGTTCCTTGGCACACTCAGCCAACGCGAATTGGCGACATTTTTCCGCGCCTGTGATGTCGTCACCGTGCCGAGTCTCAATTCGACCGAGTCATTTGGACTCGTCCAGGTTGAAGCCATGTTGTGTGGGACACCTTCGGTGGCGAGTAATTTACCCGGGGTGCGCCAACCTGTGCTCCAAACTGGAATGGGCCAGGTTGTACCGATTGGCGATGCCGCAGCACTTGCGACCGCCCTTGTTGAGATTATCGACAACCCGACGGAGTTCTATCGTAGTCGTGCACACGTAGCCGAACGCTTTAGCACGGAGCGCACACTGACTGAGTATGAAGCGTTATTTACCCGTTTGTCAGGGAGAAATGAGATATGAGCACACCAACACGCGATTTTTTGGTACCCCACCTCATGACACTGCCACCACATCGTGTCATGATCCGCATGATTGAAGCCCGCCTCTTTGCAGAGACGGCACCCGATATGCCAGAGCCTATTCTTGATGTCGGTAGTGGTGATGGCACATTTGCCGAAATTGCATTCCCCGGCAAAACCATCTATGGCATCGACCCCATCAAAAGCGACACCCACGAGGCGTATGGCCGCGGTGTCTATCGTGGCTTGAGCGTCGCTGATGGCAAGGATTTACCCTTTGCCGACAATACCTTTGCGGCTGCGTTTAGCAACTGTGTGCTTGAGCATGTCTTGCCTCTCAAAGAGACGCTCTCAGAGACGTATCGTACGCTCAAACCCGGAGCCACCTTTGTGGCCTCAGTGGTCGGCAACCGCTTCCCCGAGCAACTCCTCGGCACCAAAATCCTCAATGCGCTCGGCTTTGATGGCATGGCCTATGGGCGCTGGTTCAACAAGGTCTCGGTCCATCGCAACACGCTCAGTCGCGCCGATTGGAGTGCCCGCTTCGAAGAAGCCGGGTTTGAGGTGGTCTCGTGCCGTCCATACTTCAGCGATCGCGCCCTCGAACTCTTCGACTTGAGCCACTACCTCGGTGCACCGTCGTTGATTACACGCAAATTGCTCGGTCGGTGGATTTTGGCTGCACCATTTACGCTGAACTGGTTGTGGGAGCCGATTTTGCGCCCACTGTACAATGCACCAGCCCCCACTGATTCACCGTACTACTTCTTCATCCTCAGAAAGCCTGAATCGACCAAGTAACGTTGTTGTTTGCCGAGCACAAAGGAGTGTCAGATGTCAGCAGTACGAACCGTGATGATTGGCTGTGGTGGAATGGCACGCCACCATATTCGCAATATGGTCAAAATGCGTGATACCACCAGCATTACCGTGGTGTGTGAGCCGTCAGCACAGGCCTACGAAGAGACCGCAACCCTGTTCGAAGAAGCCGGGTTGCCCGTGCCTGCCAATCAGCCCGATCTTGCCAAGCTACTCAGCGATTACCGTGGTCACATCGATGCGGCATTCATCATCACGCCACACGCCTACCACCACGACCAAACCAAAGCCTGTCTCGAGGCCGGCATTGACGTGCTGCTTGAGAAGCCGATGGTGATGAACGGCGCCGAGGCCGAGAGCCTGATTGCCACCCGCAATCGCACCGGCAAACTGCTCGTCGTGGCGTTCCCCGGCAGTCTTTCACCCAACATTCGCACCGCCGCCAGCATGTTGCGCAACGGCGACATCGGCACCATCAAAACGATTAGCGGCGTCGTCTGGCAAAACTGGGGGGAGCTCACGGTCAACACCTGGCGCCAAATCCCAGCCGTCGCCGGCGGCGGATTCTTGTTCGACACCGGAGCCCACCTACTCAACACCACGGTCGACTTGGCCGGTGAGGATGTGGCCGAAGTTGCCGCCTATCTCGATAATCAGGGGCGCCCCGTTGAGACACTCGGTGTCGTAATTGCCCGCCTCAAATCGGGCGTACTCGTATCACTCCACGGCTGTGGTGAGGCCATGCCGTCGTGTCACTCTGATGTGCGCGTCTTTGGCAGCAAGGGCATCATCTACACCGGTGTCTGGGGCGAAAAATTGCAAATCCAGCACGACGGCGATGTCGCTCCTGCAACAGTCCCCACTCAGGCTTCACTGGGCGTATGGGAGCAGTTCCTTGGCGTCCGGAATGGTGCGGCTAATCCATGCCCACCCGAAGTCGGATTGCGCATGGCCCGCTTATGGGATGCCATCCAAGCATCTGCTGCCAAAGGCGGGAGCTCGGTGCGCGTCTAGACGGGCTTCGACGCTGTTTCATGATGTGTGGCCTGTAATCATCCACGATTGGTGCATATGAAATCACTCTTCCGACATCTTGATATCACAGTGGCCGTCATCAGCTGTCTGCTGCTCATCACTGTTTGGGCATCACGCGGTGTCGTCATGGCGATTCCATATACACCATCATCAACAGACATTGGCTCTGTGTCACAAATGAATATCACCGGCTTCCACAATGCTGAAATATCAGACACCGGTGAGCCGTTTCGTTGGGGACGCCAACAAGTCAAAATGATGTTGAATTTGAACTACCTCACCTTGATCCAAAAAAACGCCTCAGTGGTGTCGTTTCGTGGCACAACAGTAACAACACAACCGGTTACTGTGGCTCTTGATGACCGATTGACACCACCGATTGTCGTGCAGGGTGGTATGTTTCGCCAATATCATGTGTTGTTGAACCACTCCGGTATTCATCAATCACAAGCCTTACTGTCAGTAACCACGACATCCGTTGAAGTCATCAAGAAACAAGAATTAGGCATTGCTCTCGGCAAAATCACCGTTGCACCAGTCACGGCCTTTTTTGCAGTAGAACCAATGTATTATGTCAATTATTTTGTCATCATTCTTGGTACGGTATTTCTGGCAATAGGGTTGGTGGTGGCTATTGGGCGAGTCGTCATGGTACCGAACCAGACAACGACGGGTATTCGCACGGCGAGCATTGTGGTGATGGTCATTCTGATGTACACGACCGCCGAGACATCGCTGAGTGTGCTGAGTGGTGTCATTATCATCCTTGGGGCACTCTGCGTTCGCCCTGCGTTACTCGGTGTCTCGTCACCCACATTGAACGCCATGTTCACGAAATGGCCCGTGCTCATCGTCTACATCGTGTTTATATCGGTTGCCATTACCAGTCTACTTGTCGACAAAAAGCGCGACATCTGTGCGTTAAATCCGTATATCAAATGTATCAACTACGACTACAACTTTGCCACCGGCGACGAACCCATCTACATCAAAGTTGCCAAGCGTCTGCGCTACGCAGGCACGGCCAAAGTCACAGACGGCCCTACGAATGAACTCGCACACAGCATCCACAGCCTCGGGGTGTCATTTTTGTTGATGCCCACGGTTGTCGAAGAGGATATTTTGTGGCCACGCATCTCGTTCATTATGCTGAACGGCGTCATCGTATCCATGCTGTTTCACCTTAGCGGGAATCTGCGCATACCGAACGCATCGCCGCTCACCATACTTCAGCGCATCGGCATCACCACCAGCGCCATGATCGCACTTCCGCTGATTCCCGCAGCAAATCAGTTCTATCCTGATTTGATTGCTGGCGTGCTCCTGATGGGGATCTGGTACTGGGCCTATCGTATGACGAACAACCTCCCCACAGCACCACTCCCCTACATACTGGCAGTCATTCTCCTGCCATGGTTACACAGCAAATATCTGTATATCTCCGTGGTACCCATGCTCATCATCGGGTTCATCATGTGGCGGCACAACGCACGCACGCTCCTCACTACGGTCATCCTCGCCTATCTGCTGTCACTTGCAGGCGTCATGTGGTATGGGCTCACTGCTTGGGGGAATATGTTTGGGCCTATTTCCAAAGGCTCGGTCCAACTCACCGCAGAGGGTCTGAGTCGTATTTTTGGTCTCCACTTCGACCAAAACCAAGGTGTTTTTGGACAACATCCGCTCTTGTTTGCCGGCGTACTCGGCCTCGGGATCTTTTATCGGCGCAATCCTCTCTTGTTTGTCATGTGGGCATGGTGCGTTGCCGTACCGATTGTGCTGAACGCACTCCATTCAAATCCATACGGTGGATTTAGCTACTCAGGTCGATTCCACTGGAGTAGTGCGGTCATGCTCTTTGTACCGACCATCGGTATGCTCGTGTGGATGGTATCGCGGTTGCCGGTACTCACCACACGTATCTTGCTCGGATCGTTGATGCTCCAGAGTTACTTTTGGTACATGTACAGCACCCAAACTGTCCTCTACCCACGTTCACTGACGGATGGATCGTTAGTGACAGAGCGCTATGCGATTTTGTATGGGCCACTTGAGGCACTCTTACCGCAATATCGTTCACTCGAGGTGGCATTGACCACACCAGCCAATTACATCTGGCTGATTGTCATGCTCATTGCCGTATGCATGGTCAACTATCGCCAACGTCACGAACGAATGACCATGACCACCTAGGGGTTATGGGGTATCACCACCACACCGCTGGACCAACCCGTCACGTTGAATAACCACATCAACACGTGCGTGGTGCGCACACAACAACGCCACATTAGATTCTTGAGTGTATTGCCAGCGTTGCCGAATTTCGTCTCGCCATCCCATAGCTAGCCAGCGTGCATCGAGTTGACTCGGTGGTGCGACCAACACCAGACCACCGCGTATGGCGGCCACACGCATGGCACGATGGACATCGGCGTCAACCACAACCACCGCATTCGCATCCACGCGTGCAATTTGCATCGCCACGGCGCGATCATCCGACGAAAGCACTGGCCGTGTCAAGCTCCCCAACCACACCAGCCACACAAGTGCGGGGAGCAGGACCCAGGTCACACGCACGAACACACACATCTGCCATCCCACTAACCCCCATACCACCAGTGTGAGCAGTTGATAACCACCCTGCATCAGCGACAACGGAAGCACGTAGACGATTGACAGGCCCGCTATCAGTGCCATTGCCCACCAGTACTGGCGGCGCCACACCACAACAAGACACAACCACCAACCAATCAGGAGCAGCCAGACGGGGAGTTGTCCCCAGGCACACAAGACACCCCAAACAAACCACAGCCCTGCTACACGCAGATCACGACGATCGCGCTGCGGTTGTAGCCAGACATGCCATGCCAGTAGACCGAGCAGCGGCCACAGATGCAACAGTGCCATGGTGGCACTCCCGTGGGGCAGTTGCCATGCGACGTCACGTGCGAGTACGGCCAATGCAATCAGTGCCATCCATCCCCTGCGTTGCCCCCACCAATACCAAAGCACGATACTACACGCAATGACGGCACTCCACCACCATAGTGCGTCACCCATGCCCATGGCACAACACAGAATGCCGGCGAGCCACCACCACTGCCGTTGCCACACACATACGGCAACAACGCACCACCAGACACCCTGCCAGAGCCATTGACTGTCAGCGCGTATCAGGGCGACCTGCACAGTGGTCGGTACCCAACCTTGTACATCGGTCGTTTGACTTGCGACCCACAGGGGATCTGCCACGCCAATTGCTGCGCGTACCAACGGCACCAACGTGCCGGCACTCAGGAGACTCACGATGATGAGCATTCGCCAACCATACTGACGCAACGACAGCGGTGCATGGCTGACCACATACCACATCAACTGGGACAACACACCGACGGCCGTCGCCAGCATGAGCGTGAGCGCAGTCGCACCATCACTCCCACTCAGGCGGGCGAGTACTGCCGTGGCCCGCCATACCCCATGCGCATCGAGTGCCACAAATCCAGCCAACCACGGATCAGCAATCGTCGGCCAATCAACGCGGAGTTGCTGGTTGATGATGGCCACCTGTCGCCACCAATCATGCGGAGTACTCGCACCACCGGCCCACCAAAGTGCAACGGCGACCATCACTAACCAGATGAGTTCTCCACCAAGCACCAGTTGCCAGGTCTGCCGGACCTGCGCCACAATCTGCTGCCTTCGTTGCCACCACGCCCATGCGGCAACCGGCACACATGCGCCCAAACCCATCACAATGGTCGATTGGTGCAACGCCAAACCACTCACGCCAATCAAAACGACCATGCCAATCGCCCGACCAACTGTCACCCCATGATCGCGCCACCGGCCAAGCCACGGCACAAGCAAGAGCATGAGGCCATCAACGAGTAGCAACCATGTCACCCAGCCACCCTGGCCATGCCACGCACGTTGAGCAGATGTCAAAGCCTGCCACATCGGCGCATCCATCAATCCCATGGTGGGATATGTGCGGTACATCTTTGTGGTCGTATGTGCCACAGTACTCCACTGCACATCAGCCAATAGGCGGCGCGTCAACTCATGTGCATCAAGACGCGCACGATTCTCAAAGATAAACACATGCGGATGATCATAGACACTCAGCGCCTCCTCAGCGTTCTGTGTATCGCGCCACCACGGACCAATACGTGGCCAACGCGCTGCGTGATAGCGCAACGTATATCCCAACTGCCCATCAAAAAGCATGGCGTAATAGCGCG
>Ga0194130_10004463_pt1 | contig 17766 bp, 16 predicted proteins | sample TA2KigsurfametaG_FD_160084 | JGI IMG/M metagenome (GOLD analysis project Ga0194130, IMG submission 160084) | Freshwater microbial communities from Lake Tanganyika, Tanzania - TA2015050 Kigoma 12 surface | ecosystem: Environmental > Aquatic > Freshwater > Lake | place: Tanzania: Lake Tanganyika... | reverse complement strand
CATGTGCGTGCCACATTTCGGCTGAAACGATAAAATCTTGCGATTCCGAATCAAGAATAGTGCCATCAAAATCAAAAATAAATGTTGATACCGGCATAGTGCTCCTCAACAAACCCATACCATCTATCCTACCACCTTTGACCATACATGACGGTATCATATATGGAGCGGGAGAATGAATCCGCACCAACAACGTCTAAGGAGCATATCGTATGTGGGGAATTGAGCGCCTACACAACAAAGTGATTGCGGTGAGTGGTGGTGCGGTACGGCTCGGTGGTGCCATTGTTGATGCAGCGGCGCAGAGCGGTATGCGCGTAGCGTTCCACTATCATGCATCTGATCAGCACGCTCATACGCGTGTCAACTACTGGCGTGACCGCGGCATTGATGTATGGTCGTGGAAAGGAGATTGGGCGCAAGAGGGCACTCCAGAGGCATTCATCGCAGCCACACATGCCCACTACGGACAACTCGACGTACTGGTGAACAATACCGGCATCTGGCGCCCAACGCCGATTGGCACCGTCACGCGCACCGATTGGCGTGACCTGATGGCCGTCAACGTCGAAGGCATGTTTGCAGCCACCCAAGCAGCCGTCCCGCACTTGCGTCAGCGCCACGGCGCAATAATCAACATCTGTGACGCAGGCGTGTTCCGTCCCTGGAGTAATTACACGCCGTACCTGGCCACCAAAGGCGCTGTCGCAAGCATGACGCTGAGTCTGGCACGTGAACTTGCGCCGGATATCCGCGTCAGTGCGATCGCGCCGGGATTATCACTGGTCCCCGATGACTGGGATGCTGCGCGCATTGCACAAGCCACCCAGCACATTCCCCTCAAAAAAGCAGGCACCGCCCAAGACATTGCTGAGGCGGTCCTCTTTTTGGCGGCAGCGCCATATATCACGGGCGTCATTGTGCCGGTTGATGGCGGTGTCAGTCTACGCTAGTTAGTCACGCGGGCGTATTTGACCAGCGGGTCGGCGCACGCCGTCATCTGTCGGCGAATGATCATCGTCATTGTTCGCCGCCGCTTGGCGATCTTCGATGATTTTGATGGCTGCATCAACCATGTGCGTCCCCCAGAGCGTCATGAATATGGCGAAGAAGAAGACCAACACAATCACAGAAATGACCGAGATAAAGAGCAAGAGCGTGGCAATGATGAGCATGACAATCATCGAGCCAGTGACCGTAAACATGAGCCCGGCTGCATTACGCAGTACGATGCGAATCGGTTGATTTGGGAAGCGCACACTCAACGGCATCAGAAACGCCAAAAAAATCAACCAAAAGAGTGTCAAGTCAAAAAACAGAAAGGTCAAAAAGACCACATTCCCCTGACTGTTACCATAAAACCACATATTAAATGCACAGGTATACAGCACCAGACACCAGATACTATATAACACGAGCTGGCGCTTGTACTGATTAGTCATCCCGTGCACAAAATCGCGCCAACTAACGGCTTTTCCATCAATGATTTCGCGTGATAGATGGGTAATCCCACCACCAGCGAGGGCCAACGTGAACGGCATCAAACACAACATCAGAATGCCACCTGGCACCGTACTCGGATTACTCAAAAACGTAATCGCAAAATATGGCACGGGCAATGCCACAATCACCCACACCACATTTGCAAGAAGTGCAACAAAAAGATCCTCGAAAATGTTGATACATGCGTGCCAAAATGTGCGAAATGCAATCATGAATTACTCCTTGATTGATGATGAACGTCGATGCAGGATTGATTGGAGGCGTTGTAATTCGCGATATTCTTGCCACGGCCATGGCGCTGGGGTCAGAAGTACGTCAATCGCATCCGCATCAACCGTTGCCCGTGATTGAATGTGCTGACGTTGTTGTTGTAACGTCGCCCAATGCCGCCACACCTCTAGTCGGCCACCAATACCAGCCCACTCTCGGCGCCACGCGAGTACGATGCACACCATCACATCATACCCGATAATCCGCGGCCAATATCGCCACCAAAGTGCCGTAGGCAGGCACCGAATCAGCGTACGCCATCGGTTAAGCCCTAACAACCGTTGCTTGAACGGCGAGCCTTGACCACTTGTGGCAGAATACACGTGACGAATGTGCGCTTGTGGGAGATGGAGTGTTTGCCAGCCACGTAACAAGGCGCGCCATGCTAAATCGACATCTTCAAGATAATTAAAAAAATCATCCGCAAAAAAACCAATATCATCAATCATCTGTCGGCGTAACAAGACCGCCCCACCACTCGCACCAGCAATGCGTCGCATCTCATCGGGGAGTTCATGCACCGGCTGCGTCATGTCACGGTCAATAGCCACGCCATCACGGCGCAACACAATCCCACTTGATGCAACAAACTCTGGCGCATGATCAAAAAGGAGTGTGGCAGCAATGGCACCTACAGAGGGGGCCACCGTGGCACAGGCCTGCTTGAGTAGTCGTACTGCATCCTCGGCCACAAATGCGTCATTGTTAATGAGCAACACCCATGCATGGCGACAATACGGCAAGGCAGCGTTGTTGCCACCGGCAAACCCGCGGTTATCCGGGAGCGCCACAACCTCGACCTGAGGATGGGTACGGGCCAACCATGCAAGACTCTCGTCATGTGAGCCGTTGTCCACCACGATGATCTGATCATCAGTATCAAGTGTGGGACACAGATGCTCCAGACACCGTGCAAGCAGGTGTACGCCGTTCCAATTCACAATCACTATTGAGATGGGCATCATCATGGGGTTGACTGTAGGAACTGCCACCATCGTTCCCAGTTTGGTTGGGTCGAATTACGCGTACTCCCAACTTCATCCTGCGAAAATGCGGTCAATTCATCGCTCGTTGACGTCTGATTGGGATATGTGGGCATCATCACCACATCTCCGGGTCGCGCAAAGCCGAGTTGCTCACGCGCCACCAACTCAGCATACTCATTTGACTCAACGTATTCGACTTGACGCTGGAGCTCGGCATTTTGGGCAGCCTGTTCTGAGACTTCTACTGCGAGTGCATCGCGGTATTGCTCAAGTTGTGCCTGCCGAATAATTTGATTGACAAAGTTTACGGCGAACAAAAGAAAAACGACCACCATGATGATGGTGGTAGGAGATATACGCCAACGACCGGCAAACAGACGACGCCATATGGTAGGACGTCGCCCGCGCTCGGTCGCTGGTCGTGTGCGCGTACGTGATTGCATACGTGCACCTATCTTCGTTAACGGTCGGTGCGGTTAGTCGCAGATGGTGCCTCGAGCAACAATGGCTCTTCAGCATTTGCAGACATAGCGCTCTGTCCACGGAATAGACCACCTGGCTCGATGTGCAGTGCTGACGTTGTGATGTCGCCCCACACTTTACCAGTTGGTGAGATTTCGAGTTGGTCCACAACGGTAATCTCTCCACGAACCGCGCCCGAAATATGACAGTTCTGTGCTTTGATGCTCGCAATGACGCGACCAGTCTCGCCAATAATCAAATTACCGAGCACCTCAATATCACCCTCGACTGTACCATCAATCCGCATGTTGCCGTCGGACTTGACTGTACCAACGAAGCTCGTGTTGCTCCCGATCACAGTTTCTGGCTTAGTGTTACCCACTGTCGCCATAGCAGCTTGGGGCTTTTTACCTCCGAACATTAGGTTTCCTCCGTCTGGTGACAGGCACGTACGTCGTAACAAATCCTTGTGGTGGGAAACCGAACGCAGATGCCTTGCAATCAATGAGCGTTTGCTCTTGTCAGGTATTATAATCTACTCCGATGGGATAGGCAAGCACGATTAGTTTTCAAACAGATGACAAAATAGTCGAAATTATTCTATCTATTCAGAAAAAATCATCTCCGGTTCCTCATTACACCCCAACATACCGGCAACATCCTTGCTATGCATGCGTGAATCACCGTTTACACGTTACTCGAGTAGCTTGTGTTCAGAAAGAAATTTACGGTCAGTTGCACTCAACGATATACGCTTCAACATATCAGGACGGCGCTGTGCCGTACGTAGCAGACGTTGTTGTCGACGCCACGTGGCAATAGCACCGTGATGACCGCTTGCAAGAACCTCAGGCACCGCCTGTCCTTCCCACACGGCGGGGCGCGTGTAGTGTGGATACTCAAGCAGACCATCACTGTGCGATTCTTCGGCGAGCGAATCCGCATTAATCACGCCACCAATCAAGCGTGCCACCGCATCCATAATCACCATAGCGGCCAGCTCGCCACCAGTCAACACATAGTCCCCAATCGAGATTTCTTGATGGACAAACGTGGTGCGCACTCGTTCATCTATACCTTCGTAGTGCCCACACAAAATCATCACGCGTGGGCGTTGCGCGAGTTGCACTGCCATCGCCTGATGCAATGGTTCGCCATCAGGCGTTACGTACACCACATGTGGCTGAACCGAATCCTGTGCCGTTACATCGCGGATTGCCGCTGCCAATGGGGCGATTTTCATCACCATACCTGCACCACCACCATATGGCGTATCGTCACATGTTTGGTGGCGATCGGTGGCATAGGCACGAATATCGTGGATGTGCATCTGTACATGGCCGGCATGTTGTGCACGTTTGAGGATACTCTCATTAAGCGGCCCTGCAAACATGGTTGGAAAAAGGGTCAGCACATCAAAACGCATGGTGCTCAACTTTCGACATCAACTTGTAATCGTACATACAATGGACACTTGCTACACTATGTCATAGGTGATAGCACGTATGTGCTACACTATACTATATTGTTCTACGCATTCTACAATGTGCCGAGCAATATATCTACGGCATTCTCAACGATACACCAAAGGAACGACGCATGAGCACCCTCACAATTGGTGACATGGCACCAGATTTCACGTTACAGGATGATGCGGGACAATCGGTCACACTGTCGCAGTTACGTGGGCAAACCGTGGTTATTTTCTTCTACCCAAAAGATGACACCCCAGGATGCACCACCCAAGCCTGCGGCTTTCGCGATAATTATCAGGCGGTAATTGCATCGGGCGCACAGGTACTCGGTATCAGCCCAGATGATGTCAAATCACACGCCAAATTTAAACAGAAGTTCAACCTCCCATTCCCGCTCCTCGCTGACATCAATCATACCGTCTGTGAGGCATATGGTGTGTGGGGCGAAAAGAGCATGTACGGCAAAAAATACATGGGCGTCACACGGAGTCATGTCGTGGTAGGGCCAGACGGGCGCCTCGTCGATGTCCAAATCAAAATCAGCCCAGAGGAGAGTGTCTCGCGGGCAATCGCACAGGTCATCCGGCAATAACTCGCAACTGTACGAAGGAGCAACGTCATGACACAACGCACAATCACCGGTGAAAGCACGCGTCGCCTACGCTGGATTGTTACGCTACAAGGTGGACTTGATGCCTTGTTGCGCCACCGTTCAGATACGCTGGTAGCTGGCAGTGTGCCGTGGTATGTCACACCCGGGAGCACGTCGTTTGCAACACCCGATGTCTTTGTGGCAGTCGGCGTTACCCGCGGCGAACGCACCGCATACCGCCAGTGGGAAGAGCACAATGTGGCACCACAAGTGGTGTTTGATGTGCTTGCTCCTGGCACAAGTATGGTTGGGGTGTGCCGCCAGTTGAAGTTTTATGAACGAGCTGGTGTTGAGGAGTACTACATGTACGATCCCGATGCCGGTGAATACATGGGTTGGCTCCACAACGGTGCCACATTCGAAGAGATTCACACACTCGACGGCTGGAAAAGCCCTCGACTCGGCATTACCTTCAGCATCAGCAACGGCGAACTAACCCTCAGTCGCCCGAATGGCGAACGCTTCTTGTCGTACGTTGAACTCGCCGAGATTGCTGAGCGTGATCGTGAGCGTGCCGAACAAGAGCATGAGCGTGCCGAACAAGAGCGTTCACGTGCCGATTACCACGCAGCCCGCGAGAAGATGCTCATGGCCCGCTTGCGTGCGTTGGGATTCAATCCCGATGATGTCACATCCGATAACTTCTCGGTGAGCATTGACACGAGCGAACAAGCAACCGTCGAGTAATCCGTATACTACAGTTATTGCTTGCGCGTGCGTTGATGCCGTGGTCGAGACTGCCATGAGCGGTGGCTTAGTGCACTCTCGACTACGGCTTCGTCAATGACGAAACCGTAGTCGGTGACATACAACGGAATACCATGCTGGTGTGCCCACTGACAAAGTTGTTGGGGACTAATGCGACAGCGTTTGGCGGCCTCGGCCACGCTGATACGTGTGTGGTGTCGAAGAGTGTGGTGGATCACTGCGTTGAGTCCAGGCCATGCGGTATCGTTGTTCATCTGCATGCTCCTTTAGCCACTCCAAAAATGTCTCACGCCGACATCTCCAACTGTGTGCTCCCACAAAGCTTGTTCCCGGCAATGCATCCGCACTCCACAACTGCATCAACCATGTGACCGGCACCTCGCAGTGCATTGCCACATCCGTCATCGTCAATACCTCGGGTAACTGCTGAATGCCTCCCAACCGCACAATACGCTGTAGTCCAACCTCGTAGTAGTCAATCGACGCACCATGCATACGCGACTCCTCTCGTGCTGAAAGCGAATTCACCATGGGAATACGTCTATGCTACTCTATGCACTCCACCTTGTGTATCCCCCATCCCTATGGATTTGTATCCCCCATTTTGTGAAATTTCACAAAAAATGCGGTATTCGGATGAATACCGCATCTCATCCTAGCATCTTTGTCACACGACACACTATGCACGCACTGGCAGTGGCCGTCGTGCCATGCGTAATCCTATGATGAACAGCACGCCCATGATACCGGCAGTCACCATCATGGCCGTTGCATACCCAGTAGTGGCATCATCATAGCGTGCCGTCACTGTTGCCATCATGGTGGCACCAATCATCTGCCCTACACTAATCGTGATGGTTAATAGCGCTTGTGCCGGCGCACGTGCGCTCTCATCTGCCTCAGCTAACATCATGTAGCGCAGTGCGGCACCCAAAAGCACCGCAATACCACAGCCAAAAAAGAGCGAAAAGCCATAAAACCAGACCATTGACGTCGGCCACATACCCAACAGCAGTAATCCAACAATCATCAACGCAATGCCCGTAAGTACAACGGGTTTGGCACCGCTGCGATCAAGCATCCGCCCTGACAATGGCGATGCTACTGCCATGGCCAATACGAGTGGAATCAACTGAAAGCTGGCCGTTGACTCACTCATCCCATGCGCACTCACAAGGAGTGATGGTACATAGAGCGTCACTGCTTCGGCAATGCCTGCGCCAAAGGCCAGTGCCAAAATCACCACAATAGACCACCGCCCCAGTAGCTGCAGTTGAATGACGGGATCTACTGCACGCCGCTCTACCATGATAAATATCGGCACGAGCACAGCCGCAATGATCAGAGCACTCATACTACGTCCAACCTCCTGCAAGCCAAACGCCAGTGCGATTAACAATCCACTTAAAACCACACTCCCCATCCAATCAAATGGTAGACCTACTCGCCCACCACCACTCGGGAGTAGACGCAACCCAAGGATGACAATCAACACCACAATCGGCACATTAATCCAGAATAACCACGGCCACCCAAATAACAACAACACGCCACCAATGATGGGGCCAATCAGAAATGCAATGCCGAAGACGGCACCAATCAAACCGAGTGCACGCCCACGTTGCTCAACGGGGAACACATCGCCCACCACGGCACTCGCCACCGGAAAAATCCCGCCTGCGCCAAACCCCTGCACCGCACGCCCAATGAATAGCATTGGCATATCGGTGGCACTTGCCACCATAACAGATCCGACGCCGAAGATGACCACACTCGCCAAAAAACTCGCACGCCGACCGTATCGATCAGAACTCTTGGCTAACAATGGCGTCGCCACGAGATTTGCTACGATGTAGATACCAAAAATCCACGCCCCCGTTGCCACATCCATGCCGAATTGACTCTGCATGGCCGGCAATGCCGGTCCAGTAACCGCAATGTCCATTGCAGCGACAAGCACCCCCAAAAAGAGTACGAGTAATAGCTGATTCCGCTCACGTTCTGTCATCTCCATCGTATACCTCCATGTTGACTGACCGGTCGGTAAGTATACCACATGTTGGTGATTATCTATGCTATGCTTGATACGAAATCATTCTTCATAGGCAAAAGAGGATTGTGATGCTAGACCGACGAATGACACAGCTTGCAGAGCTCTTAGTCCGGCACTCAATGCGCGTACAATCGGGCGAAAAAGTCTTAATCGAAGCGTTTGACATTCCAAGTGAAATGACCGTTGCCCTGATTCGTGCAGTCGCCGCTGCTGGTGGACATCCATTAGTCAGCACCTATCACCAAGCGGTATTGCGTGCGCTCTACCAATCGGCCACGCTCGAGCAGATGCAGACTATCGGCACAGTTGAGCGGGCACGTATGGAAGCCGTGCAGTGTTATGTGGGCATGCGTGGGTCACATAACACCACAGAGATGAGTGATGTGCCACGCGAGCGCATGGATCTCTACGAGAAGCACTGGTGGAACCATGTCCACAGTGCGGTACGGGTACCGCACACCAAATGGGTCGTATTGCGCTGGCCAACACCTTCCATGGCTCAATCGGCGGGTATGAGTACAGAAGCATTCGAAGATTTTTATTTTGATGTGTGTACGGGCGTCGATTACATTGCCATGCAAAAAGCCATGGAGCCGCTCGAGGCGTTGATGCGACGTACCGATCGCGTGCATATCAAAGGCCCCGGCACAGATTTGCGCTTTCGGATCAAGGGGATTGGTGTTGTACCGTGTTATGGCGAACGCAATATTCCAGACGGTGAGATTTATACGTGCCCCGTGATTGATTCTGCAGAGGGGTATGTCACCTACAACTGTGAGTCACTCTACCGAGGGACGGTGTTTAGCAACGTGCGCTTTGAATTTGCCCAAGGTAAAATCATCAAAGCCGATGCCGGTGCCAACACGACCAAGATTAATGAGATTCTCGATGCCGATGCTGGTGCCCGCTATCTGGGTGAGTGGTCTTTGGGGGTCAACCCATTCATCACCAATCCGATGCGCGACACATTATTCGATGAAAAAATTTCGGGCTCTTTCCACCTAACACCAGGGCAGTGCTACAAAGAGGCGTCGAACGGCAATAACAGCCAAATTCACTGGGATTTAGTTTCACGCCAAGATCCTGCGGTCGGTGGTGGTGAGATTTGGTTTGATGACGTACTGATTCGCAAAGACGGGCGCTTTGTCATCCCCGAGTTACAAGGACTCAACCCCGAGGCACTCAAGCGCTAAGTTAGGAGCAGCATTCACACAGCAGTGGCCGGCTGGGCGTATGCCCAGTCGGCCACTGCTACGATGGCAAGCCATTCGTTATTCTTCGGTTGCCTCTTCGCCAGCCTCACGCTTTGCAGCCTGTTCGGCCAACATTTTGGCGATTTCTTCGGGCTGCTTAAGGCTGAGGCCCATGCGCTGACGCTGACGATCAAGGCTGATAATGCGTGCCGTAATCATCTGACCAGGCTGAAGCTTGTCACGTGGAATGACGGCATTCTCGTCGTCAATTTCGCTGGCGTGAATCAAACCTTCAACGGCATCCTCGACCTGCACGAATGCACCAAACGGAGCAACGTTGGTCACCGGACCGCTTACCTCTTGACCGATGGTATAGCGCTGCTCGATGGTATCCCATGGGTTGGGTTGCAAGCGACGCAAGCTCAGACCGATGCGCTCACGGCTGGCATCGATTTCGATAATCATGACTTGTACTTCTTGGCCAGGTGACAACACCTCACGTGGGTGATTGACGCGCTGCCATGAAAGCTCTGAGATATGGGCCAAACCATCGGCGCCACCAAGATCGATGAAGGCACCGAAGTTGGTGAGTTGGTTGACGCGACCGCTCAACACATCGCCTTGTTGCAACTCTGAGAGCAAGCGATGCTTCTGAGCCTTGCGCCACTCTTGGGTGGCCAAACGCTCTGACAATACCAACCGATTGCGCTCACGGTCTACTTCGATGACCTTAAGCGGAATGGTCTGACCGACCATGCGCTGGAGGGCGTGTTGACGCTCCTCAGCGGCAGTACGGCCATGCAACTGTGCAACTTGTGAGGCTGGTACAAAGCCGCGAATGCGGTTGAACTGCACGAGCAAACCGCCCTTGTTGCAGCCGATAACAGCTGACTGGACGATACCACTCTCTGCCTGGAGTTGGAGCGCCTCCTCCCAGTCACGAGCCACTTGCACCATACCCACCGAAAGGACCAATTCGCCATCGCGATTTTCGGGATCTTGCACATACACCTGGAGCGTATCACCGACTTTAAGCGTCGACGTGAAATCATCGCCCATGGAGCGCAAATCGCCGAACGGAATGATGCCTTCGCGCTTTGATCCAATCGATACCAAGATAGAATCTGGCTCGATCTTCATAATGACGCCTTCACGCACCTCACCGCGCTGCGGACGAGCATAGTCATACTCGTTGAGTAGTTGCGTCCAATCAAAAATTGTGTCGTGACCCTGACTCATGCTGGAGATTCTCCTCAGCCCAAAACCACTAGCCGAACGTGCCCGCGATGCACAGCTCAGACGCGAATACAAGACAAAAAACAAGCGTCCGAATTAATCCGGACGCTGAGTCCCGCGGATTTTTACCATTGAGATTATACTCGCAAAAAACACCATATGTCAACTATTCAACCGTAACCACTGCATTATTGGATGTGTGAATCACAGTATACTAAAGTACACGACGAGAGGATGCATCGCCATGGCGATAATTTTTGTATTCATAGATGGCATTGGCTTCGATAGTGCACATGCTGACAATCCATTTGCGTGTGTGCCACAGCCATTTCTTCAGACGCTACTCGGTGGTCCTCTGATCGCAGAATCGGTCACCTACCAACCCGAACGCCGCGTGTTGCTCAAGGCCCTCGATGCCACGCTCGGAGTACCCGGGCTGCCCCAGAGTGGCACAGGTCAAACTGCGCTATTTGCGGGCATCAACGCGGCACAGCTCGTACAACGCCATCAAACACATTTTCCACCCACCACATTACACGAGACACTTCGCCAACGGAGTATCTTGCAGCGTGGACGGGCATTTGGTACAAGTGCATTTGCCAATGCATTTGACGAAGGATTTTGGCAGGCGCTGGCGACGCGCAAATTGCGCAAATCGGCGAGCGTGATTGCTGCCGAAGGCGCCGGTGTCTACTTTCGTACACAACATGATTTAGCGCATGGGCATGCACTCTCTTGGGACATCACCAATCATGTCATGCACCAACGGCATCCTGATCTCATTCAACCGATTGATGCATTCACCGCAGGCATGAACCTCGTCACCTTGGCCCAACAGCACGTTATCACCCTCTACGAGACATTTCTCACTGATCTGGTGGGACATGGGCGAACCACAATTGATACGAGCGAGGTGGTCACGCGCATTGATCGACTCGTCGGCGGGATACTCCGTCACTTACGGCCTCATGACTCGTTTATTATTTCGAGCGACCACGGCAACTTTGAACGCCCCCACGAAAAAAGCCACACCACAAATCCGGTACCACTCTTGGTAGTTGGGCCTGCTTGTGATACACTTCACCATATACACGATATCAGCCAAGTCGCCGATGCGCTTGAAGTTGCAATGACGCACGCCTAAAGGATACAACCATGCGTGTGGGAGTCTTTTACAATCCGTTTTCTGATGCAAGCGTGCGCTTCTCCGAAGCCGCCGCCGATTGGTTGCGGGCACGAGGACTCGAAGTCTGGCGTGGCGCATCACACCTCGGTCGCGAAAATAGCGCCATCGAGTGTGTCGATTTGGTGGTGGCTGCAGGCGGCGATGGAACCGTCTTGCGCGCTGCACGTCTAGCCGAACGCTGCGGCGTGCCTATTCTGCCTGTGGCACTGGGGCGGCTTAATTTTATGGCAGAACTTGAGCCTGATACATTTTATGATGGCATTGCCACCGTGCTCGATGGTGGCGGTTGGCGTGATGAACGCACGATGATCGAAGGCATCGTTGCACACGTTGATGGCAGTCCATCGGTGGAATTTTTGGCTCTCAACGAAATCGTGGTTGCCCGTCGTGATATCAACCGCATCATCAACGTCGACGTACGGTTGTATGACTCGCATTTAACGACGTACCACGCTGACGGCGTGATTGTGTCGACAGCAACTGGTTCGACTGCATACGCATTATCTGCTGGTGGTCCGATTGTCGACCCGCGGTCACGCAATATCATCTTGGTGCCGATTGCTGCCCACATGACCAGCATCAAATCACTCGTACTCGATGATGATGCCACCATGCAACTCACCTTACGTGGCCGGCACAGCGCTGCCGTTTATGCCGATGGCGACGACCATCACCCGATGCAAGAAGGTGATACCGTCACTATCAAGCGCTCAAATCGCACATGCACGTTTGCGCGTGTCTACCCGCCAAGCTCATTCTATGCACGCATGACACAACGATTGCGCCGCGACTAACTACTCGCGCTCCTTGTGCATCAACACCCTGGTACGGTGCACAGCAACAATGCATGGTGCTGGCAGTGATGCGACGCACACGCTCACAGACACCTTCTTGACGCATTTGATTACAATGCCTGAAACTCTTTGCTTGAGCGCTTGCGCGAATTCAGCGCAGGTGCTTCGTTTTTGATGAGTGACTGCTCAACCATCTCCAAAAAGACCCGTCGATCGCTGGCTTTTACGACGGCCTGCTCATGCGCCCGTGCAAGTGCCACTGGGTACCCTTGACCGCGCATGGCCTGATCATAAATGATTGCATGCACACGGTGTAGTAATTCATTATCGGTCGCAACCCATTTGGGGATTTCGATACGAGCAATTTCATCGGCTACCCGCATATAAAAGAAATGAATCTCATGTTCACCATAATAGTCACGATTGGCACGTGCCAACGAGACATGAAGTGGTCCACGTTGGCCATCTTTGAGACGATCAGCGTAGACGTCTGCATCAGCGAAATCATCGGCCACATGACATGACGGTTGACGCCCTGCAGCCACATCGCTGCATTTATCGCACACGGCCCCTTTGCGTGCCGACACATCAACATCCGGGCACAGCATCAGCCGAATCATGCCCATCATCTCGGGGGAGCGTGGTCGACTGATGTAGGAGGCCACCGGAATACGCCGTGCCTGTAACGCAGAAAGCGCCTCGAGATACGGGGTAAGGAGTTCCTCACGTACTGCATCTTCGCTGTTTGCTAGATTCCAACGCACCAATGTGCCATCCTGAAGGGCAATTGATGGTACCGTGTGATCAATAAACTCATCTACCAAACCGACGAGTGCATGCCCTTCAGCCGCATCACGCTTGGCATTCAGCAGTTGTCCTTCGACTGGAATTCGTCGCATCCCATCATTGATATACAGCTCATGATCGCGAAATCCAAGCATCGGATGAGCGCTCAAACGCGCCATCGGAGTATGACCATATCGCAAAAATACGCGCCCGATATTGATGAGATAACAAATCGCCATTCCGTGACGTTCAACATCAAGTTGTGAGCCATCCGCAGCTACCAGCGCATACTCTGGGGGAATCGGCGGCACATCGTGAATCGTATCAAACGCATCTACAACGGTCGCTTGTAACCACACGCTTCGCTCACTGAGGATAACTGCATCATTCCAGTGCACCTCATGACCGACATGTCGGTCAATCAGTTGTTGGATTTTGCGTCGCCGTACCAAGCGTTCAGCGGACCCGTCTACCGCGAGTTTTGTCATGTCGCGCACTTGCGTGGCCAACGTCATTACGTCGAGTGGCATGCCTACCCTCCAGACAACAAAGAGAATGGATGTTCATACCTACACGCATTGTACTGTAACAATGCCCGCTCTTGGAATATTCCAAGAGCGGGCATCTCGTACGTTATTGACGCATCATCATTACGGCGTTGCAGTCGGCGTGCGTGAGACCAAGGCGCTGAGCTTGGAGTCGCCCCAAGCGAATACTTCACCATTGCGGAAGCCGATAATCGAGTGCGAGTAGCCGGCCGAGATAGCGCCTGCCGGATTGAGTCCGTTGGGGACGTTTGACTGACCGAACTCGACCGTGCCCCACCCCCAGACCTTACCGTTACGATCCATCGCCAGTGAGTAGTAGCGACCGGCGCTGATTTCAATCACATCCTTCAAGCCACGTGGTACACTGCACTGCCCGGTGTGGTTACTCCCCCAACAGACGACCGTGCCGTCGCTCTTGAGCGCCAGTGAGTGGTCAAACCCGGCCGATACGGCCGTCACGCCGGTCAGGTTGGCCGGCACATTGGTCTGCCCCCAGGTATTGCGCCCCCAGGCCTGTACACGCCCATTCTTGACGACGAGTGCATGTGAGTGACCGGCGGCGATGGCGGTGAGTCCGGTACGTGCCGTGGTCGGTGCCTCACGCTGCTTGAAGTCGTTGCGCCCCCAGATTAAGAGTGACCCGTCGGTCTTGATGGCCATAACATGGCCGAGGCTGGCCGAGATGGTGCGTACACCACTCAAGGCGCCAGCAGGGATGCCGGTGCCCGCCACACACTTGGTGGTACACCCGGCCGGGAACTTGCCGAGCGTGCCGAAGTCGTCTTGACCCCAGCCGAAGACGCGTCCGTTGGCCCCGAGGACGACGGCGTAATTGGAGCCGGTCTCGACTTCAGATACCGGGCGACCCTTCATCCACGACGGCAATGAGGCTTGCCCCTCGCGGTTGAAGCCCCACGTGGCCAAGGTGCTGTTGTTGAGGACGACCAAGGTGAAAGCCGAGCCAACGGCCACATCGCGGATGGCGAATGGATGTGGCGTGGGGGTAAATGTGTTGGTTGGCGTGAACGTGTTGGTTGGCGTGAACGTGTTGGTTGGCGTGTTCGTGAGCGTGAATGTCGGCGTAAACGTGTTCGTGGGGGTAAACGTACTTGATGGCGTAAATGTGCGCGATGGCGTAAATGTGCGCGATGGCGTAAATGTGCGCGATGGCGTAAGCGTATTCGACGGCGTCAACGTTGGTGTGGATGTTGGATTAACATTGGTAATCGTAAATACAGCACCATCTGACTTGAACGAGCCATCACAGGTCGGATCTGCGAAAATCCAATTGCCAGTACCACCATCAGTGACACCGGTCGCCTCATCGAGCAGCTCAAACCACGCATACTCGCTCGCCTCGTTGACCATGTCGTATGATGGCGTAAATGGAATCGTAATGCCACCGACATCATTGGCTGGGAACATGCCGCCATCGTAGTCACCCAGCGGTACCGTGATGACCCAGATGTTGCTCCCTGAAGTGTGCGTCACTGATGCAGTGCCATATGCACCAGCATCAGCGGCACCAAGTGTAAAGTCGGTATCACTGACCGCCGTGCCCTCTTTCTTTTTGAGGACCAACTTGGTGGTGCCACTCACGCGACCGTTAATGCGGATGTTGATACTCCCACTTGACTGCTCGCCGATGCTGGTATCACGTGTCGAACCAAGATCGGCCATCGGGGCCAACCCAAGCTCAATTTTGTCGAGCAAGTTACCAGCTCCGCCGGTAGGGAAAATACCCTCAAACCCAATATTAAACACGCCATCCCAACCGGTAGGAGGCAACGTGTGCGTTCCGGCATATACACCCCATTTTGTTGATACACCTGGCGGTGACAACAGCTGATTGGTGACACCCGTTGTTTCAGTGCTCTGTGCAAGCACATTTGCAGCCGTTGCCACAAAGGACGCACCACTCACCTGCGTACCAATCCGGATGATTTCACGTGAATACGTGTCTTGAGGTAATGTCCCTGGCGTCGGTTTAGATGGAATACCAAAGCGGAATGACATTGAATGTGTCTCATTTGGGTTGCCGTTATGCCAAAACGAAAAATCAAACGACTCGCCACTTGTTATACACAATCTTTGATAAAGAAACGATGCATGATCGGCGTTGAGTGAGGCATAGTAGTTACCGTCTGGCGCCGTGGTAAAACGATTCAATTCAATCACACGTGCTGACCCAGTACCAAACGTGACAGCGCCATTGTTACATTTTTCAGACATTGGGGCATGCGACGTAAACCAGCCATTCAGCGATGCCTCACTTAAGTATGTCCACGTGTTAACGGCAATGTTACACGTCGTTGTCACATTCTCAAACGATGTATTGGCCATCGTACGCACACCGGCATCATCAGTTGCCGAAGGATTCGATGTAGTGGGAATTGAGCGCGGACGCGTCTGCGCAAAACTCACCGTAAATTGCATCGCAAATAACAAACAAACACTCACCCACACAACGCGCTTACGCCAATTGCGCATACCGCTCCCCTTCCACATAACCTTAACACTATGTCACAGAATTACAATAAAAAACAATAGCTCATTCATATTATCACTCCATAATTATTTAACAATCATAATTAAACATATATTCGATTACATTTGACTATAAACATAGATTACAAATTTTAATTATTTAATATAATGAATTTTTTGCTGTATTTATTTGACGAAAAACAAATTATATCTTAACAATTCACGGGTAAATCAAATACTAACAAAGAAACACATAATTTGGCATGGGTATGTGTATAGACAAAATCAGGCACAGGCACCTGATTGACGACAATAGGCCACTAGAGTATGATAGTGAGAATATATTTCGTACCTGACGCATGCAGGAGGGTTTTGTGACAATCGATTGGGCTGACAAGTTTGCCCGTGAGGCGCTGACGTTTGACGATGTTTTGCTCATTCCAGCCGCATCGGATGTGTTGCCCGCAACAACGAATGTCAGTACGTGGTTGACCCGTGGTATCCGCATGAATATACCGCTTGTAAGTGCAGCGATGGATACCGTCACCGAACATCGCTTAGCAATCGCCATGGCGCGCGAAGGCGGTATCGGTATCATCCACAAGAATCTGTCGATTGACGATCAAGTCGAGATGGCGCGCAAAGTCAAGCGTTCCGAAAACGGCATGATTACGGACCCCATCACGATGCCTCATGATCGCACCGTAGGCGATGCACTTGACATGATGGCCGAGTACCGCATCTCAGGTATCCCAATCACCACACACAACGGCGATTTGGTTGGCATTGTCACCAATCGCGACCTCCGCTTCGAGACAGATCGCACGCGCCCAATCAGTGAGTTAATGACCAGTGACGAGTTAGTTACCGTCCCAGAGGGCACCACGCTCGAACAGGCCAAAGAGTTGTTGCACAAGCACCGTATTGAAAAGGTACTCGTGGTAGACCACAACGGGCGTTTGTCGGGCATGATTACCGTCAAAGACATCATGAAGCAAATCGAGTACCCGCACGCCTGTAAAGACGAGCAAGGCCGATTGCGCGTCGGTGCGGCCATCGGCATCAGCGGTGACTTTTTACAACGCGCCGAAGCGCTTATCAAGGTGGGCGTTGATGTGTTGAACATTGACACGGCACACGGGCACTCAAAGGGAGTACTCGAGGGTATTCTCAAAGTACGCGAGCATTTCCCCAACGTGCAAATCATCGCCGGCAACATCTCAACGGGCGATGCAGCCCGTGCCTTGTGTGAGCGCGGTGTTGACGGCATCAAGGTGGGGCAAGGCCCGGGTAGCATTTGCACGACCCGCGTTGTGACGGGTGCTGGCATGCCGCAAATCACGGCCATCTCGGAGTGTACCAAGGTGGCAGACACCTTCGGCATCCCGGTCATCGGCGATGGAGGCATCCGCTACAGTGGCGATATC
>Ga0194130_10004456_pt1 | contig 17796 bp, 14 predicted proteins | sample TA2KigsurfametaG_FD_160084 | JGI IMG/M metagenome (GOLD analysis project Ga0194130, IMG submission 160084) | Freshwater microbial communities from Lake Tanganyika, Tanzania - TA2015050 Kigoma 12 surface | ecosystem: Environmental > Aquatic > Freshwater > Lake | place: Tanzania: Lake Tanganyika... | reverse complement strand
GTTCGGTTTGGCTGAGGTGTGTATAGGTCATGTGCTTCTTCGACTGGCCGGTCAAAAGGCTTTGATACTAATGCACCTCAGCCATCCAACCCATTAATCAAAGTTGCACTTCGTCCTTGAATTCACCCAATAAAAAAACACGGAAATTTCTCGCTTATAAAACTACAGAATATTTGCGCAAAAGCATTGATTGGTGATTTTGCAGATATCGATTTGATGTTTGATATTTGTACAAGCAATCCGAAACTGCAGCACTTTTCATTGGCAGGTACTATGTTAAAGCAGTTCACTCCAGCTAATGATGTCGTCTTCATGCAAAATTCTGGGAAACCAGAGGTCTCTGTGAATGCATTGAATTTCAGGAAACATACGTGCTTACGGATATTCGATCTGAGCGGCTGTGGCCTAGATCAGGCGGATATGGGGGAGATCGTAGGAGCCTGCGACGGACACACTGCACTCATTGAGGTCAGAATAGAAGGAAACAAGATTTCGGACAGCGATCTTGCCAAGCTCAACGCGACCACAACACTCAATCGCCAACGTCTGGAAGCGCAAGCCACTGTTGCCTATGATTTGCTCGTCACGAATGCTTCGGAAAAGGTGGATGTCTGGCCAAAAGAACTGAGTAGTGTGCTTGTAGAAAATACACCCATAGAAATCCTTCCGAACATCGCCGCATTGGTGGCTCCCGGATCTGGCCCATCTGCTCAACCTTCAGCTACAGCCAATATCCGGAACCCGAAAAATTCCACGAGGTGGTCAACCACTGATAAACCCTCGAAGAACCAGTAATTGCACCCCTTATTGTCTGAGACGGTCTGAGATCGGCGCCTTGCGGCGCCGATTTTCTTTACGGAACCCGCTGGTCGCCAAGCCGTTACAATGCCGCCTGTTTCACTCGCACTGAAAGCCGTGACTAATAACGTAAGCCTTCCACCACGCCGCGTTTCGGTGGCGCCGATGATGGACTGGACTGACCGTCACTGTCGCTATTTCCATCGCCAGATTACCCGTCATACCTGGCTGTATACCGAGATGGTTACGACTGGTTCGGTTATCTATGGAGACATGGCACGCCAGCTTGACTTCAACCGGGAGGAGCAGCCAGTGGCGCTGCAGCTGGGAGGTAGCGAGCCCGCTGATCTGGCCACATGCGCCAAGCTCGGGCAGCAATGGGGCTACGACGAGATTAATCTCAATTGCGGTTGTCCATCGGAGCGAGTGGTACGCGGTGCATTCGGCGCCTGCTTGATGGCAGAGCCAAAGCTAGTTGCGGATGGCGTCAAAGCAATGCGCGATGCAGTGGATATTGATGTCAGCGTTAAACACCGCATCGGTATTGATAATGTGAACAGCTATAGCTTCGTGCGTGATTTTGTTGGCACTGTGGCCGATGCCGGCTGCAAAATCTTTATCGTTCATGCCAGGAACGCGATTCTGAAAGGTTTGACGCCGAAAGAAAATCGAGAGATTCCTCCCTTGAAGTACGACTTTGTTTACCAGTTGAAGCGCGACTTCCCGCAGCTTGAGATCATCATCAACGGTGGAATACGTACCGCAGAAGAAATCGATGAACACCTGAAGCATCTTGATGGTGTGATGATCGGCCGTGAGGCCTACCATAATCCTTGGCTGTTAGCGGAGTTTGACGAGCGTTACTACGGTGATGCCGTTCAGTCCAAGTCTCGTATGGAAGTCATTCAAGCAATGTTGCCTTATATCGAGGCACAAGTGGCAACCGGCGGCCCGCGTATGAACTCGATTGTTCGGCACATGTTGGGTCTGATGAGCGGCCTGCGTGGCGCACGCCTGTTTCGCCGGCAAATGTCTGATGCGAAAGTGCTCGCGTGCGGTGATGCCGCTTTGTTATTGCAGGCGGCGAAAGCCGTTGAAGCGGCAGCGACCTGCTGAAACGGGTGAGGGCATCTGCTTGATGCCCGCCAAATCCTCGCGAAGATTTCGAATTTACGCACTCCAAGCGGTCACGTCATGACAGCCAGGAGAACTTCCCATGAGTACGATCCATATTGATACCGCGAGATCAGCCACCGCGCGTAGCGCGGCATTGCCGGAAACTCAATTCAAGCGACCGCTGTTATCGTCGATCCGCTGGAGCGCCGTGATTGCGGGTGTGGCGGTGGGTATTTCGGTACAGCTGCTGCTGACTTTACTGGGGATTGCAAGCGGCTTGTCCATGACAAGCGTTCAGGAAGGCGAGGTGCCTGGCACTAGCACGCTGGTGTGGGCCGGTATTGCGTTGCTGCTGTCCGGCTTTACCGGTGCCTACGTGACGGGCTATCTGTGCGGACTCAAACGCAGAACAGATGGCATGTTGCATGGTGTGGTGTCGTGGGCAGTGACGACATTGTTGTTCGTCATTCTGGCCACGTCTGCGGGCGGATCTTTGCTGTCGGGCATGTTCTCGGGGGTTGGCGCGGCAGAGAACGCCAGTCTTGCGGCGTGGCTGGTATTCGCGGCCGCTGTGCTGTCGCTGGCCCTGTCCGCAGTTGGCGGCGCACTAGGCACCATGACTGCCAAGCGCGCTGTTTGGAGCGAGGAGGGCGGCACTAGCCATGGCGGCGTATTGGTCGAATCCGGAGGGGTGTAGGCCAGAGCAGCTTTTCCGTGGGGCAATAGCCTCGTGCTAAGATCAGGCGTCGAAATCATCTTCTCAAACCAACAAAAAAAGGAGACGCCATTGAAGATTCGGAAGCTTTCGCTCGCCGTTGCGCTTGCCTACTCATTTACGCCGACTGCGTTCGCGCAGATATCGAACGATACCGTGAAGATCGGTTTTATCACCGATATGTCAGGTATTTATGCCGACGTTGACGGGCCCTCTGGTGCAGATGCCATCAAAATGGCGATCGCGGATTTTGGCGGTACGCTGAATGGCAAGAAAATCGAGCTGGTTACTGCTGACCATCAGAACAAAGCCGATATCGCAGCCTCGCGTGCCCGCGAGTGGTTTGATCAGCAAGGCTTGGATATGTTGATCGGTGGATCAAACTCTGCAACCAATTTGGCGATGGCGAAGGTAGCCGCTGAAAAGAAAAAACCTTTCATCGCGATAGGCGCTGGTACCTCGCGCCTGACCAATGAGGAGTGCACACCGTACACCATTCACTACGCCTACGATACCGCCTCAATGGCGCGCGGCACGGCCGCCGCACTCACCAAGGAAGGTTATAAGGACTGGTTCTTTTTGACGGCAGATTATGTGTTCGGTATGTCGCTGGAGGGTGACGCCACACAGATCGTCAAGGCCAACGGTGGTCGCGTGGTCGGGTCGGTGCGTCACCCACTCGCCGTCTCGGATTTTTCATCGTTCTTGCTACAAGCCCAGACCTCAAAAGCACAAGTACTCGGATTGGCCAATGCCGGTGGCGATACAGTCAATTCGATCAAGGCAGCCAGTGAGTTTGGTATCAACAAGAAGATGAAGATCACTGGCTTGTTAACGTTCGTGAATGACGTACACGCCATTGGTTTGGAAATTGCGCAGGGGATGTATCTGACCGATGGCTGGTACTGGGACACCAACGATGAAACCCGTGCCTGGGCCAAGAAATTCATGGCGCGTAATAAAAAAGCGCCATCCATGCTGCATGCAGCCGACTACTCGGCGACCATGTTTTACTTGAATGCGGTGAAGGCTTTAGCGAGCGATGATGGCGACAAAGTCATGGCAAAAATGAAGTCCACTAAAATCAATGACATGTTCGCCAAGAACGGAGAAGTACGGCCGGATGGCCGCATGGTGCATGACATGAAGCTAATGCAGGTCAAGACGCCCGCCGAGTCAAAGTACCCTTGGGATTATTACAAGGTGCTGCAGATCATTCCGCGTGACCAGGCATTTATCCCCAAAGCCGAGTCCAAGTGCGCGCTTTGGAAGTAGGTCGGTAGCCCTTAGATAACGTCGGCGCGGTCTCCGCGCCGTTTTTTTGCCTTTGGCCCGTGCCCCGACTTGCTATAGCCGGCTCTGTTGCTTCCCCCCGTTCCGGGCTGATTTTGTTTCCCTGTGGCAACTTTGATATTTGCCGACTTCCTTGCATAATGGAAACAATAATTCGAACCATTAGCCGATTATCGCCAAGTTCAGATTGGGCGCATCGGCACAAACCGCATTTACTGCCTTATGCAAGTTTGGCTGCGCCATGCAGAGAAATCAGCCCGCAAGACCTATCTCCGTATCGGGTTGGTCTGGGCCAGCGTCTGCCTGTCGCTAGTTGCTTTGGTATGGTTTGCGGCATTCGCCAAGATCGATCGAGACGAGCAGCAGCTGATCGAGAAACTCCGACTAGACACAGAGCAACGCGCCCGTAACCACGCCGAGCAGCTTCTGCGCACAGTTTCGCAGATTGATCAGCTCTCAATCTCCATCAAGTACCAATGGGAGCAGCGCGGTGTACCGAATGACCTCGAAGAGCAGTTTCGACGCGGCTTATACCAAGAGTCGATGTTCCCGGTCGCGATTGATGCCGATGGTTATGCGCTGACGAATACGCGTAACCTGAAGCGCGGCACGTACATGGGCGATATTGATTTTTTCCAGCGTACGCGTGACAGCGATGGCGGCTACATGCTGATCGCGCCACCGGCTGAGGGACGTGGCGGTCTAAAGGGCAAGCAGATTGTCCGGTTCACCCGACGCATTGATAAGCCGGAGGCAGTTTTGGTGGAGTAGTCTTGATTGCCGTCGAGGTGAATTATTTGCTAGCTTTTCCTGCTGTAGCTAATTTACAGGACGGAGATTTTGTCTCTGCCAGGTTTGCCGGCGGTGGCGTGATGGGTACGCGTGGTGGTGAAGATCGTAGAACGACTTCCTACACCAAGCCGGTGCAATTTAATGACCATATTGGATCGCGCATTGAGACTGCTGATATGTTTATCGATCAGCAGGCGCGAATGGTAGGTTGGGCCTACATTGAAGGCTACCCACTACTACTGATTGCAGCCTCTAGTTTGGAGCGCGCATTCTCAGGCTACGAGTCAACCCGCTTCTCCTACGAGACAGTTGCAGCCGGTGTGAGCGGCTTGCTATTGTTGATATCAGTATTCGGAGCAATCACCCAAATTCGCAGCTCGGCGCAACGTCATCGACAAGCGGAGGTACAGGCAACTTTCCGGTTAGCGGTCGACGCAGCGCGTGAAGCGTTTTACATGATGAGTCCTGCAGTATCAGATCATCCAACCTGGATCATCGAAGACTGTAATGAACGCGCCGCCGAAATGCAGTACCGAACGCGCTCGGAAATGATCGGGCGTCCGATCGAACAACTATTCGATGGCCGTGAGTTGGAAGAGCTCGCTATTTATTGCGATCGGGTACTGACTGACGGTTTTTGTGAGGATGAGTTTCATGTGCCGCATGAGCGGCAGCACGCAGCCGGCTGGTTCCAGCGTCGTGGCGTACGTTCAGGCCATGGGATTGCGGTCACGGTGCGTGATGTATCGGATGCGCGCCAACAAGCAGAGACGCTGGCGCGTATGGCGCGCACCGACTCCCTGACTAATTTGCCCAACCGGCACTGGCTGAATCAGCATCTGCCGCGTGTATTAGAAGATGCATCGCGCACCCACACCAAAGTGGCCTTGCTCTATCTTGATTTGGATAACTTCAAACACATCAATGACGCATTAGGTCATCGAACGGGTGATGATGTTTTAGTTGCTGTTGCACGTTCACTGTCTGAAGCAACCGGTGGTAAGGCGGCGCTAGCCCGGATAGGTGGCGATGAGTTCACCGTGCTACTTGATCAGCTTGGTACTGACGCAGAGGCGCAAGCAGAACGTGTCGCAAATCGTCTGATTGCTGCGATTGAAGTAATGAGCGCGAGCAGTACGTGGCGCGCCTTTAACTTGCGCGCATCGATCGGTATCAGCGTGTATCCCGATGATGCGCAGGATGTCGATAATTTATTAATGGCCGCAGATATCGCGATGTATGAAGCAAAGTCTGAGGGTAAAGCGCAGGCACGACACTATGATGAGGCCTACGCGAACCGTATTCGCGAACGCATCACGACAGAGCAAGAGCTGGAAGCCGCAATTCATCGCGAGGAATTCGTGGTGTATTACCAGCCACGGGCGGACGCTCGCAATGGTGCACTAACAGGCATGGAAGCTTTGATTCGCTGGCGCCATCCGGAGCGCGGTTTGCTCTCGCCCTTGGAGTTTATTCGTATCGCCGAGCAGACCGGGCTGATTGTGCCGATCGGTGAATATGTGGTCCGCCGAGTGTGTGCGCAGCTCGCCGATTGGCGAGGCCAGGGCTTACCTGTGCAGCCCGTATCTGTGAATGTGTCCGCGTTACAGCTCAAGGGCGAAGGTCTGCGTCTGGCCTTGATCGATAGTCTAGAAAAATATCAGCTAACGCCAAAGCTACTTGCTATCGAGCTGACTGAATCGAGTATGTTGGATGAAGATGGTGTTGCTCAATCCGAATTACGCAAGCTGCGTGAAATAGGTATTGAGTTGGAGATTGATGATTTCGGCACAGGTTATTCTTCCTTGTCGAAATTGCAGAGCCTGGATATCGACGTGCTGAAAATTGATCAGTCTTTTGTGCGCCGTTTGGGTCAAGACCCGCAGGCCAGCAAGCTCTGTGAGACCATGGTTTCTGTTGGGCGTAGTCTCAGTATTTCAGTGGTCGCTGAAGGCGTTGAGACTATAGAGCAGCTTCAGCAATTACAGCGCATGGGTTGTGATCAGATACAAGGCTATTTGGTATCACCCCCCATACCCGCCGACGATATTCCTGCGCTATTCGGAAAAACTTTTTTCGAGCCCTTGCTGGTAGATGCCTGACAGAGTGGTTAGCTGAAAAGCGCGCTCAGCTTGGAAAAATTTGGTGCGTGAATAATACCTTTCTCGGTAATAATCGCACTCACCAGCTCTGCGGGGGTGACATCAAAAGAAGGGTTCCGGACCTGAACACCTGCCGCCGCCCATTGGGTTTCCCGAAACCCGGTTACTTCACTTGCGGCGCGCTCTTCGATGGGAATCTGATCTCCGCTTGCCACCGACAAATCAATCGTCGACAACGGGCAGGCCACATAAAAAGGGATGCCATGGCGCGCAGCTAATACCGCCACCATGTAGGTGCCGATCTTGTTCGCGACATCGCCGTTCGCGGCAACCCGATCGGTACCAACAATTACCGCATCCACTTCGCCGTGCGCCATCAGATGCCCGGCCATATTGTCGGTGATCAGTGTGACCGGAATACCCTCTTGCACCATCTCCCAAGCGGTTAGTCGTGCGCCTTGCAAAAACGGGCGTGTTTCATCAGCGATGACACTAATGCGTTTACCGACAGCGACCGCCGAACGAATAACGCCGAGTGCGGTACCGTGACCGGCGGTCGCAAGCGCACCGGCATTGCAATGCGTGAGCACGCGCGCGCCATCAGACAACAGCGCAGCGCCATACTCACCCATTTTCTTGTTGATGTAGACGTCTTCTTCGTGAATCGCTTTCGCCTCAGTCAGTAGGACCACCGCGATCTGCGAAGGGCTTGCGCTTAAGTGCTGTGCCCGGCAGCGTTGCATGCGATCGAGTGCCCAGAACAAGTTCACGGCGGTTGGCCGACTTTGGGCCAATACCGTAAAGCCGATATCCATGGCGGCATCAAACGCTTCTTGCGTTTGCGACTGTAGGCGCAAAGCCTCCAATGCAACCCCATAAGCCGCCGCCACACCGATCGCAGGCGCGCCACGCACTACCATGCTGCGAATACCTTCGGCGACACCGGCTGCCGAGTCATAGGACAAATACTCAAATACCGCGGGCAAACGCGTCTGATCCACCATGTCCAGGTGGCCGTAGCCCGGTGCGTCATGCCAGCGTAGCGCGACGACTTTGTCGGAATGAATTGAATGGGACATTTTGGTAAAGACGGTTAGAGCCTGTTCGTTAGGTCGATGGCAAGGCGGCAGCGCTACAGACAGAACACGACGGTCGGCGAAATGCTACCAACGCTGCAAGCGGCCTTACGAAGTCGGCTACTAGTCGCCTTCGAATTCGCAGAGAGTAAAAACGGCAAGCCCCATTTTCTCCAGCTTGGCGCGGCCACCCAGATCGGGCAGATCAACCACAAATGCACACTCAACGACAACACCACCCAGACCGCGTACCAACATGACGGTGGCTTGCGCTGTACCACCCGTCGCCAGCAAGTCATCAATCACCAGCACCTTATCGCCGGCATCGATGGCATCATCATGCATCTCGATACGGTCATGCCCATATTCCAGTGCATATTCATGGCCGGTGGTTTTGCCGGGGAGCTTGCCTTGTTTGCGGACGGGGACAAAGCCTACGCCGAGTGCATAGGCGAGCGGTGCGCCAAATAAAAAGCCACGCGCTTCTGTGCCTGCAATTTTGGTGATGTCGCGGTCGCGGTAGCGCTCGACAAATTGTTCAATCGTATGGCGAAAGCCATCAGCATCTTTAAGCAAGGTGGTGATATCACGAAACTGAATACCGGGTTTAGGATAATCCGGAATCGTGCGGATCAAAGATTGAATTTTCATGGTCTTGTTGGCTCCGTCGCGTGTTTGCCGTAACTTTTGAATCGCTCGATGACCGCGCCCATTTCTTCTTCGGAAAGTAGCGTCGGCTTACCGACTTGTCGTGCGATCAGATATTGCTGGCACAACGATTCCAGTTCAATCGCGATCGCCATCGCTTCGTCCAGGTCGCGTCCTAGCGTAATCATGCCGTGATTGGCAAGCAGGCAAGCCTTGCGGTCTTGCAGTGCGTTGACCGCATGGTGCGACAAAGTATCGGTACCAAATAAGGCATACGGCGCGCAGCGTACTGAATCACCACCGGCGATTGCGATCATGTAATGAAACGGCGGCAGGTCTTCGCGCAGGCAAGCCAGGGCAGTGGCATGTGGCGCATGTGTGTGAACGACCGCATTAATTTCGGATCGGGCGCGCAAGATATCGGCATGAAATTGCCACTCGCTCGAAGGCTTGCCGATGCCGATGACTTTGCCATCAAAGTTCAGTGCGACGATTTTTGATGGGGTGATTTCATCGACCGGAACCCCGGTCGGCGTAATCAAAAAATGATCGGCCTCCCGGCAACTGACATTGCCAGAAGTGCCGCGATTTAAACCAGTCGTTTCAAGCTGCCTGCAGGCAGCGACGATCTGCTCTCGTAACAGTGCGCTCATGAGCTCAGCATACGTCCGGCGACTGCAGAGAGCTTATCGAGCATCACAGGATCACGTGCCTCAGGCGCGGTAATCAGCGCAAATTGCAGTGCGCTTCTGCAGCTGCACTGAGTTGCTGCGTCGTCTTTCTTGAGTTGAGGGATCACCTGTTTGACTAGTTCGCGGCCTTTGTTAGCGTTAGCGATTAGTACACCGATGATTTGTTCAACGGTTACATGATCATGATCTGGATGCCAGCAGTCGTAGTCGGTCACCATCGCAACGCTGGCGTAGCAGATCTCGGCTTCGCGCGCGAGTTTGGCTTCAGGCATGTTGGTCATGCCGATTACATCACAACCCCATTGCCGATACAGCTGCGATTCCGCCAGGCTGGAAAATTGCGGGCCTTCCATCGCCAGATACGTGCCGCCACGCACGGCGGTAATACCCGCCTCTTGTGCAGCATGTTGAAGATGGTCACCCAGGCGTGAGCAAACAGGATGCGCCATCGACACATGCGCCACCATGCCACGACCAAAAAAAGATTTTTCGCGTGCAAAGGTGCGGTCGATGAATTGATCGACGATCACAAAGGTTTCAGGTGCAAGTGACTCTTTGAGCGAGCCTACGGCTGACAGCGAGAGGATGTCGGTCACCCCGAGGCGTTTCAGTGCATCGATGTTGGCGCGGTAATTCACCTCCGACGGCGGGATTTTATGGCCGCGCCCATGACGCGGCAGAAAAGCCATGGCCTGGCCAAACAAGGTGCCGGTCAGGATCTCATCCGAAGGCTCGCCAAATGGCGAGGAGACCTTGACCCACTGGCGGTCTTGCAAGCCATCGATGTCATAAATGCCGCTACCGCCAATGATGCCGACGACAGGACGAGGAGGATGTTGATCCATAAGAATGTTGGGAGTGGGTTGAGTATGGGCTGGATGAGTCCGAAGGGTACCAAATTAGCCCGTGTGCGCCTCGCACGGCGACCCGCATCGCCGAACGCACGTGAAGAAAACATTGACGGCCGTTCATACTCCGACTATAGTGAATACGAATCGTTCTCATTTAGATTGGCCGGCCACTGTATGCGTTTTGCTCCTCACTCTTTCCGCAGCGACCTCGGCGGACTCTATTTCAAGGTCGGTATTGTCTGCGCGGCGCTGAGTCATAGTTATTCACTTTCGGCGGCTGAGGCCGAAGTGAGCGCCAACATTAATAGCTCAGCCGGAGGCGATATCAAGTTGAGCGCTAATGAGGTTGGCGCCAGCGACAAAGACGTCAGCGTGCTGCCACGGGTGGACGTCATCGGCAACGGCCCACGCGCGACCGCCGAAAGCACCGGATCAGCCACTGTGATCGATGGCCGTACGTTGGAGGAAAGCCGGGTCTTCAATGTCAACGAGGCACTGCGCAAAGTGCCAGGGGTTCATGTGCGTGAGGAAGAGGGCGTAGGGCTGCGGCCCAACATCGGCATGCGCGGCCTGAACCCTACCCGCTCCACCAAGATATTGTTGTTGGAGGACGGCCTGCCACTATCTTTCGCGCCGTACGGCGATAACGCCAGCTACTACCACCCGCCGATCGATCGCTACGAATCAATCGAGGTTAGCAAGGGCAGTCAGGTGATCCGCTTTGGGCCACAGACCGCTGGCGGTGTGATCAACTACATCACGCCTGAGCCGCAAAAGGAATTTGGTGGATTAGTTGGTATCGCCGCCGGCACGCGCGGCTATTTGAACGGCCATGTGATGGCAACGGGTAAGGGCGCTGTCGTTGATGTCTACCGCAAAGAATCTGATGGCGCGCGTGACAATATGCACAGTCGCTTAGATGACGTGAATTTCAAATGGTCCGGGCAGCTGAATGACCACAATAAGCTCGTGATTCGGGCGACGTATTTTAAAGAGTACTCGCAGCTCACTTATTCCGGATTAACCCAAGCCGAATTTGAAAAACTGGGGGCGCGCTACAACCCGTTCAAAAATGATTTCTTTGATGCCAGTCGCTCGGGTATGTCTGCCACCCATGAACTGCGATTGAATGCGGACACCAAGCTGGTGAGCAGCGTCTACGGGGCTTATTTTGATCGTGATTGGTGGCGGCAGGCGTCGGATACCGGCACTTCGGCATCAGCGCTGAATTGTGAAGGACAGAGCAATCAGTCACGCCTTGCTGGAACAGCGCTGTCTGATGCGCAGCTCAATAATTGCAAAATGCAAGGCCGCCTGCGCCAGTACACCACAGCGGGTGTCGACTCAAGAATTCAGATACGGCATCAGTGGCTAGGCATTGCCAACGATGTCGAGATCGGCGTGAAGTACCAGCATGAGATCCAGGACCGTCGCCAACATAATTTCAGTACCTATACGCAGTACCTCGCCGGGACGGGGATGACACTCGCCGAGAACCAGCAGCGGCGTACCAATGCGACCTCAGGATTTATCACCAACCGGTTTCATATCAACGAGCAGCTTTCCATCACGCCAATCGCTCGAATCGAGACGATTCAGCACGAGCGTATAAATCGAATTGATAACGCACGGGGAAGTACTTCGTTCACTGAATTTATTCCAGGCGTTGGTGTAATGTATGCGTTGAGCGAACAATCACAGCTATACGGTGGTATTCATAAAGGGTTTAGCCCGCCGCGTGTTGAGGATGCGATTAGCAGTAATGGCGGCACCGTAGATCTCAGTGCAGAGTGCAGCGTGAACGCCGAGCTCGGCTGGCGTGCCGCGCCCGTCAAGGATCTGAGTGTTGATCTCGCTGTATTCCGCAACAGCTTTAGCAACTTGGTGCAGGTTGGCAGCATCGCGGGCGGGAGCACGCCGTATTCAGAAGGTAAAGCGTTGATGCAAGGCCTTGAGCTATCAACCCAGTGGGATCGTATCTCGCCGATAGTTGAGGGTAATTTGTTCGGCCGTGTCTCGCTAACCTACTTGCCGACTGCAGAGCAGCGTTCAAGCTTTTTCAGTCCCTCGCAGGTCAACAATGGTGGCGCGGTGGCCGGCTCGGGTGCAGGTAAACGGCTGCCCTACGCGCCTGAGCATTTGCTGAATCTTACGTTGGGTTTTCGTGCCCCGGCCCATTGGAACGCACGCGCCGAGTATGTGCTGGTCGGCAAACAGTACGCAGATTTTGCTAACACCGTCACGCCCGCTGTCAACGCGAATGGTCAAGTCGGATTGATCGATGCCTACGGTATCTGGAACGTTGTCGCCAACTACAGCATCGGTTCAGCGACGCTTTTCATCACCGCTAAAAATCTGACAGATCAAACCTATATCGTTGACCGCACGCGCGGAATTCAAGTCGGCACGCCACGCACGATTCAAGCGGGGATCAAGTACGCGTTTTAAACCGGTACGCTTCTTGGGTTTGCAGTGTTGGCGACTATCGAGATGGCGTTAACGCCAACTCCAACGGGCAGATCGGGGGGATCGAGGGGAGGGGTTTCTGTGGGGTGACCGATGGGACTCGAACCCACGACAACCAGAATCACAATCTGGGACTCTACCAACTGAGCTACGGCCACCACTGAAGCAAGTCCGGCATTATACAAAAAAAGAGGCGGCTAGCCAGTAATCAGCAGGACACCTGTGGCCCGCTGACCGCTTGCACCATCGCATCAAGCTGCAATAACTTGCTAAACGCCAGTGCAAGTGTGCTGTTACTGCCGGTGGTGTATGCCAGTAGCGGCTTTGCCGTCGGTGCGTCAGCCATCGCAGCATCATGCAACAAACCGCGCTGCGCAAGTACGCGCTGAAGCTGTCGTGCTACTGGCTCACCCGTATCAACAATGGTGACATCTGAACCAACGATCTCGCGGATCAGTTGTTCAACGAACGGATAATGCGTGCAGCCAAGCACTAGCGTATCTGCTTGCTGGGCAAGTAGAGGCGCAACGTAACGTTCTACTAGCTGATAGGTTTCGCGCGAGCTCAATTCACCTTTTTCGATCTGATGCGCTAAACCACTGCAGGCTTGCAGCAAAAAGCGTACACCGGCATCGTGTGCCACCTGTGCTTCCAGCTTGAGAAATTTTTCGCTTGAGAGCGTATTGGCAGTGGCTAGCACTCCAATCGCACCGGTGCGTGTCAGCGCCGCAGCCGGTTTCAGACCAGGTTCAACACCCACCACCGGTAGATCAGGGTAACGCGAGCGTAGCCCTGCAATTGCAGCGGCAGTGGCTGTATTGCATGCCACCACGAGCGCCTTGATGTTTTGGGTCAGCAGAAATGCAGCGATAGCTACCGTCCGCTCGACAATTACGGCCTCGGGCTTTTCACCATACGGCGCGAAACCCGAGTCCGCAAAATACAGCAGTGATTCATGTGGCAGCAGCGTGCGCACATGACGCAGCACTGACAAACCGCCGATGCCCGAATCGAAAATACCGATCGGTGCATCGCGGTGTAGTGTGATGACAGGATCAGCCAAGCGTGACCGGAATGCCAGCGAAGTTACCGGTGGCGATACGCTCTTGCCATTCTTTCGGGCCGCTCTGATGAACCGAGCTACCCTCAGCGTCAACGGCCACCGTTACCGGCATATCTTTCACTTTGAATTCGTAGATCGCTTCCATGCCCAGATCAGCAAAGCCCACGACCTTCGCTGATTTGATCGCTTTTGATACTAAGTAAGCCGCGCCACCCACTGCCATCAGATACGCAGAGCGGTGCTTGCGAATGGATTCAATCGCTACCGGGCCGCGTTCTGCTTTGCCCACCATCGCGATTAAGCCTGTTTGCTCGAGCATCATGTCGGTGAATTTATCCATACGTGTGGCGGTGGTCGGGCCTGCCGGTCCAACCACTTCATCTCGTACCGGGTCCACAGGCCCCACGTAATAGATCACGCGGTTTTTGAAATCAACCGGCAGTGGTTCTCCTTTGGCGAGCATGTCTTGAATGCGCTTATGCGCGGCATCACGACCCGTCAGCATCTTGCCGTTCAGCAGTAGTGTCTGGCCTGGCTTCCAAGACGCGACCTCAGCCGCAGTGAGTGAGTCAAGATCGACGCGATGCGATTTTTGTGTATCCGGCATCCAGTGTACTTGCGGCCACTCCGAGAGCGATGGCGGCTCTATGTAAGCAGGCCCAGAACCACCCAGCGTGAAGTGTGCATGACGAGTGGCAGCACAGTTTGGAATCATCGCTACCGGTTTCGACGCTGCGTGTGTAGGATACATGTTGATTTTCACATCCAGCACTGTCGTCAGACCACCCAAACCCTGAGCGCCAATACCAAGTGCATTCACTTTTTCATACAGCTCAAGCCGCAATTCCTCCAATTTGTTTTGCGGGCCACGCTGCTGTAGCTCGTACATATCAATATCATCCATCAGCGACTGTTTGGCCATTAGCATCGCGCGCTCGGCCGTACCGCCAATGCCAATACCCAGCATGCCCGGAGGGCACCATCCAGCACCCATCGTCGGTACCGTTTTAAGCACCCAGTCGACCAGTGAATCGGAAGGATCAAGCATCACGAACTTGCTTTTGTTTTCAGAGCCACCGCCCTTGGCAGCGACTTGCACCTCTACTGTATTACCTGGTACGACGGTCATGTGCACCACGGCGGGGGTATTGTCTCTGGTGTTCTTGCGATCAAACTGCGGGTCGGCGACCACCGATGCACGCAATTTGTTATCCGGGTGGTTATAGGCGCGGCGCACGCCCTCATTGACGGCATCTTCGATCGAACCAGAAAACCCCTCAAAGCGCACATCCATGCCGATCTTCAGAAATACGTTCACGATACCGGTGTCTTGGCAGAGTGGTCGTTTACCCTCGGCGCACATGCGCGAGTTGGTGAGGATCTGCGCGATGGCGTCTTTGGCAGCCGGGCTTTTTTCACGTTCATACGCGCGCGCCAGGTGGCGGATGTAATCCAGCGGGTGGTAGTAGCTGATGAACTGCAAGGCAGCCGCGACCGACTCGATCAGGTCGTGTTCTTGAATCTTGGTCATAGGGCACCAACGAGGTTAAAAAATTTGGCTCGATACGCAGCCGCTGACCATATGAAATTGGCAAGGGCCGTTATTCTCTTGCGGGCCAAGTGTGGTTCAGGCTTCATGGCAGATCGGGGCGTGTTGCGGGGTTTGATTCACGCCGATTCTGCTTGTTCAGCGGGTATCGTGCGATGCCGCATTTTACACGTCGAGCCATGCCCAACTATCCTGCTCAGGTATGAAGCCGCGAATTACGCAGGGGTGTAAGGGTGAAGTAAGTGAGTAGACTTATCTTCGCACCAAAATAGACACATAAGCTGGAGATACCATGTCAGAGATCGAGTCCCTGATGCACGAGCATCGGGTCTTTCCACCCTCCGATGCAATGGTCAAGAATGCGGCCATCGCTGGGATGGATGCTTATCTTGCGCTCTGCCGCGAAGCAGAGCAGGACTACGAAGGCTTCTGGCGCCGGCTGGCGAATGAGCACCTGAACTGGCAAAAGCCTTTCACCCGCGTGCTGGATGAATCTCAGGCCCCGTTTTACAAATGGTTTGACGATGGCGAGTTGAATGTTTCTCACAACTGCCTTGACCGCAACCTTGATAACGGTAATGCCGACAAAACCGCCATTATTTTCGAGGCCGATGACGGCACCGTCAGCCGTTATACCTACCGACAGTTCCATGCCAAGGTATGCCAGTTAGCGAACGGATTGAAGTCGCTCGGCATCAAGCAAGGTGATCGCGTCATTATCTATATGCCGATGTCGGTTGAGGGTATCGCCGCCATGCAAGCGTGTGCGCGTATCGGTGCTACCCACTCGGTGGTATTCGGCGGGTTCTCTGCCAAGTCACTGCAAGAGCGCATCATTGACGCTGGTGCAGTCGCAGTGATTACAGCAGATGAGCAGCTGCGCGGTGGTAAACAGCTTCCGCTCAAGTCCATTGTGGATGAAGCGATCGGCATGGGTGGCTGCGATCACATCAAGAGCGTCGTGATCTACCAGCGTACCAAGGGCAGTATCAACGTCGTGTCGGGGCGTGACCGCTGGCTGCATGAGCTGATGGAAGGGCAGTTAGACGCATGCGAACCGGCTTGGGTCGGTGCCGAGCACCCCCTGTTTATCTTGTATACCTCGGGCTCGACAGGTAAACCAAAAGGTGTGCAGCACTCTTCCGGTGGCTATTTGTTGTGGGCGCTGCTGACGATGAAATGGGCATTCGACCTCAAGGCGGATGATATTTTTTGGTGTACGGCGGACATCGGCTGGGTCACTGGTCATACTTATATTGCGTATGGCCCGCTCGCGGCCGGTGCAACGCAAATCGTCTTTGAGGGTGTGCCAACCTATCCGAATGCGGGTCGTTTCTGGGAAATGATTCAGCGTCATAAGGCTACGATTTTCTACAGCGCCCCAACAGCAATTCGTTCGTTGATTAAAGCCTCCGAGGCGGACCAGGCGGTGCACCCGCAGCGTTACGATCTTGGCTCGTTGCGTCTGCTCGGTTCGGTCGGTGAGCCGATTAATCCGGAGGCGTGGATGTGGTACCACCGCAATGTCGGTAATGAGCAATGCCCGATTGTGGATACCTTTTGGCAGACGGAGACAGGTGGTCACATGATCACGCCGTTGCCAGGTGCAACGCCGCTAGTGCCGGGCTCATGCACCTTGCCGCTGCCCGGTATTCAAGCGGCTATTGTGGATGAGGCTGGCAATGATATGCCGAATGGGCACGGTGGGATTTTGGTCGTGAAACGGCCCTGGCCTTCGATGATTCGCACTATCTGGAACGACCCAGAGCGGTTCAAGACCAGTTATTTTCCTGCCGAGCTTGGCGGCACCCTTTACCTTGCGGGTGACGGCGCGATTCGCGACGCTAAGAACGGCTACTTCACCATCACAGGCCGTATCGATGATGTTTTGAATGTATCGGGCCATCGCATGGGCACGATGGAGATTGAGTCTGCGCTGGTGGCAAATGCATTGGTCGCTGAAGCAGCGGTGGTCGGCAAGCCTGATCCCACCACGGGCGAATCGATCTGCGCGTTTGTGGTGTTGAAAGGCACGCGCCCTACTGGCGATGAGGCGGCCAAGGTCGCAAAAGAATTACGTGACTGGGTCGGTAAAGAGATCGGCCCGATCGCTAAACCGAAAGAAATTCGTTTTGGTGACAACCTGCCCAAAACCCGATCAGGCAAGATCATGCGCCGTTTGCTGCGCGTGATCGCCAAAGGCGAAGAGATTACGCAGGACATTTCCACCTTGGAGAATCCTGCGGTTCTGGAGCAGTTGAAGCAGGCAATCTGAGTTTAGTGCAGTAAAGACGCAGCACATGCATGTTCATGAATGCCGATGCCATGTGTAATGCAGTGACGGTTTGTGGGGGAAGGTTATAGGGCTCACTCCGATGGCCCTAGAACCGGATTGCCGCCTTGCCTTCGGGCTTGGCGGCATTTTTTTATGGCTAGGCATAAAGGGTTGAGATAGCCAGATTTGCTATACTCCGCCGTCTTGCTCGGTGCACGCCGGGCGCGCAGGACATCCCGGAGAGATGGATGAGTGGTTTAAGTCGCACGCCTGGAAAGCGTGTGTAGGTTCATAGCCTACCGCGGGTTCGAATCCCGCTCTCTCCGCCACTCGGCACTCCAAAGAACTCCGGCAAGCTCC
>Ga0194130_10004454_pt1 | contig 17802 bp, 15 predicted proteins | sample TA2KigsurfametaG_FD_160084 | JGI IMG/M metagenome (GOLD analysis project Ga0194130, IMG submission 160084) | Freshwater microbial communities from Lake Tanganyika, Tanzania - TA2015050 Kigoma 12 surface | ecosystem: Environmental > Aquatic > Freshwater > Lake | place: Tanzania: Lake Tanganyika... | reverse complement strand
TCAACTCAAGGATTACAGAGAATCTGTGTCGGCTCAGCGAGAGCTAGGAGGCGGAGCTTTACTTGAGTTGAGCCATGAACTGGACATGGCCCAATGGCTATTAGGTCCGTTGACACCCTTAAATGCCTTCTTGCGCAATTCCGGAATCCTAGAAGTTGACATTGAAGATCAGGCGCACTTGCTTGTTCAGAATCAAGACGGCTCTCCCATTTCCTTCCGTCTTGACTTCTGCACAAATCCTTCCCGACGCATGATCATGCTCCGCTGTGAAAATGGTGAGCTGACCTGGGATCTGCTTCTAGGTGTTGTCACCAAGTCTGATGCCAATCAAGCTGTATCGACTTACCAGCTAGGTGTTACACCTGATGAGCGGTTCTGCCGTCAACTGGAGTTATTCTGGCAATTTCCAGAACCTCATCAATCTTCCCTTTGCTCGGCAGACGAGGGTTTCAGGGTTTTGGACATGGTCGTGCAAGCTCGCCAACTTGCTGCTGAGAAGGAGGTTTGGAGCAGGTGATAATCCCCAGGACCTTTGCTTTTGTGTTTGCCCGTGGAGGATCCAAGGGGCTGCCTAGGAAAAATCTTCTACCGATCGCTGGGCATCCCATGCTTGCCCATAGTATTCGCGTTGCTCAGCAGATTTCGGAAGTTGCTTCTATCTTTGTATCGACAGACTGCAACAAAATCGCTGAAATAGGTGCCGCGTATGGGGCCGAAATCATTGCACGACCTGAGCATCTTGCAAGCGACAAAGCACCTGAGTGGCTTGCATGGCAACATGCAATTGAATCAGCACAATCGAGATATGGGGCCTTCGATCGCTTTTTGAGCCTGCCGCCTACAGCTCCCTGTAGGAGTGTTGATGATGTGAAACGCTGTCTTGATGCATTAGCTCCTGATGCAGACCTGGTTTTGACGACAACCCCTTCTCATCGGAGCCCCTGGTTTAACATGGTCGTACAGAGCAGCAACGGCTACCTTGAACTGATAAAAACTGGCGATGAAATAAACCGGCGACAAGACGCACCTGCATGTTTTGACCTAGCCACTGTTGCTTACGCGGCCCGCCCCGCATTTGTTCTGGGCGCCACAAGCATTTGGGATGGCAGAGTCCGCGGCGTCGAAATACCACCGGAACACGCAGTTGATATTGACACCCCCGTTGACTATGCGATTGCACGGTTCTTGAAAGAGCAATACATTCCAACACTTATGGAGCCCGAAGATGCCTGATTCAATACGACAACACCAATTAACCGGAAAAAATCTGCTGATAACCGGCGCAGCAGGCCGCATTGGCTCCGCGACGGCGAGAGCTGCACTCTCCGAGGGCGCCAACGTCGTGTTGGCGGATATCGCTACTGACAGGCTTAACACTTTCGTGAGCAGCCTTTCTTCCTCTTTTCATGGCCGATTGCATGCACTCACAGCTGACGTGAGGACAGAAGACGGCATCATCGCTTTGATTGATCAAGCGGTTGCTGTGGTAGGTCCACTCAACTGCGCAGTCCACTGCGCCTATCCCACCTCGACGGGATGGGGATCCCCCTTTGAAAAGCTACAAGCTTCTTGCCTTCATGAAGACTTGGCCAGCCAGCTCGGAGGCGCCATTCTATTTTCCAAACAAGTTCTTCGCCACTTTCAGGCAAATACTGGTGGGAATCTTGTGCATATCTCTTCTATTCAAGGAGTCTGTGCTCCCAAGTTTGAGCATTATCAAGGCACAGCGATGACGTCTCCAGTCGAATATGCAGCAATCAAGGCAGGGGTGATCGCAATAACTCGATGGCTCGCCAAATATCACTCAAACCAAAACATTAGGGTTAACTGCGTCAGCCCTGGTGGAATACTGGACAATCAAGAGACTACGTTTGTTGGCCGCTATCGTGAAAGTTGCACTAACATTGGCATGCTTTCCGGGGAGATAGTGGCCTCCGCGGTAACATTTCTACTCTCCCCTGCTGCCACAGCAATTAACGGACAAAATCTTATTGTTGACGACGGGTGGTCGCTTTGATGGCTATCTCATCGCGCATTCTAGTCACTGGCGCCGATGGCTTCATCGGATCACATCTGGTGGAAGCTTTGCTCTCAGCCGGCCATCCGGTGCGTGCCTTCTGCCTCTACAACTCGCTTGGAAGCTGGGGCTGGCTTGACAGCCTGCCCCCCGAGTTGCAAGGCGGGTTAGAGGTTGTATTAGGCGACATCCGCGATCCCCTCTGCGTGCGGGAAGCCATGCGTGGCTGCGAGCAGGTATTTCACTTGGCCGCGCTCATTGCGATCCCCTACAGCTACGTCGCACCCGCCAGCTATATCGACACCAACATCCAAGGCACACTCAACGTTGTGCAGGCGGCCCGGGATCTAGGGGTACAGCGTGTGGTACACACCTCCACCTCCGAAACGTATGGATCCGCGCAGTTTGTGCCGATCACAGAAGACCATCCCCTGGTAGGTCAATCGCCCTACGCCGCCAGCAAAATCGGCGCCGACCAGATTGCCCTCAGCTACTGGCGAAGTTTTGAAACTCCAGTGACCGTGCTGCGGCCGTTCAACACTTACGGCCCTCGCCAGAGTGCTCGCGCCGTGATCCCCACGATCATCAGTCAGATCGCTGCGGGGCAACGCCAGATTCGCCTCGGCGCCCTCTCCCCCACCCGTGATTTCAATTACGTGGCCGACACCTGTGCCGCCTTTCTGGCGGTGGCCGCCAGTGATGCGGCCCTCGGCCAGGTGATTAACGCCGCCAGCCAGTTTGAAATCTCAGTCGGGGAGACAGCGGCGCTGATCGCCGAAGTGATGAACTCCCAGGTCGAGATCTTCACGGACGAGCAGCGGCTACGGCCCGAGGCCTCCGAGGTGAGCAGACTCTTCGGTGACAACACCCGTTTGCGTGAGCTCACCGGCTGGCAGCCGGCCTTTGGTGGCCGCGAGGGTTTCCGCAGCGGTTTGCAACGCACGGCTGAGTGGTTCGCCGATCCGGCGAACCTCGCTCGCTACCGGCCTGGCTGCTACGCCGTATGAGCCAGGTGGAAGCGATCCTGCAGGCGTTGCGGCGGGTGTGCGGCAGTGGCACAGCCACACCGGGTCAACCGATCGCCCTGCATGAACCCGATTTCAGCGGCACCCAGGCTTGGGCTTATGTGCGCGACTGCCTCGATAGCGGCTGGGTGAGCACTGCAGGCAAGTGGGTGAGCGGCTTTGAGCAGGAGCTCTGCGCCCGCACGGGCGCCGAACATGCCGTGGCCGTCACGAACGGCACTGTGGCCTTGCGCCTGGCGCTGCACCTAGTTGGCGTGTCAGTTGGCGATGAGGTGTTGTTGCCGCCCCTGAGCTTTGTGGCCACGGCCAATGCCGTGGCCCATCTCGGGGCGATGCCCCACTTCGTGGATGTGGAGGCCGGCCATCTGGGGATGAATCCAGCAGCCCTGGGCGCCCGCCTCGAAGCCGTGGCGGAGCGGCGCGCTGGTGGCGTGTTCAACCGGAGCACTGGCCGACGCCTAGCGGCAGTGCTGCCGGTTCATGTGTTCGGCCATCCCGCACGCATCCAGGAGCTTCGCGCCGTGGCGGAAGACTGGGGGCTACCCCTTGTGGAAGATGCCGCTGAAGCACTCGGGAGTTGGAGTGATGACACCCATTGCGGCCTGTTCGGTGCAGTAGGCACCCTCAGCTTCAACGGCAACAAGCTGATCACCACTGGTGGAGGCGGGGCCCTGCTCACCCACAGCGCCGAGCTTGCTCAGCGCGCCCGCCATCTGTCCACCACCGCCAAATTGCCCCACCCCTGGGCGTTTGAGCACGATGCCGTGGGCTGGAACGATCGCCTTCCCAACCTCAACGCTGCCCTTGGAGTGGCCCAACTAGAGGATTTGCCACGTCGACTGCACTCCAAACGCCAGCTGGCTGCCCGCTACAGCCAGGCCTTTGACGACCTTGAAAGCGTCGCACTGCTGACCGAACCGCCAGGCTGCCGTAGCAACCACTGGCTCGTGAGCCTGCGGTTTCTCGCCGAAGATCCGGCAGAAGCTAAAGCCCAGCGCCTGCAGGTGTTGGAAGCCGCCCATTCCGAAAGCTTGCTGCTACGACCTGTGTGGCACCTTCTACACCAGCTGCCCATGTATGCGCAGGCCCCGCGAGGAGAGCTCGCTGTCGCTGAAGACCAGGCCTGCCGCCTGCTCAACCTGCCGAGCAGCCCCCAGCTGTTGGAGGGATGGAGTTTATGAAGCCCCTCCTGCTGCTCGGCTGCGGGGGCCATGCCCGCTCCCTGCTTGATTTGATCGAAACAGAAGGCCAGTGGAACATACACGGGTTGTTGGGCTTGCCCGAGCAGGTGGGGACTGACGTCCTTGGGTATCCGGTGATAGGTACAGATGCGGATCTCCGATCACTTCGGGAAACTTGCCCATCGGCCCTGCTGGCGATCGGTCAACTACCTGATCCCGCACCGCGCCAACATCTGGCGACCCTGCTTGAGGCGCTCAACTTCCACTGCCCTGTAGTGATCTCGCCCCATGCAGCAGTGAGCCGCCACGCCCGGCTCGGCTCCGGTACGGTTGTAGGTCACGGGGTCATCGTGAATGCCGGCGCTCTGGTAGGAGCACACTGCACGCTGAACACACGAGCGCTGATCGAGCACGACGTCCAGTTAGGAGATCACTGCCACGTGAGCACCGGCGCCCTTGTAAACGGTAACGTGAAGCTTGGTGCAGGCTGTTTTATCGGCAGTGGTGCGATGCTGCGAGATGGACTGCAACTTCCTGCAGGCACCGTGATCAGCGCTGGCAAACGGGTGATGGGATGGCCACAGTTGTAATCGCCGAAGCCGGAGTCAACCACAACGGTGATCTTGCCCTGGCACGACAGCTTGTGGAAGCCGCTGTAGCCGCTGGGGCTAATGCCGTAAAATTCCAATCGTTCACCGCCGCATCTCTGGTCACGCGGACAGCTCCAAAGGCTGATTATCAAATCGGCAATGACGGCGCTGGCAGCCAACTCCGAATGCTGGAGAAGCTTGAGCTCAGCCCTGCGGAGCACCGTGAGCTGGCAGCTCACTGTCGGAGATGCGGCATTGCATTTCTTTCAACTGCATTCGGGCTTGCTGAGCTGGAGCTCCTGCTAGGGCTCGACATCGGCGCAATCAAAGTGCCATCCGGGGAAATCACCAATCAGCCCTTACTGGAGGCAATGGCAGCTGCTGCCGCAAGCCACCATCTGCCTGTGTATCTTTCCACAGGTATGAGCAATCTTGGCGAGGTGGAGGCGGCACTACAGCTGTTTCTATTGGCTGGGATTAAGCGGGAGGAAGTAACCCTGCTGCACTGCCTTAGCGCCTATCCTGCTCCAGAGGAGCAAATCAACCTAAGGGCTCTAACCACTTTAGCCGCCGCTTTCGGATGCCAAGTTGGTTACTCAGATCACACACTTGGTATCATAGCACCGGTGGCAGCGGTGGCACTAGGGGCTATGGTGATCGAAAAACACCTTACGCTTGACAAGTCCCTGCCTGGACCGGATCATGAAGCGAGCCTAGAGCCAGAAGAGTTCGAGGCAATGGTGACTGCAATCCGTAGTTGCGAACGAATGCTCGGGGATGGCCGCAAGCAGCCACAACCAGCTGAACTAAACACGCGTGAAGTTGCTCGTCGTAGCATAAGGGCGGCGTGTCATATTGTGGTAGGAGAACAGTTTTCGGACGAAAATCTAGTTTGCCAAAGGCCGGGAGACGGAACTAGCCCGATGCTTTACAGACAGCTACTGGGTCGACAAGCAGTCCGCAGCTATCGTCCAGGTGAGCTCGTTGATGGCTGAGCTTACTACTGGGCATAACATCGCCGTATTCACCGGGAGTAGAGCGGAATACGGACTGCTCCGACATTTGATTGCGGCGATCGCAGCGGAACCAGACATGAAGCTGCAGCTGATCGTGTGCGGGAGCCACCTAAGCGAGGGCCAGGGCCGGACCGTGAAGGAAATTGAAGACGATGGTATAGAACATGCAAGAGTGGTGCCGCTAAACCTGGATGGCCATAAGAAGCTCTCAATGGCGGTGTTAAGCGCAGAGGCAATGGCAGGTGTAGGACACGCTCTTGAAAGTCTGCGACCGCAACTGATGATCGTGCTAGGGGATCGTTACGAAACATTTGCAGCTGCAGCGGCGTCTCATCTTATGGGAGTCCCGGTTGTTCACCTACACGGCGGCGAGAGCACTGAGGGTGCTGTGGATGATCGACTGCGACACGCAATTAGCCAGCTGAGCAGTTGGCATTTCACTGCTGCAGAACATTACAGACAAAGGGTTATAAGTATGGGCAATACACCAGAGAGGGTAATAAACGTGGGTCCAATGGTACTCGATGGAATTCTTACAGCGCCTAGGGCAAGCCGTGGAAGCTTTGAGCAGGATACTGGATTCAGTTTCGGGAATCGCAACCTAATCGTCACTTATCACCCCGAAACACTTCTGCAGGATCGAGGGGTCTCGGGATTTGAGGCATTGTTGGCGGCTCTGGAGCGGGTTCAATGTCAAGTGCTTTTCACACATCCAAATGCCGATACAGGCAGTGAAGAGCTGGTTGCCAGACTGCAGGAGTTCGTACAACGCCATCCAGGGCGAAGCTGGGCCATACCATCGTTGGGACATCAACGCTATCTTGCAGCGCTACAGTTGTTTGAAGCTATGGCCGGCAATTCATCCAGTGGTGTGATCGAGGCCCCATTGTTAGGCATGCCAGTAGTAAACATCGGGGCACGACAGTCCGGTCGGCTGCGTTATGGTGTCGTAAACGATGTGACTCCAGTGCCCGAAGCAATTGCCAACGGTTTGGAGCAGGCTCTGGAAGCTGGTCAACGGACATACTGGCCACGACAGCTGCCGTTGGCAGGATCATCGCCAACAGCAACAATAATGACCTGGCTAAGGGCTGGAGAGTGGAGATAGGATTGGAACTTCAGCATTCCACCGGGATGATACGTTATTACTACCCACAACCAGTAGATAAAAGTCTCTATCAGACTGATAAACCCAGCCAAGCCTTTTATGGACTGCCATTGGAGGTGAAGTTCTGCCGGTCCTGCGTGATTAGCAATCAACGGCCGTCAAGTACAGCAGAATTCAAGAACAATGGCAAGGCACCGAAACAAGTCATTCATTTTGACGAAGGAGGGATATGTGACGCGTGCCGAGTCAAGGAGCAAAAAGCAGAAATTAATTGGGAAGAACGAGAAAGGGAAATGCGGGATCTATGCAATCGCTACCGACGTGACGATGGAAGATACGACTGCCTAGTACCTGGTAGCGGCGGTAAGGATAGTTTCATGCAAGCTCACCTTCTTAAATACAAATATGGCATGCATCCTCTCACATGCACGTGGGCACCCCATATTTATACAGAATGGGGGTGGAAAAATCACCAAGCCTGGGTTCATGCTGGATTCGACAATCTGCTGTTCACACCAAATGGGAAGGTACATCGCTTGATTACTCGCCTAGCCGTGGAGAATATATTTCACCCTTTCCAGCCCTTTATCCTAGGCCAGAAAAATCTGGCACCAAAGATAGCAGCGCTGTACGACATTCCACTAATTTTCTACGGCGAAAACGAGGCGGAGTACGGCAATGCTAAAGCAGACATGAACTCTGCTAAAAGAAGTTGGGAATACTTCTCTACGGCCAATGAGAATGAAATCTTTCTAGGTGGTGCGTCACTTGCAGAACTACGTAATCTAGGGCTGCAGCCGGTAGACTGGGAACCATACATGCCGATAAGCCCTAAAGTCATAGAGGATAAGAAGATTGAAGTACACTACCTAGGCTACTATGAGAAATGGCATCCTCAGAACGCTTACTACTATTCCATTGAACATGGCGGCTTCCAAAGTTCACCTGAACGAACCACTGGAACATACAGTACATACAACTCAATCGACGACCGTATTGATGACTTCCACTACCACACAACATGGATAAAATTTGGTATTGGCCGCGCTACATACGATGCGGCACAAGAAATTCGCTCAGGAGATCTTATGAGGGAAGAAGGGGTTGCACTGGTCAAGAAATATGACGGTGAGTTTCCGGAGCGTTGGTCTGAAGAGATTTTTAACTACCTCAGCCTGCCAGAAAGAGAGTTTCCTGTTGCAGCCAAGGCATTCGAACAACCCTTATTCGATAGGAAGTACTACGAATTACTATGCGAGAGATTTCGTTCGCCACATCTCTGGAAATACGATGAGAATCAAGGCTGGCAATTGCGGAACTGTGTATTTGATGTTTCGCAGAGGCAACAAGAGGAAGTTGCCGCTAATTGGAGAGGAAATCAGGCAGGATAAAATCCAATGACCCTATGCAAAAGGCTAATAGCAAGACTGGACATCAAAGGTAGCAGGTTGATAAAAGGCGTACGATTTGAAGGCGTACGTGTACTTGGCGATCCATGCGAGGCAGCTCTGCTTTATGCGCAGGATGGTGCTGATGAAATATTATACATTGATGCAGTTGCGAGTCTGTATGGAAGGAATGGATTGTCAGAATTGCTTAGGCAAACAACCCGAGAAATATTCATTCCGATCACGGCGGGTGGTGGAGTGCGGTGCGTTGAAGACGCAGCATCATTGCTAGCGGCTGGAGCAGACAAGGTGGCAGTAAACACAGCGGCACTAAAACGACCAAGTTTGATTAGAGATCTGGCTGTAGCATTTGGGAAACAGTGCGTTGTTGTATCAATTCAGGCACGAAGGACTGGTAAGGGGTCTTGGGAGGCGATGGCTGAGGCAGGTCGAGAACGTAGCGGAAGAGATGCGCTTGAATGGATTGAATTAATACAGAATCTAGGGGCGGGTGAAATTTTGCTGACATCAGTTGACAAAGATGGGACATGTACAGGACCGGACGAAGATCTGAACATAGCCGCAGCTGAAAGATGCAATGTACCTCTTGTACTAGGAGGGGGGTTTTCAAGGGTTGAACAAATTCGGCATGCTCTTAGAAAAGAAGCAGTATCGGCGGTCTGTATCGGATCTGCACTTCACAAAAGGATGCTAGATATGGCAAACGCCAAGAAAGAATTAAAAACGGGGAATAACGATATTCCATTAAGGCCAGAGCTGCCAAAGTCGGGTTGGGTTAAAGAGATTGAGCAAAAGCCACTTACAGGAATAAGTATTGGTGTAATTGATTATGGCATGGGCAATCAACAGAGTCTAATCAATAGCCTTGAAAAACTGGGTAGTTTAGTCACATTAGGGAATACAGTGGATCAGCTAAAAGACAGTAATATCCTTGCCCTTCCAGGGGTAGGAAGCTTTCCAATGGGTATGGAAGAACTTAGAAAACGAGGGATGGACAGATTTGTAATTAATTGGGCAAGGGCTGACAAGCCATTGATAGGAATATGCCTAGGAATGCAGATGCTATTTGAGACAAGTGAAGAATTTAAAAAGACGAAGGGACTAGAGCTGATAGAGGGAAATGTAATTTCGCTACCTACAAGGAATAGTACGGGAGAAAAATTAATTTTGCCACACATAGGCTGGAATAGTCTAATAAATAGTGGCTTAAATACCTGGTCATTCAAAAACAATTACCAATACTTTGTTCACAGCTACACTGCGTCAAACGTTGCGGACGAAAACATAATATTCAAGTCTTGCTATGGGGGAAGTTTATTTATAGCAGGGGTGAAGAAGCAAAATGTTGTAGGTGTACAGTTTCACCCAGAGAGGAGCGGAGAAGCCGGGTTGAGGCTGTTAGCATCAATATGTACAGCACTGATGGGAGAAAAAAATGGCAACGTTGATTGACAATTGGGAACATCTTCTAATAGAAGAAGAGGCCACCTTTGAAATGGCACTCAAAGTAATAAGCAATGGAGGCTATCAAATTGCCTTGGTGAGGGAAACAAATGGGAAACTAGCTGGAATGATAACTGATAGTGATGTCAGAAAAGCGCTTTTGAGGGGAATAAGTTTGGAGGGGCCCATATGTAGTGTTATGAACAGAAGTCCATTAGTTGTATCGCCTGAGATAAGAGAAACAGAAGCACAGCAATTGATGCAGTTAAACCACTACTTGCACATGCCAGTGGTTGATGGGAAGGGAAAGCTAGTGGGTCTCCACGTAGCACAAGTTTTTCGGACAAATCAATGGAGGAAAGAAACACTGGTAATAATGGCCGGCGGTAGAGGGAAACGTTTGATGCCGTTGACAGAGAAATTGCCAAAACCAATGTTACAAATTCAGGGAAGACCGATGCTGGAACACATCATTGAACATGCCAGAAACGATGGATTTCAAAATATCGTACTATCTGTAAATTATCTATCGCATGTAATAAAAGACTATTTTGGAGACGGATCGAAATGTTCAGTTAATATAACTTATGTGGAAGAACAATGCCCACTCGGGACTGCAGGGTCCTTAACACTTTTACCTGACGATAGAAGGAGTGAAAAGATAGTGGTAACAAACGGGGATCTTATTACGACAGTATCATACGCTGAGATGGTTGAACATGCTTCAATAAATAGAGTTGATGGATTGATGGGAATCCGAAGACAGACCTGGCAATGTCCTTTTGGAGTGATTAAGAGTCAAGGCAATAAATTGGTAGAAATAAAAGAAAAACCGGTTATTGAGCAGAATGTAAACGCAGGCATATACGTAATTAATAAAGCAATACTAGAGATTCTGGAAGAGGATACGTACTCAGACATGACAGATCTTTTCACGACAGCCTTGGAGAATGGAATGAACATTGAGGTTTTTCCTCTACATGAACAATGGAATGATATTGGGCGATTAGAGGACTATAATAAGATCAATAGAAGAGATAGGCAAGAAGTATAGCTAACAAATAATTTAACAGTCAGAAACGCAGATCCGATATAAGGGAAAACGAAGATAGAAGAGTAACTCGTTTAAAGGAGGGTAAGCAGGAGAGATAAGAGGAACATGTTATTGAGTTAACGTAGAGACTTAAGGCTATGATACTGTTGTGAAAATAAATCAGTAAATACCGAGATTATAGGCCTATCGCGGAGGCGAATATTAGCTGTGATAGACATTCCTGACCGCAGTGGCAGAACGATAGACTGAGTTTTATTAGAGGGTGAAAGAGAAATCAATACAGGGTAATACGGGGGTTCAAGATTATTGGTGGATTCAGCTATACTTGCACCAACTTGAGAAATACGGCCATCTAATTGACCATACTTGGCAAAAGGAAATGAATCAACACGTACCTGTGCTGTCTTACCTTCCTTGATATATCCTATATCTCTATTAGAGACCCTTACTTCTGCTTTAAATGATTCCTGAGGTATTATTTGTAGTATATATTGTCCAGGGGATATGACAGATCCGACTGAGGCCTTGGGTAAGAACACGACACCAGAGGTTGGTGCATAGACATGTTGATTCACAACTTGATTCGACGCAAGACGGAGCTTATTAGTCAGTTCTGTTAATGACTTTTGGTAACTATAATTTATGAGATTTTTACGAGATTTCAGCTGGCTAATATCTTGGTCGGATTCAAGAATTTTGGCTCGAAGTTCATACTGCTGGTCCTTGAACTCCAATAGTTGCAATGACTGGAAGGCACCCAATCGCTGGAGCTCTGTAAGCTTGTTTAAGGCAAACTGCTTAGATTTGAGCTTAGACTGTAAAACATGATTCCTAGACTGAAGCACCTTAAACTGGGAATTAGCTAATGCGAGCTCAGATTTATATCGAAAACTCTCAAGTTTAAGCAACTGCTTGAGAGCAATAATCTCTGATTGCGGCACAGTGATGTCGAAAGAGAGAAGAAGACTTCCTTTTTTGACATGATGTCCATCAGTAAAGAAGATTTTTTGAACTTTTCCACCACCTGGCGATTCAACAATGAATTCACTGGATGATGAGATCAGTTTACCAGGAACAGATATGACCTCATCAATCCTGAAAACGAAGGAAGCTATGAGTCCAAGCGTGGTAGATGTAATTAATAAAGTTGCAAACGATTGAGCCCAAAAAGGGGTTTGACGTAAAATAAGAGATCTATTGTTTGTAAGCCAAGCGCTGAGATCCAAAAGCAGAGGGAATTATAATGAATGAATCATGCTAGCATGAAGTTGGTCCAAAAGGAAAGAGTATGCGATTATGACTAAGTTAGTTGCGGTGTGGCATATTGGTAGAGTAGGCAGTACTGTTGTCGGTGACTGTCTTAATCAAAATAAATGCATATCATGGCACAATGAAATATTTAATGACTACATGCCAAGCAGGAGAAGAAGAGGTGAGAGTATAGCGACAGTAGGCTCAGTGCTGCAGAAGCATAAAAGTAAATGCGACAAAGATTATTGCATTTTTGACATTAAATATTTGAGTTGCCAGCATCTTAGTATATACGGAGCAAGTCAAATGCAGATGCTGAAGATGCTAAGGGAAGATAGAGTTTATGATCATGTTATAATACATAGGAACAATAGCTTGAAAAGAATGCTGTCCCACTGCATTGCAATGGAGACTAAAGTATATCACAGAAAAGATGGTACACTATTAGAAACAAACACGAACAAGCTAATCATAAATATACAAAGCATTAAGGTGGGTACGGCGTGGAATTCATTAGTTGATTGGCTAGAAATAATTGAACTTGAAGAATCAAAACTGAAACAAGCTATGAAAGAAATGAGCCAAGGCTACGAATATATAGTGTATGAGAAAGATATAGAAAGAGGCCCAGTTACTGCGTACAGAAAGATATGCAGACATTTGTCGGTGGAGTATGGAGAAGTAGAAGTGAGCTATCAAAAGAATAATCATTCATATGGAGAATGCATCAAGAACTACAGAGAAGTTGAGGAAGAAATTATGAAATCAAGGTTTAAATGGATGCTTGAGGGGTAACTGTTCGAATGGAAAAAACCCCTAAGGTATCATTCCTGATCCCATGTAAGCACAGGCCGGAATACTTAGCTCAAGCATTATTCTCATGCATGATTCAGACTATCAATGAATGGGAGGCGGTAGTCGTTGACGACGGAGATAATAACAACGAGGATATCGAGTTATGTGTAAAAAGAATGGAAGATGATCGAATAGTATATGTAAAAGGGACGGGTGAAGGAGTAGGAGCTGCTAGGGAAAAAGCAGTTGGGATAGCAAAGTCTAATATACTAATAACACAAGATGCGGACGATATTTCTTATCCAGTAAGAGCAGCAAGATGTCTCGAGATACTTGATAGTAAAGAACCCATGTGCTTATATACAAAGCCTAGAGTATTTAGCGGTCAGATGCCATCAGGCAAAGAGAAAAAATTGCATTTATATAACGAAGAGCTGCTATTAAGATTTAATTTTATTACGAATCCGGGAACTGCGTTTACACGGAAGGCATACACAATAGCTGGTGGTTACTATGAAAGATGCTTGATGATTGGTGAAGATTATGAGCTATTTATACGCATGTCCAAGGCAGGCGTAAAATTTTTAGCGATCAATGAAGTTCATGTTTGCTACCGGAAGCATGAATTCTCAGCTACGTACGCAAAAAAAGAGGAGATAATGAAAAATATCGATAAGATTAGAAGATTACATGAAATTAGCAAATTCAACGATAGAATTCTGATTGATAGCCTTCAGGAAGACTATAAAGAAGTATTTATGAATGATAAAGAGATGATGACAATGTGGAGATATAGAGAGTAAGTGGCATGGGAAAAGGGTCAACAACGAGATGAAAATTGACTTGATAAGATTTTAGAACTCGAATTAGAAAGCGAGGATAGCTGAATTGAGTAAAAGATAATGCTTAATTAAGAGTAGCAGAAAAGATAAATGCGATACTGATTGTAGAACGTTAAAACTTGTGAATTGGCGTTAAAGATGTTAGGGATGAAAAGACTTATAGGAGCTTCACAAACAGGCATAATAAAAGCTTTACTGAAGACACTAGAAGGATGGAATTAGACAAGTAGAGTTCGGAAGTAAGTTATGGTGCTAATGCAAACGTTGAATATGGCTAGACTTGAGAATGGATAACATGCATTTATGGTGGAAAGAGGCATAGGGAATAGCAGCCGTTAATGACTAGATATATAGTGGTGGATGAAAAGAATTAATGAATGACAGGAAAATGGTTAAAGAGTTTATTACGAAAACATGAGATCATTGTCTCTGATTCTTGGATTGACAATTACGAGGGAGTAATGAACGAATTGTGCGGAGACGAGCGGGTCGAATAAAAACAATATATTTATAAGTGGTGATAAGCAGTGGAAAAGGATGAGTACTAAAAAATAAAAATGTGCAAGTGGTAGTTGAACAAGATGAGCAATATATATAGAATATGTAAGTGCTAGGAAATGAATGGGTTGAAAGGGGTAAGGATTAACATAATGGGAGGAGGTTAAAATCCTAGATAATAGAAACACTGCTTCAGAAGTAGATAAAGTTCTACAAATAGATAGAGGAGAAGAAAACAATTTCAAAGAAAGTGGATGTTGGAGATATAAGATGGTTACCGGATATTATTGCGATATTTATATGTGGTTTGCAACACGCCACCGCTCATATGCGAGTCAAATATCTTGAGCTTTAAAATAAAACTATAAACAAGTTCCAAATCGGATGTATTGTGGGAGGCAAATAAAACAAGTTTTTGGGGAATACCCGCAAGATGCAAAATTGGGAATGCAGAAATACAATTAAAGACTGTTGAAATACGACTGATCCACCAATCAGAGGGAGCAATTAATATATGTGCGTTTCGACCATCATCTAGAATCTTTACAGCAGGTTGAAGATCTATAATTAAATAAGCAAATTTTTTACAATAGCTATGAAGTTCCCTTAAAACGCTATCAATATACTCAAGTTCAATATGCTCGAGCACATCAAAGCAAGTAACTATATCTACAAGCAAGTCAGGTTTTGAAGAATATTTTGGATATGAAGGATCATAGCCAATGACTTCAAAAGAAGGGGGTAAAGAGTCCCTTAAATGATCAACAAGAAGACCCTTGCCCGTTCCATAATCAAGAATAGAATCACAGAAACCAAGCTGATGGAGACGGATTAGAGCGGCTGAGAGATTTTGTGCTAGACCAGCTGCATTTGGACGATTACCATATTTAGGATTCTTTGAATGCAATGCCGCATTGAGACGAAGTTGTTCATCTGAAATTGCAGGCTTTTGGGATTGTTGCATAACGAAATAATCTCGGTGATGGTAGAGTATTGCAGTTTAGCATCGTACATATGAGCACAGGCCTAAATGTCGAAGAATGGATGTCAGGTGAAAGGATGCAGAGATGCAAGAGCTACTTTGAAAGGTCCCAATTCATTCTTAAGAGAGGTGGTTTGTTGGCCGCGTGCATAGAGTATTGGGTAAAAGATGAAATAAGAATCGAGGCAGAGAAATTAGGAATAGTTAAGCATATAAATGCTAAAGGTTCGCTGGAAAAGGCGAAAGAGAAGTGGAAAAAGCAAACCGATTGGGAAAAATTAAATCTAAGCGACGAGGATATAGATACGAAAATAGCTGTAAAGCCATACAGCTTGGAGTGGTCAAAGTATTATTTCAAAAGTGAGATAGAGTCATCATTCTTAAATAACAAGGAATTAGTGGATAGGGCAAGTTGTTATATACTGAAGTCGTCTGAGAAAGGGGTTTGCATTGAAATTGTACAGAGACTTAGAAATAATGAGTGTGACTCAAGATATTTATGCCGCCAAGATGTTCAAAAGGAATTAGGACTAAAGGGTGGTTATGTTGAGTTGATGCCAATCCATAAGCTGCCATTGGGCATAGCAAATGTTATGAAGAATATGAAATGTGGCGAGGTACGTGGACCGTTAATAGTTGGAAATCATTTTGCATTAATAGTTTTAGAAAAATATGTCATGAGTAGATTAGATGATGAGACAAAGACTCAGCTGTACGAGAGATTTTTGAGAGATTGGGTTGGGTCGGTGGTAGAATACATCATTGCAAAGCCAATTTGACACACGAATTTATGGGGTTAACTGAGTTGGATCCAGGGCTCATCGAGAGCTTTGTACAAGAAAAACCTTTTGAATACTGTACTAAGAATGAAATTGATAGGATCAAAAAAACCGTTGAGATAATACATTGTAATATCGGCTGCGAGATTATACCAAATAATAAAATATCCGAATATATATATTATGTGCTTGAAGGCGAAATTAGATTGCTGTCAACCTCTATAATTAATGATGACGCAATCACAGTAACAAAATTAGGCGCACGCGGATTGGTAGGTTGGGTTAGTTTACTAAGGGGTAAACCAACGGAGTGGGTAATTACAAGCAGACCGTCTGTTCTAATTAAGTTACCAATAACGATATTTATGGATTTATACAGAAGTAATAAGGAAATTGAAAATCATTTTGACAGGCGAATAGATGCTAGTGAATCAAGAGAAGTACATGAGCAGTTGTACTTAAGAAGAGGGCTTAAATTTATTCCGTTTGAACAAAGTATCTATAGTCAACTGGAGGTCACTAGCGTTAAGAGGAATGAAACTCTAAATTGCGATATTATAGAACCAACAAAACATGTAAGGTGGGTAGTAAGTTGTCCTCATCTTAAGAATTATCCAATTGGTAGTGTAATCGAGCGTCATACACCTCTTGAAATTCAAGACGCATTCAATTTGAAAATAAGGTTAGTAGCTTTCCCTGAAAAAATAGTTGGTGTCGATAGCTCTTCTGTTGTAGCAGACAAGCATACTAATGACATAAGAAATTTCAGTTCGGAATACGCTTTGGAGAGTGTGGGAATTAAAGAAGAAGATACCCGTAAGATAGAAGAGAGATTTCCATTCATAAAAGGTGGTGGCCCTGATGAATCATTTATAGCTGTGTGCGAGATGCTAGGTTTATATTTCAAAGTACCAATCAATTCAAACAATATTAAACGGACACTTGATAGTTGTCGAAAAAAAAATAAGGAATTGTCGTTACAACTTATTGGTGCACTATTGGAGAATATAGGCTTAACCTGTAATATTCATAAGTTAAGTAAGGATGAAATTGAGTACTTAGATTTTCCAGTGGTATTGGAAAATTCCAAGTTATTCTACATTATATATGGTAAAATAAGAAATAGTTTTATAGTTGCTGAGCCAGGAAAGAAATTAGCGCAGATGGATAGCCTAAAACATATAATTAAGGGAGACGAGGTTAATACACATGCCCTACAAGTCAAGAGGTCAATCTCTACTCCAAATAAGGTATTTGGATGGGACTGGTTTTTTCCACTTTTAAAGAAATATAAGACATCACTAATACTTGTATTTGCAGCTGCTTTATTATCTCAATTATTTGGCCTTGGTATACCTCTGCTGATACAGCAAATAATCGATAAAGTTCTTGTGCAGGGAAATATATCAAGTCTTAATATTCTTGGCACACTAATGATAGTATTCGCACTTGTCCAAGCCATCTTGACGACACTCCAACAATATTTATTTGTAGATACTACAGACAGGATGGATCTCGCACTAGGTAGTTCAGTTATAGACAGGATGATGTCATTACCATTAAGATTTTTTGAAAAAAGGACTGTTGGGGATTTAAGCCAGAGGATAAACGAATTAAACACAATAAGATCATTCTCTACTGGCACTGCCATTACTTCAGGTTTAAACATAGTCTTTTCTGTTATTTATCTTTCTGTAATGATAGCCTACTCGCCTCAGCTAACCCTAATTTCGTTAAGTACATTGCCAATATATGTTCTACTTATTATATTTGTGGCTCCACTTTATAGGGAGATCATAAGAAAAAGAGCTG
>Ga0194130_10004451_pt1 | contig 17804 bp, 18 predicted proteins | sample TA2KigsurfametaG_FD_160084 | JGI IMG/M metagenome (GOLD analysis project Ga0194130, IMG submission 160084) | Freshwater microbial communities from Lake Tanganyika, Tanzania - TA2015050 Kigoma 12 surface | ecosystem: Environmental > Aquatic > Freshwater > Lake | place: Tanzania: Lake Tanganyika... | reverse complement strand
TATAGGATCATTTGATGGCAGCTAACCATAAAAAGTTAAATAGGAAAACAGCGAAAATATCGTGATCGGCCCCCAACGAGTAATCCAGTATCAATGTTAGTGAATGGGCGGTCTCGGCGCCAGCGCGGGCGGCGAAGTCGGTTGGGGTAGCGAGGCGCCCGCTTGGACTGCGGAATAAAGATCTCCGGCGCTGACCTTGGAAAATGCACCTTCTAACGAGCCAGTCTCTGCCTGGCGGGAAGTAGCGCAATCCCGAGTAAACGGGTCCGAGAACCAATTTTCGCAATTGTACCATGGGCTTCGCTTCGCCCCGCCCAGAGAGTTGGCTGCCAGGCTCTTTCCCTCCGCTATTCATTTATATCGGTATTAAATAGCGGAGCCGTTAAGCTTGTTCAATCGTTGTGTTTAAACCGTGCGTTTGAATTTTCCTTGTCGATCAGAAGCGCCACCGCTCTTCCCGCCAAATGATTTCGCTTTGTGCGCACGATAGGGTTTGCCTTTCGATGAAGGCGCGTCACCAGCGCGAAGCGGGCGGGTTTTTTCACCAAAGCGCTTTTTACTGGTCTTTGGCTTGAAGCTTCTTGTCGCGTCACGCTCTTTTGCGGGCGCTTCACGGTGTTCTTTGCGTTTTGGCGCACGCTGATCGTCGCAGTGATCTTTCTTTGCGTGGGTTGGCTGTCCTTCGAATGATGACGGATTGCGGTCATCAAATGAAAAAGCCTTGCGGGCTGAGCGGGGCGCATACTGTTTAAAAGAGGAGGGAGCGCTATCATTACGCTCGAATTTTCTTTTGCCGGCAAACTGTTTTTTTACGGGCGTGTCAATGGGATCATAGGTTTCTTTCGCGCTCTCACGTTTTTCGTGATAACGTAGTTGGGCGCTTTTCTCGAAAGGATCCGCATTTTTTCTTGAACGCGCAGTGCGCCCATAATCGCGGTCTCGTGATCTTGATTTGTTTTTTGATAGTCCCAGCTTTTTGGGTGCGCGTTCGGGCTTTTCATGCGGATTGAGCAAACGGTGAATCGCATGCCATTTTTTACCATCCTCATGTGTAACCAGTGACACAGCTACACCTTCGGCACCATTTCGTGCCGTACGGCCGATACGGTGAATGTAATCTTCCGCGACTTGCGGCAGATCATAATTGATCACCGTCTCGATGTGCGGAATATCAAGTCCACGAGCGGCAATATCTGTCGCCACAAGAATCCGTGTCTCATAATTTTTGAAGGCTTTGATAGCGCGATCGCGTTGGTTCTGGCGAAGGTCGCCATGGATCACATCCGCGCTATGATTTTGGGCGCGAAGCTTTTTGGCGAGACGATCGGCGCTCAATTTTGTTTTCACAAAAACAATGATCGTACCTTCGCGCTTTTCAAGTTCTTTGAGAAGTAGACAATATTTTTCACTCTCGCTCACATCAATTTTTTCTTGTTTAACAAGTGCTACCGGCGCGTTGGTACTACCCATTGAAATGCGCACGGGGTTTGTAAGATATTGGCCAGAGAGCTTCAAAATATTTTTAGGCAGTGTTGCAGAGAAGAGTAATGTCTGACGCTCTTGCGGAATAAACGACAAAATCCTATCGATTTGAATGCCGAAACCCATATCCAGCATGCGGTCTGTTTCATCGAGCACAAGAAAGCGTGTTGCAGAAAGCGATACGCTTTTGCGCAAGAGATGATCCGTGATGCGGCCCGGTGTGCCGACAATGAGACGGGGCGATTTGCGCAATTGTTCAAATTGATTGAATATTGACGCGCCACCGATTAGAAGCGCGGAATTGATGCGCGTTTTTTTGCCGATGAGTTGATGCATCGTCGCCATCACCTGCGTGGCGAGTTCGCGCGTCGGTGTCATCACCAACGCATGATCATCGGGGTTATTCAGAAGATGCGCGATGAGCGGAATGCCAAAGGCACCCGTTTTGCCCGTGCCGGTTTGCGCGGTGCCTAAAATATCTTGGCCTTCAAGCGCAGGCGGAATCGCAGCCGCTTGAATAGGCGTTGGCGTTTTGAAATTCATTGCCGCGAGCGCGTATAAAAGCGCAGGCTGCAAGCGGAGCCCGTCAAAATTATCCATGAAACATCCAATAAAACTCACTGCGCTTGAAGATAAACTTCAAGCGCAGATAAAGATTAACAGCGATGAAATAAATCAGAATGATCCCGCGAAAAGCGGGACCAACTGGACTTAAGCGAGTTTCAAATTGACCGCTGAAGTCTTGCCTTTTTCCGTCGCGAGCTCATAGCTTACTTTTTGGCCTTCATTAAGGCCGCGCAAGCCTGCGCGTTCAACAGCAGAGATATGCACGAACACATCCGCGCCGCCTTGATCAGGTTGAATAAAGCCGAAACCCTTGGTGGAATTGAACCATTTTACGTTACCAGTCGCCATTGTTGTCTCCTTAAGACTTATCAAGCGTTGTCGTCTTTCCCATGAAAGACGCGAGTTCTCCTTCCCAAGTCTCAAAGCGAAGCTTCGGACTTTTCCGGGAAACTCTAATCAAACGCTGACAAAATCAGTTTTTAGGAGATCGTGTATTGTGCCGGAGCACGCTGCTTTACGCAGCCAACATCAGGTAGAGCGAAAGAAACCCAGAGCCCCTATGACAGGTTGTCTCATATAAGTAAAGCGAATTCGGGATTTTCGATATTTTACGTCAAAGAGAACGCGTTCAGGCCGATTTGAGAACTCTTTTGGCCAAAACATCATCAAGCCAATCGGTCCGCATCTCCGGAACTGAAGACAGAAGTTGTTCCGTATAAGGATGGAAGGGCGGAGAAAAGATCTTTGCGGTTGGCCCTTGGGCGATGATTTCGCCCTTGAGCATCACGGCGGTGCGATGCGCAATCCGACGGACAATGCCAAGATCATGCGTAATGAAGAGATACCCAACACCGAGATTGTCTTGGAGTGATTTCAAGAGTTTCAGAATGTCTTCAGCAACGAGTTGATCAAGCGCACTTGTCGGCTCATCACAAATGATCACATCAGGTTCAGCCGCAAGCGCACGTGCAATACAGACGCGCTGCTTTTGTCCGCCAGAGAGGGCCGTTGAAAGTCGACCTGCATAATCTTCCGGCAATCCGACAAGACGGAGCAATTTATTGACGCGTGCTTTCACATTTTCGGGTGAACGGTTGAAATAAAATTCGATCGGACGGCCAATAATTTCGCCAACGGTTTGGCGCGGATTTAAGGCGACATCGGGTTGTTGATAGATGAGTTGGACTTTCCGTAACTCGTCACGCGTGCGTCCCTTCAAATCTGCGGACAGCATCTCGCCATGAAGTTTCACTTCACCGGCACGGCGCGGCAGAAGGCCCACGATCAAACGCGCGAGAGAGCTTTTGCCCGATCCTGATTCACCGACAACCGCAACCGTTTCGCCCCGCGCGACAGAAATCGAAACATCCTTAACAGCCGTGAATGTGCCGTAAATGCCGACAACATTATGCGCTTCGATAACGGGTTGCGCTTGATTGGATGCTGAAACAACGGCGAGTTTGTCAGCGGCTTTTCGTTCAGCAACAAGCGCGCGTGTATAATCCATTTTTGGCGCTTGCAGAATTTGCGCGGTCTCTCCGAGCTCGACCATCTTGCCGTGACGCAGCACCATGATGCGGTCGGAGACTTGCGCGACCACCGCGAGATCATGCGTGATATAGAGCGCAGCCATATTATAATCACGGATGAGTTTCTTTAGCAGCGTTAACACTTCGATTTGTGTTGTCACATCGAGCGCGGTTGTGGGCTCATCAAGCACGAGAATATCTGGACGGCATGACATCGCCATCGCTGCCATCGCGCGTTGTAATTGGCCGCCGGAGACTTGATGCGGATAGCGATCACCAAATGTATCCGGGTTTGGCAAATCAAGCGCGCGGAACAATTCAAGCGCCCAGGCTTTCGCTTCGCTGATCGTCATGAGCCCATGGCTCACGGGCATTTCAATCACTTGATCCATCAAGCGATGGGCGGGATTAAAAGAAGCCGCAGCACTTTGTGCAATATAGGCGATGCGTTGGCCACGCCGATCACGACGTCCGTCGGCATCAAGGAGGCGAATATCTTCGCCATCAATTTCAACTTTGCCACCGGTGATGCGGCAGCCGGCTCGTGCATAGACCATTGACGCCAGGCCAATGGTCGATTTGCCCGCGCCTGATTCACCGATGAGACCGACCACTTCGCCACGTTTCAATTCAAGCGAGACATTATCGACGAGAACCGTGCCGCTCAGCGCTTCAACGCGCAGATCCGTGAGTTTCAATATGGTTTTATTGGTGGCGATCATCTCACATCTCCGCCGATGCGCCGGAAGGACGTGAATTGATCGAGAGGATCCAATCGACAACGAGATTGACACCCACCGTCATGATCGCAATCGCAAGCGCTGGCCACAGCGGGGCGGGAATGCCGAAGCTGATGGCTTTGCCATTATCACGCACCATGCCACCCCAGTCGGCAAATGGCGGTTGAATGCCAAGACCCAAAAAGGAGAGGCTCGCCACAAACAAGAAATTGAAACAAAAACGAAGACCGAATTCGGAAATCATCGGCGGCAACGCGTTCGGTAAAATTTCACGGCGCATGATCCACCAAAGGCCTTCACCGCGAAGGCGCGCGGCTTCAACATATTCCATCACCGCAAGATTGGTCGCCACCGCACGCGCTAAACGGAATACGCGGGTCGAGTCGAGAATGGCAAGCGTCAACACAAGGGTTGTGATCGATGAGCCAAAGACCGAGAGAATGATCAATGCAAAAATCAAGAGCGGGATCGACAACATGACATCCACAAGTCGTGACAAGAATTGATCAATCACAGGGCCACCGACAGCGGCCGTGAATCCCGTTGTGATGCCAATGAAGAACGAGAGAATGGTTGTTACAAGAGCAACCCCAATCGTCATGCGCGCGCCGTAAATCAAACGCGAGAGAAGATCGCGTCCAATGTTATCGGTGCCGAGCCAATTGGCGAAAGACGGATCATCCCATGTTTGGCCGACAGATTCCGCTTCGCCATAAGGCGCAATGACATCGGCGAAGATCGCGACAAAAATAAAGATGCCGATGATCGCGAGACCGAGCCAAGCCGTGAGCGGTGGTTTATAGCCGAAGAGTTTCATAAGGATCCTAGAGGGGGTGTCTCAAACGTGGATTGACCATGATGGCCAAGACATCTGCAACGGTATTTAATCCAACAAACGCGCCTGCGAAAATCAAACCGCAAGCTTGCACAACGGGTAGATCACGCTTGGAAACGCCATCGACCATGAATTGGCCGATACCCGGATAAACAAACACGACTTCAATCACCACGACGCCGACGATTAGATAAGCGAGGTTTAACGCAATCACCGAGATGATCGGCGCGGCTGCGTTCGGTAATGCATGGCGTATAATCACTTGTGCGCGCGTGAGCCCTTTAAGAAAGGCCATCTCGACATAAGGCTGTGACATGATCGACAGCACTGAAGTGCGTGTCATTCTGAGCATATGCGCCATCACTAGCATTGTGAGCGTGAAAGCAGGAAGGGCGGCGATAAAAATCTTCTCGGAGAAATCCATTTCTGGAAAGACAGTCGAGAGCGAAGGGAAGATTTCAAATTGCACGGCAAGATAAAGAATAAGAACATATGCGATGAAAAATTCAGGAACCGAAATCGTCATCAGTGAAACGATATTGACGAACCGATCGACGAATTTTCCTTCATTGATTGCCGCGGCAACGCCGAACACTACAGAAGTGGGCACCGCAATCAAGGCCGCATAACCGGCAAGAAATAACGTATTTGAAAGACGCGGCGCGATGGTTTCAACAATCACGCGCTTGTTCGTCATCGCGATTCCGAGATCACCATGAAGCGCATTGAAGAACCATTCGAGATAACGAACATAAGCGGGGCGATCTAGCCCGAGCTCATGACGGAAGACGGCAAGCGTCTCAGGTGTGGCGCCTTGGCCCAACACCGCGCTGGCAACGTCACCAGGGAGAATTTCGGTCGCTCCGAAAATCAAGATCGAAACGGCCCATAGAGTTAAAAAACCGAGGGCGATCCGGATCGCTATGGTTTTCAGCATCGGATCGCCCTCGCCATCATTATCTTATTAAATTGTCTGCTGAACTATGCAAACGAGCCCTTTTCTGCCATACGGTTGTCGTTCAAATCATAACGAGCGTGCGGCGTATTATTTACCACATTTTTCGCGTAACCGTCGAGGTAGTCGGTAATAGCAAAGCAGATCATGCCGCCGTCATCTGAAATCATTTCTTGAGCCTTAAAATACATTTCCTTACGTTTATTCCCGTCAAGTTCAGCACGGGCGTCGGTGATCAATTTATCAAATTCCGGGCGTCTCCAATTGGAGTCGTTCCAGTCAGACCCTGAGCCATACACCTGCGTGAAGGTTTGATCAGCTGAGAGGCGGCGGCCCCAATACACGGCGCAGAACGGTACCTTAAGCCAGACATTATCCCAGTAGCCGTCACCTGAGACTTTCTTCACATCAAGATTGATGCCAGCTTTCTTGAGCGACTCTTGATAGAGCTGAGCGCAATCTACCGCTGAACCCCAAGCACCTTCCGATGATTGCAATTCAATCTTGGCATTAGCAAGACCTGCTTTCTTGAAATGGAATGCGGCTTTATCCGGATCATATTTACGCTGCGGCAATGATGTGTTGTAGAACGGATTGCCGGCATCAAGTGTATGATCGTTGCCAGGGGTCGCAAAACCGCTGTAGACTTGGTCAATGATTTTTTGACGATCGATGCCAAATTTCAGCGCTGTACGAAGATCCTTGTTATCGAAAGGAGTATCGGTCACGCGCGCCACGAAGCAGAAACGGTTACCCGTGCCCTTCGTGCGAACAACGTTAAGCTTCTTGTCCTTCATGAGAAGGTTGACGGTGCGTGGGTCGAGACGGTTGACCGCATGGACCTGGCCCGATTGAAGCGCTGCTGTACGAGCGGCGACGTCCTGAATGTTGCGGATTTCGACGGTATCGAAATTTGCGCGACCCGCTTTCCAGTAATCGCCACGGCGCTTGAACTTCAAGCCAACGCCTGGCTCGAACTTCTCAAGCGTGTAACCGCCGGTGCCGATTGGCTTCTGCCAGTCGGTGAAACCGTTCGGAACAACGATCAAGTGATAGTCACCGAGAATGACAGGGAAGTCAGCGTTGCCGCCTTCAAGTGTCATTTGGATCTGATGGTCATTAAGCTTCTTGATTTCAGAGATCGGCGATAAAATGCCCTTCGCAGGTGATTTTGTTTCACCTCTGTGTATGCCGATCGAGTAAATGATGTCGTCAGCATCAAGCGTCTTACCGTTCGAGAACTTCACACCCTTGCGGACATTGAAGATCCATTCTTTTGCACCGGGCTTCGCCTCCCAGCTTTCGAGCAATTCGCCTGTTGTATTGCCCTTCTCGTCGAATTCGACCATGCAGTTATAAACGGCGAGAGACGCACCGATCATGACCGAGTCAGCATAAGTGCGCGGGTCGAGAGAGTCAGTGGCCGAGCCGCCTTCCATGCCGATGATGAAGTTTCCGCCGACCTTCGGCGCTGCGGCTTGCGCCGTGCCGGAAAGAAGCGTTGGCGTAACCGCCATGCCGGCACCGATCATGGCAACGCCTGCCATGAAGTCGCGGCGAGACAATGCGCCCTTGTCGAACAGATGTTTCAGCTTGTTGTATTCTTCCACGGCTATCCCCTTCTTGGTTGCGCCACGGTTCGGACGTTAGGTCCGTTCGAGGTCGCTTTCGTGGTTCGTTCTCGCCAGCGCCGCTCGCAAGCCATGCAGGCTCATCATTGCAGCGTTGACCTCCCAACGGACCAGTAAACTGATCCGATACTCTATCGTCGCCGAAGCTTGGGTTCTGCACAAGCGAAGAATTGTATTTTTACGCGAAATTTGTCGTTTCCACCCGTTACCGCCCCTGAGGTGTCGTAAAGAGCAAATTTCTTGCCGGATTTCGGAGGCCGAAACGGGGCTGGCAGGCGCGGCCAAAATTCAATTGGCGGCTGGGGCGAGACTCACTCGAAGACCAGTTGGACTTTAGTGGCTTCCGCGCGGTTTGCCGCGAGATCAAAAGCGGCTCGGGCATTCCGGAATGGCATCGCCGCGCCGAGAAGATGCGCCAGATCGATAGCCCGTTTAGCAAGCAGATCCACCGCCCACTCAAATTCCTCTTTAAAGCGAAAGGCACCGCAATATTCGATTTCTTTTGAGATCAGGAGATCGGGAGCAACCATCACATCGGCGCCCTGAGTCATTTGAATGATGCGGCCGCCCGGCTTTACGCAGGTGAAGGCAATTTGTGCCTCGGAAGATGTCCCTGATGTTTCGAAAGCGAGATCTACCTGTCCGATATCGGTGCGCAGGGCTTTAAGGGCATCCGTATCCGCGCTGACATTTATGATCGAATCCGCGCCTAAACGGAGGGCCAGCTGCAGCGATTTAGAGGAGATATCTGTGGCAATTATCTCGCGCGCGCCCCCATGACGGGCTGCAAGAAGCGTCAGAAGTCCGAGCGGATCACAGCCGGATATAAAAACGCGTTGGCCAGCGATTTTGCCGCTAACCCGAATGGCGTGAAGAGCTTGTGCCAGAGAGGCGGCAAAGGCTGTCCGATCAAAAGGGGTCTCTTGCCCGGTTGGAACGGCTTGGCCCTCGGTGCATATTAATGTCTGGCGAAAACCGCCCTGGGTTGCAGGAAAGCGCTCTGCAGATCCGAAAAATTGCCGCTCGCTGCAATGGATTGGGCGTCCCGAACGACACTGGAAACAAAAGCCGCAAGTTTGGGAGGGGTTGATGGCAACGCGATCGCCCGGCCGCACGCGGCTTACCCCACTTCCGACGGCATAGACAGTTCCGGAGATTTCCGACCCGGGAATGAGGGGTTGTTTTTGCCGAGGGTCTTTCGAAGGTCCTTGCCGATAAAGAAGAACGTCTGCTTCCGTGATGCCGCCCCGCGCCACGCGTACGGCCACTTCGCCAGGACCCGGATCGAGTGTCTCAACGTCGCCGATCCGCAGATCATCAGCCCCGTGGATCAAAATGGCAGAGGTTAGGGCGGGCATGGCATTAGATCCTCAACGCAACGAAACACAAACAAACATCGTTTCACCTAAAGCGCTTTGCTTAATTCTGTGATAATCCAAGGCGGATAGCGAGCCCTCCGGGATTTCCAAATTCAGAGATTAAACTTAATAAAATTATTTAGTTAAATCGATAATCTCATGTATTTTCTCCTCTCAAAATTGCTTTGGCTCGTCTTTGCGCCGTCGAGTTTTCTGATTTTGTGTATCTGTATTGCGTCGGCTCTGATTTTTTGGGGCAAGCGGCGCGCGGGTTTCGCGCTCGGGGGCTCGGCACTCTTCATCCTGACGATCCTCTCATTTTCACCCGTTGCTGAAAAACTGGCTTCGGTGCTCGAGGATCGCTTCCCGCCCGCGACGAATGACGAGCGCCCGATAAACGGCGCCATCATTTTAGGAGGCGGTCTCAATCTCTCATCCTCCGTGGTGAGAGAGCAGCTGGTTTTGGGAGCGGCGGGGGATCGTCTCGTGGCCATGGCCGATCTCGCACGCCGTTACCCGGAAGCCACGATCATATTCACCGGCGGTTCGGGGTATCTTGCAGGTTCGACCGCGTCAGAGGCCGATCTTATCGAGCAGCATCTTTCCCGTCTCGGCATTGGGCCCGGACGCATTCAGTTTGAGCGTGTCTCTCGCAATACTTATGAGAATGCGGCCTTCACCAAAGCGATGGTGAAATCAGTTCAAGGTGAGCGCTGGGTGCTTGTTACGTCGGCTTTGCATATGCCACGTTCGATGGGGCTTTTTAGGTCCGCCGGTTTTGACCTCGAAGCCTATCCTGTTGATTGGCGAACCGCCCAAGGCTTCACCGGAATCATGAGTGATGAGCCTGCGTCATCCCGCCTGCGCTTATTTGACTCATCCATTCGTGAAATCATCGGTCTGATCGCTGCACGTATTACTGGTCAATCGCACGAGTTATTTCCTGCACCGCGATGAACAGCGTGATCTATTCAGAATAGGGCAGGCCGATCCGATAGACGCCTTTGAAATCATGCGGATCAACCACTTTACCTTTGCGATAGATCACAAGTCGCCCTTCATCAGCCAGCGCAATTGCTTCTCGACGGACAGGTGTCATCAAAGGACCCCATCCATCGAGATGAGAGCCGCCAATCAAACGCGCCGCTTCTGATGGGCAAAATGTTTTGCTCGCACCACGCGTTGTTGCGAGATCAAGGAGGGTTTCGCGCAAGCGATTTGCGATTGTTTGTGGAGCAAAGTTATTTATCGTCATGCGCGCCTAATGTGTTTCATCATAAGCGGCAAGCGCTTTGATTGCCGCATGCGCGCGTGATCGAAATTGTCGTTGTAACATCGCAATAAGCGCCGCAAGCATGTGATGATCAAAGCGACGGGCGAAACAAAATAGCCGACATAAGAGAGTGTAAAAAAGAAGGCGCGCTGACCACGATTAAATTCACGGCCTGCATCGGTAATGACCGCGGTCAAAGCCTCAGCGTGTTGAGATCGATCGAGCGGTGAGCCCCGATCAGCGGTGGGTGCGGCACCCAGTAAAATCGCCGCATAATTGAACAATCGATATGACCAAGCAAATTTGAAAAACGCATAGACGAAAATCAAAGCGAGGCCAGAAACTTTGATCTCCCACATAGTACGTGTGGTCATGATGCCGAGCGGAAGATCGGAGAAGATTTTCAAAACATCATCGGCTGTACGAATAAGTGCAAAAGCACCACCGAATGCGAAGATCGATGTGGACGCGAAAAAGGCGGTTCCATTTTGAAGACCAGCGAGAACCTGTGTGTCGAAAATCCGTTCAGCGCGCTGTTCCATCTGTTTGACCCAGCGCGCGCGATAACGATCCATGAGGCCGTTGAGGCTTTGCTCGCCCGCACGGGGATGTTCGAAAAAATTTTGGTACAAAAGCCAGGCGAGACAAAAGGTCCCAAAGGCCAAAGCACCGAAAAGCGTGAAATCGGTCACGGTCCAACTATTGCGCAGTTGATTTGTGCTTCGCAAGCGGCAACATAAAGAAATCGTCGATTTCGGGGAAATTCGGACTATGCCGCAGACCATCACCAAAGGCTATAAAGCGCTTGTCGATGACGCGACAAAGGAAATCACCACGCTCTCGATCGCCGAGGCTCAGGGCCTGCTCGCCGATCCTGAGGTGGTTATAGTGGATTTACGCGACCCGCGCGAACTTGAACGCGAAGGCAAAATGCCTGGTGCGTTTCATTGCCCGCGCGGCATGCTTGAATTCTGGATTGATCCCGAGAGCCCCTATCACAAGCCGATTTTTGCCGAAGACAAACGCTTTGTCTTTTTCTGCGGGGGTGGCTGGCGCTCGGCTTTAGCTGCCAAGGCGGCGCAGGATATGGGCCTGAAACCCGTCGCCCATATTGATGGTGGCTTTACCGCATGGAAAAAAGCGGGCGCGCCTGTTGTCAGTAGTTGATATCTTCGCCTAAGACATCGTGCGGGGTGGAACCGCCTCCAGCCTGTCGCTAGAGAGAATTCATGTCTCTTCATCTCGTCAAACTCTGTGTTGGCTGCGAGTCGATCGCCGATCTCGAAGGCTGGATTGCCGAAACTTCGGCAGAGCGTCGCCGCCGCAAGCAGGTCGATGAACAAATCCACACGACCCGTATGATGCCCAAACGCGTCGAGGATATTCTCGCCGGTGGGTCGCTTTATTGGGTTATCAAAGGCATGATCTCATGCCGACAGACCATTCTCGATTTGCGGCAAGTGACAGGCAGCGACGGCATTTCACGTTGTGCGATTGTGCTTGAGCAAAAAGTTATCACCGTTGAGCCGCGCGCGATGCGTCCTTTTCAGGGCTGGCGCTATCTTGAGGAAAAGTCGGCGCCACGTGATCTGAAAAAAGTCGGAAAATTTTCTAAAGATATGCCCGAGACAATGCGTCGCGAATTGGCCGAATTAGGTTTGTTGTAAGATCCTACATACCGCTTCCACGCGGATGTTTATTTTTAGGGAGTCCGGTGGTGCCCGTTATTCTTGGTTTACTGGCACTGGCTTTGGTTTTGTGGCTTGCCAAATCCTATATCAAATTTGATCCGGGAATGCTGAAACGCTATGGCCGCAAGATTGGTGGTTATTCGTCTTTCGCCGCAGCAGCTCTTCTTGTTTTCAAAGGTCGAATTGATGCCGCGCTTTTGCTCGGTGGTTTGGGGGGATGGCTACTCGGTGTAAGAATTCCGATATTGCCGTGGTATCAACCGAACGTATCTCAACAATCACTTCGAACGGCTTGGCTTGATCTCACAAGTGCAGGCGATGGTTCTTTTGATGGCCAGGTGATTGGCGGCCCTTTTGCAGGGCGCACGCTCAACACGCTTGAACGCGATGATTTGTTTCGTTTGTTGAATGCGCTCTCGGACGCCGATCCGGCAGGCTATGATTTATTTCAAACCTATTTGGACCGCAGGCTTCCCGGTTGGCGTGAGACAGCGGAGAGTCACGCACATTCGCGGCAACGCCGCACGGCCGCGACGTCCGCGATGACCGAGCAGGAAGCTTACGAAGTCTTGGGGATTGAGATGGGCGCGAGCGAAGATCAAATCCGCGAGGCGCATCGGGCGTTGCTGAGAAAGCTGCATCCCGACCAAGGGGGAACCACTTGGTTGGCGACCCGCATCAATATGGCCCGAGATGTGCTCTTGAACCGCCATCGCTGATGTCCTCAGTTACGCGAGCGCTCTGATTAACTGCGTGATGCGAAACATGCACCGCCCTGTTTTTTTACAAGCGCGCATGCGGTTTGCGCATCATCAAGCGACATACGCGTAAAACGCGTGCGCCACATGGATTTGCCTTTGACCTGAACTTTTTCAATCGAAGGTTTTGCATCACCCAAGATCGATGACATTTGTCCTGACAAATCATCAATCAATGATTTGGCTTTCTTCTCATTGGTGGCGACACCAACTTGAATCCACCAGCTTTTTTCAGTGCCATTTGATGGTGTACGCGCAGCAGACGTTTGTGTCTCTGCATAGCTCATCGCTTTTGGTGCAGGAGCGGGTGCAGCGCCCGGTTTCCACACTAGCTTTGATTGTGGTTCGGGTGACTTCGCTGCAGGTTGCGCCTGCGGTGAAGGCGATGCAGTTGGGTTTTCCGCTGCATCTTCATTATCAGAAGAGGGGCGCTCAACATCAACAGGCGTTGGCAAAGTTGAGATCGCTTTAGCGGTTTTCACCGGGGCTTTGCTATCACCATTCGAGGCAAAATCGAAATAGGCGTCAACCAGTTCGACCATGCGACGATCACGCGAATTGCCGGAACGTCCGCCCAAAATCACAGCGAGCAGAGAGCGTCCATCACTATGGACAGATGTCAGAAGATTGAATCCTGACCGCGCAGTATAACCTGTTTTGATACCATCGACGCCGTCAACGCGACCGAGGAGCTTATTGTGATTGGCGATAGTTGCACCGTCATAATCAAATGAGCGCACCGAAAAATATTGAAAGTAACGCGGGAAGCGGGTCTGAATGGATCGGCCAAGAACGATAAGATCGCGCGCGGTTGTGACCTGACGCGGATTAGGAAGACCAGAGGCATTCGCGTAGACCGTACGTTTCATTCCGATTGAGCGTGCCTTCTGAGTCATCATGTCGGCGAAATCTTTTTCGCTGCCGCCAACGGCTTCGGCGACCGCGACTGCGATGTCATTGGCCGACCGTGTGATGAGAGCCTTGATCGCGTCTTCCACGGTGATCGTTTCGCCAGGTGAAAGGCCGAGCTTGGAGGGCAACTGCCGGGCAGCCCATTCCGAGATCCGGATCGGAGTAGAGAGCGACATTTTCCCCGCCTCGAGCTGTTCGAAGAGGAGATAAAGCGTCATTACTTTGGTGATCGAAGCGGGATGGCGAGGCTGATCGGCATTCATGGCGCGCAGGATTTTTCCCGTCCGCGCATCAACTACCAATTCGGAATAGGGCGGGGCATAGCCACCTCCCTTTGACTTTGATGCGGCTTCGGCTCCAGTCGAAACGAGGCCAAAAAGCGCAAAACCCACCAAAATCCGGGCCGCAAACCGCGCGGCGACCGTCAAACCCATCATGCTTATCACTCCTGCCCCGGGCCGTGGCCCATGATTCCGGAGCCACAGGTTTTTCTCACGAAAAGCCAAAACGGACAAGGCACCGGTCGGGAGGTTACCTTAAGTGTGACCGGTTACGTGTTTGTTAAATTTGACGAAAATTTAATCGAAAGTCGTATTTGTTGCATCGCACAATTTTACTTGACGAATTATATTGCAGTGCATATAAAAGTATCATGAATTCCCTCGGTCCCCGATCCGATGTCGGGGCCACCACAATGAGAGACACAACCATGTTTAACCAATTTGAAGATCTTAAGAAATTCAATAAAGACGGCATTGATCTCGCGGTGAAGAGCTTCGGCGCGACCACCAAGAATGTTCAAGCCATTGCGACTGAAACCGCCGATTATTCGAAGAAGGCTTTTGAGCAGAGCTCAGCCGTCGTCGAAAAGCTCGTTTGTGCCAAGACCCTCGATAAGGCTTTTGAAATTCAGTCGGATTTCGCCAAGTCAGCCTATGAAGGTTTCGTCGCTTATGCTTCGAAGCTCGGCGAACTCTACACCGACATCGCGAAGGACAGCGTGAAGCCTTACGAAGCGATCATCAGCAAGGTGCAGGCTGCTGCCAAGTAATTTCAAGCCGGCATTTAGCCGTTTTTGAGAATTTAAAGAGATCAGGGTCCGGATTTTCCGGGCCCTTTTTCGTTTTTCAGGGCTTATTTCTTCATTTTGGGAGCGGCTGCGACTTCACTTCCTCTGGCAGTTACCACTTCGAATGCATAACTTGAACAAAGGTCGCGATCGGCGCATTCTTTATTAAATGGTCTCCGGGATTCTGGAGCAAAATGGCATTCAGGCGGATATGAGGGCATTTTTGACTTTTCTGATTGGTTTTGCGGCGAAGCGGTTTGGCGCATTCGGAGCACCGCGCGCGATGGCGGCCCCCACGCGTCGGGGCGGTGAAGACTCGCATACCGGCACGGCGGTGATCACCCGCACAAAGCCAGTCACCAAAAAGCCGAACCTCTACCGTGTTTTGCTCTTGAATGATGATTTCACGCCGATGGAATTTGTCGTTCATGTGCTGCAGCACTTTTTCAACAAATCTCAAGACGACGCCTATCGGATTATGATGCATGTGCATCAAAATGGTGTTGGGGAATGCGGTGTCTTTACTTATGAAGTCGCCGAAACCAAAGTGACCCGGGTTATGGATTTTGCCCGTCAGCATCAGCACCCGCTGCAATGTGTGATGGAAAAGAGCTGAAGGACCTTATCGATGCCCTCATTTTCAAAAAGCCTCGAACTGGTCCTGCATAAGGCGCTCTCGCTCGCCAATGAGCGGCGCCATGAATATGCAACGCTTGAGCATCTTCTTCTCGGGTTGACGGAAGAGCGCGATGCGGTCGCTGTGATGCGTGCCTGCGGAGTCGATATTGATCTCTTGCGGCGTAATCTCTTCGATTATCTTGATGGTGAATTATCAAGCCTTGTGATGGCTGCCCCTGGGGACGCGAAGCCAACGGCAGGCTTTCAACGCGTAATTCAACGTGCCGTAATCCATGTGCAATCGTCGGGGCGGGAAGAGGTGACGGGAGCAAATATTCTCGTCGCCATTTTCGCCGAACGTGAATCCTATGCGGCCTATTTCCTTCAAGAGCAGGATATGACGCGTTATGATGCGGTGAATTATATCTCGCACGGCATAGCGAAACGTCCTGTAACGCCAGATTCTGCGTCAAATGATGAAGACGAAGAAGCGGTTGGCAATGATCAAGCAGCGGGCAAGAGTGGCAGCGCACCGCGTAAGAAAGGCGAGGCACTTGATACCTATTGCGTCAATCTCAATAAGAAAGCGGTTGACGGCAAAATTGATCCTTTGATCGGCCGTGAAGCGGAAGTGAAGCGCACGATCCAAGTTTTGTGTCGGCGCCAGAAAAATAATCCGCTTCTTGTCGGTGAACCGGGTGTCGGCAAAACGGCGATTGCCGAAGGTCTTGCCTTAAAGATCACGCGTGATGAAGTGCCTGCAGTTTTATCAGGCGCCACGGTCTTCGCGCTTGATATGGGTCTTCTGCTTGCTGGCACGCGTTATCGCGGTGATTTCGAGGAGCGTTTGAAGCAAGTTGTGAAAGACATTGAAACGCATAAGAATGCGATCTTGTTTATCGATGAGATTCACACAGTTATCGGTGCGGGTGCGACTTCAGGCGGGGCCATGGATGCCTCGAATTTGTTGAAGCCTGCGCTTGCACAAGGCACGCTTCGCTGTATCGGTTCAACAACCTATAAAGAGTTCCGCCAATTCTTCGAAAAGGACCGCGCGCTTCTGCGTCGCTTCCAAAAAATTGATGTGAATGAACCTTCAATTCCCGATGCGATTGAAATCCTCAAAGGGTTGAAACCCTATTACGAGGATTATCATGGTCTAAAATATTCCAATGATGCGATTAAAGCGGCGGTTGAACTTTCTGCGCGCTATATTCATGACCGCAAATTGCCGGATAAAGCGATCGACGTGATTGATGAGAGCGGCGCAGCGCAAATGCTTGTTGCTGACAGCAAGAGAAAACGTACGATTGGCGTTGCAGAAATTGAAGCCACAGTTTCGACCATGGCGCGCATCCCACCAAAGACTGTGTCGAAAGATGATTCAGAAGTTCTGCAGTCGCTTGAGACCACATTGAAGCGCGTTGTTTATGGTCAGGATCAAGCGATTTCGGCTTTGACTTCGGCGATCAAATTGGCGCGTGCTGGTTTGCGAGATCCTGAAAAGCCGATTGGATGCTATCTCTTTGCGGGTCCGACCGGTGTCGGCAAAACCGAAGTCGCGCGCCAGCTTGCCTCTTCTCTTGGTGTTGAAATCAAACGATTTGATATGTCCGAATATATGGAGCGTCATTCGGTGTCGCGTTTGATCGGCGCACCTCCGGGCTATGTCGGCTTCGATCAGGGCGGCTTATTGACCGACGCGGTGGATCAACATCCCCATTGCGTGTTGCTGCTGGATGAAATCGAAAAGGCGCATCCGGATCTCTTCAACATTCTTCTGCAAGTGATGGATCACGGCAAGCTTACAGATCATCACGGCAAGACCGTTGATTTCCGCAATGTGATTTTGATCATGACGACGAATGCCGGTGCGGCCGATCTTGCCAAAGCCGCATTCGGATTTACGCGGACAAAACGCGAAGGGGATGATCAGGAAGCGATTAATCGTCTCTTTGCACCCGAATTCCGCAATCGCCTTGATCAGATTATTTCTTTCGCGCAATTGCCGAAAGAAGTGGTTGGCAAAGTTGTTGATAAATTTGTACTTCAACTCGAGGCACAATTGGCGGATCGCAATGTCACGATTGAACTTTCCGATGATGCGCGTGTTTGGCTTGTCGATCATGGTTATGATGAGACGATGGGTGCGCGGCCTATGGCGCGTCTCATTCAATCTGCGATTAAGCAACCACTTGCTGATGAATTGCTCTTTGGCAAATTAAAGCAAGGCGGCGGCGTTCGTGTTGTTGTTGAAGGCGAAGACAAAGATAAAAAACTTGGCTTTGTTTATCTTGAAGGCCCCGTGACCCCGAAGCCCGAAAAGGCAGTGGCGGAGGCGAAAGCGAAGACCGGCAAGAAAGCGCCCCTTCGTAAAGCGTTCATG
>Ga0194130_10004447_pt1 | contig 17813 bp, 12 predicted proteins | sample TA2KigsurfametaG_FD_160084 | JGI IMG/M metagenome (GOLD analysis project Ga0194130, IMG submission 160084) | Freshwater microbial communities from Lake Tanganyika, Tanzania - TA2015050 Kigoma 12 surface | ecosystem: Environmental > Aquatic > Freshwater > Lake | place: Tanzania: Lake Tanganyika... | reverse complement strand
CCCCTTGTAGTAACCCGAATACCCATTAAGTTGAATGAATAAAATCATCACGCCAATTAGCTTCTGTGAGGAATTCAGTCATAAAAAACAATTTTGACTTTCATGAAAACGCAACAAGAACAGTGCTACGAATAACTTAAAAGGGTTTTTTAGTTTGGGTATGGCGTCTTAAATGAGTTTTGTGTAGTATTTTCCTTGGCGGTTCATTGGGTCGCTAAGAAGTAAAAGACTAGACTAATTTTTCGAGCTCTTCTAGTGTAGTTCAGAGTGTTTCGCATGCTTCTAGAAGTATATCATATACAAGTATATTCATAGATGGTGATTTAAGTAGTTTAGTAGCTTTTTCTACAAATTCATTTCCAACAATACCAATAAGCATTTATATAGTTATTTAATTTTTATATTATTAAATATAAAATTTCATATAGAAATTTTTTATCAAAACCAAAATAATTTAAATCAAAACTATTCATTTTACCTTCTATTACTCCTCTTCTAGTATCATTTATTGGTAATTTATTGTTTATATTATAAGTCAAATTAAGAGGTAAATATGTATCATTTTTGATTATACGTAAATTACTATACTTAATTTGTTCGATTAATATGTTAAAAAGTTTTTCTGGAAATGAAAGGTAATCTTTTATATTTTCAATGAATTGATATATATGATTTTTATTATTAATATTATATATCTCTTTCCATACATTACTATGCGCACATTTTAATATATTATTATTTGTAAAAACAGTCATACAATATGAATTAATTTCTTTAAAATACTTACTATTTAATGGAATAAAATTTAAAGAAGAGATTAATACAAACTTATTATCAATTATACTTGGATATAAATTAATAACAAATTCAGAAATTATCTTATAATTTTCTGTTTTTTCAACTTTAAATAATATAATATCATCATCATTATCTTGTTCTAATTCATCACTAATATATAATAACTTACATTCACATTTTAACAGTTTTTTCCAAAATTTTTTAATTATTTTCCAATATTTTAAATTAGGATCGTTTTTATAAGATGATATTAAACAATAATTAATAGATGAAATCGTATTGGATGATATTAAATGATAAAAATTGAATAATTCTTCATTAACATAATGATAAGTTAAAGCATTATTTAATGTATCTAAACCACATTTTAAATGATTATCTTGATAAAATTCTTCAATATTTATTATTGAAATACTGTATTCATAAATAAATTTATTAATTATTTCACCAATTGTTGTATCACCATATTCAAATATTTTAAACTTATCTAAGTTATTAGAAATAAGTTTATATAATGGATTACTGATTAAAAACCCAGCACCTCCACTCATATATAATATTCTCTCTTGAAGTAAAATACTTCCTATATAATACATATCATTTTTATTATATTTTTTTAGTATTGGTTCGATTCTATCCTCAAAAACAAATGTATCATCATCTATAAAAAAATACCAATCATAATCTGATTTATAATTTTTAAAAAATTCTAAATATTTTATAGGGCAACTAGCATAATCATCAGTTGTGTACCAACCTATTACATTATTTTTTTCATCTGGATTAGCTGATAAGAATACATAGTCATATTTTGTCTTTGATAAAAATGTATTTTTCTGCCAATGATAACGTGTTTTTAGGTATTTTTCACAAGTCAATATAACGTATAAAATTTTCATTATAATAAATTTAATAATGAAATTTTTATATCAAAATTATTCATAAATTTTTTATTATGCTGTTCCACTGATTATAACAAGCCTCACGTGTAAGATAAATCAAACTAAAATTATAAGCATTTTCAGCGATATTTATTGCTTTATCATAATTATTTAAACACCACTCTGTCTTTTCAGTAAGATCAGATAAATCTCTTTTAACTAGAATATAATGTTCCCATTCATTTAAATATTGAAAGAAAAATTCTTTATGAGGTCGATCAACTATTAATACCGGTCTGTGTGACCATAATAAATATTTTAACCTGCCTAAATATCCATTACCTTCAATATCTATAAGAATACTGTATTTTTTTACTAAATCTGATAAAGACATATATTTTGTAGAATTCAAAATAATATTATTATCTTTTTTCATCCAAGACATTTCAGTAAAATCGAAATATTGATTATTTTGAATACCAATATTAAATAATTTTTCCCTATTTATATGTGTTTTAATATTACCAATCCAACCAACTTTATTTATTTCAAATTGCGATTAACCATACATATCAATATTTTTTATTGTTTCATTATAATCATTAATTCCTACTTCAGGCCACATATGAAAATTAAAATCAGGAATTAATTTATTATAACTATTTTGTTTGCTATAAGTGAATTGGTTTATATTATTTTCATAATGATTTGTAAAAATCTCTATTTCATTAAAATCTTTCCAATTATATAATTTATCAGCTTCATTTATACACCACATACTTGATATATTTCGATGTTCAAATCCGCCAAAGTCATTAAAAATTAATTCATTATTCTTTTTAATTACTTTAAACATTTTTATACATTTAATATCATTTATTTTTTTAATATAAATTTTAACTAGTAATCATGTAATCTAATGCTTTTCTAAAATCAGTTTTTAAAAAAATATATATATTAATATAATAATCCATCATATTATATATTTGAATATTTGTATTTTCTTGAATATATCCTAAAGAAAGATGTCGTATTCCAGTTGATATATTTAACTCATTTTTATTATAATTAAAATTAGATATATATAAATTTACTAAATTTTTATTCATAGCTCCTAAAATAGCTCCCCAACTTCCATTAGGTAATACTAAATTTTTAGCATGTATTAATATTGTAAAATCACGTATAATAATATAATTGGATTGACTATTTTCAATTATTGGTATAATATTTGGATATAATTCTAATAGTTTATTAATAACCGGATTTGACCTATCTTCAGCAATCAAGTATATATTTTTATAATTATTTTTTTCAATAATATTTTTGTAAAATGAAAGGGAAGGTTGAATATATCCAGGATGTCCACCATTTTTAAAAAAATGAGGATTAAAAATATCACCTGATCTAATCGATATGTATAGAGTATCATTATCAAATAAAAAATTATTTGATAATTCAACTAAAATAATTAAATCATATACATATGTATCTAATATATATTTATATTCAAAAATTGAAAACTCGGATAAAAAATACTTATTATTTTCAAAAAAATTATGAGTATATATTTCATCTATATTTTCATCATTTAAATTTTTCCGAAAATCTAGAATTTTATTTTTTATAAATGGATGATCTGGATATAATATTAGTGCTTCTGTTTTTATCGCACAATGAATAATACGTACTAACTGTAAAATATTATTTCCAAATCGTCCATACCATTCATTAATTTTTAAAACAATCATAATATATATCATTTTAATAATATATCTTTAAATACTAACATTAATCAATGTATAATCATTTAAATCTTTTTTGTAATTAACCTTAAATTCGGTTGTTGTTAATCCATCATGAAACGATCTGTTTTGATAATAAATATACTTATTCTTCTCATACAACATCTTATTTACCTCACAATAATACTTCTTCTTTTTTGTTTCTTCCTCATTTTTTTCCCCAGCAAGATCTACACGAATATTTGTATCAAAATTGTTTAAAAATAAAAACTTTCTATCTTCAACTGATTTATTTTTATCTATATCCATATCTGAAAAAATACCTTGAGTTTCATCAATCTTTAATCCACACATTTCTAATTTGAACTTTAAATCCATATCCTCAAATCCCCATCCCCAAAAATTATTATAATAACCATTTATACGTTCAATTATAGAAACTGGTAATGATGTTACACCACCAACTGACATTGTATAACCAAAAATATGATTAATTTTTTCTCCAGGATAATCATAAAAAATATCATTGGATACTGGAATTGTATCTACATCATGATAGACCAAATAATCACAACCATCCAATATTGAATAAATTGTCCCTATATTTAAAAGCTTTCCACGATTAAATGGCTTTCCTGCTTCTTGTTCAATTACATAAATTTTATAATCCAGATTTCGATATTTTAAAATATCAACTATTTTAGGAATAAAAATTTCTAAATGAAATTCTCTATCTCGATAAGGTAAAATTATACCAGCCTTATGTATATTGTCAGTCATTATATAAATACATATTTTATAATATTTATATAAATATTTATTACCAATTAAATAAATATAAATGTGTTCCTTCTTAATATCTTCTATTGATTTTACTAAACTTAATTTAGCAACTATAAATAGACTACTTCAATTAAGAGGACCCGATTTAACTAATGTAAGTAGTATTCAAAACATATTCTTCTTACATAATCTACTTAATATCACTGGCGAAGTCATTCCACAACCTTTTGTTTCCGATGATAAATCAGTAGTTGCTATCTACAACGGTGAAATCTACAACTACAAATCGTTTGAAACCGAGTTTGATACTACATTTAAAAGCGATGGAGAATGCCTACTACCAATCTATCAAAAATACGGATCGGAAATATTCCATATATTAGATGGTGAATATGCGCTTATCATATTTGATTTTAGACTTGGTAAATTTTTTATGAGCACTGATGTATTTTCGACCAAACCACTATTTTATGCTGTAGAAAATGGGCAGATTGGTATTTGTAGCTATCCAACACCACTTACATTAATGGGTTTTACTAGACCAGAAAAGATGACTGCTAATCTTGTGCTAACATTTTCGCTTACGACATTACAACCAATAAACTTAAAACAAGTATATAATTTTAGTTTAAATCAACATAAAGATAATTATGATGACTGGTGTGCAGCATTTGAAATGTCAGTACTAAAACGATACAGTAATAAATATCCTGTTTTTATTTGTCTAAGCAGTGGATATGATAGTGGTGCTATTGCTTGCGCACTACATCGTCATAATAAAAAATTCTATAGTTATACAATTACCGACTGTGAAAAGATGGATACATTAGGAAAACGTCTTTATCTAATTAGAGAAAATTGCGAACCTAAACTACTCAGTTTTGATAAACCAACCTATGCTACTCATTATAATAGACTTTTACATAATTGTGAAAATTTTAAAATAAGATATGATACAAATGATAAAAGTATATTAGATTACGATGTTCATGGAGACCCGGCATCAACTGGTTTAAATTATATTTGCGAGCTTTCTAAAATAGAACATAAGTGTCGTGTATTTTTGAGTGGCAGTGGCTGTGATGAAATTATGAGTGACTATGCTCTTAACGGTCGTCCAATGGGAAAAACCAGCTATTTTAATGGCATATATCCAGATAAATTAGAAGATATTTTTCCTAAATACAGCTTTGATACGGATGCGAAATGGAAAAGCTTTTACAGACAAACACAAGAAGTCTTCCTAATGAAAGAAGAAATGGTTGCTGGAGCAAATGGTATTGAAGGAAGATATCCTTTTTTAGATCGCGAGTGTGTTCAGGAATTTTTATGGCTAAAACCCGAATTAAAAAATCATTTTTATAAATCAGCTGTTCATTACTATATGACAAAATATAATTTCCCATTTGATATTAATCTAAAACTTGGGTTTAATGCTAGAAAAAACATAGAATAAATATATTAAAATTAACGTTAATATATTTAATATATTATTAAAAGATGATTGATATAGTAATTCATTATGTATGTGGATGTTATCCCTATTTAAAAGGAGGTGTTCCCAGATTTGATAATCTTATTAAAACTGTATTCCCTAATAGAATATTTATAAAAGCACAAGAAGAAAAACACATACTATTAGAATTAATTAATGAGTATTGTGATAAACAGCTTTTAATAATTACAGATAATCAGTTTGCAATAGATATTCCCGCACATATTGCATTGATTATTATTCATCATGGTATTGCGCGTACTCATTCCGAAAGAGATCCGCTTTGGACTGGCGAAACACGTGACTTATGTGTAAATGGTCAGGATGAAATGCTTGAAAAACGTTCTCCGCATAATACTATTTTCATAGCAATTTCACAATTTTGTATAGATGAATTCACAAGACATTATGGTGAAAAATATACAAGATTTCCTATATATCATCTGCCTACACCTTATGATAAATTTGGATTTTATGTAGAAAATAAGTGTAATAATAGTAAGCCTGTAATAATTGGAGATTGGCGAGATACGAATAAAGGTAGTCATCTGGTAGCGGAATTAAAAATTCGTTTTCCAGAATATGAATTTAGACAAATGAAGACAATAGATACAACTGATATGATACAACACAATAAACAAATTGAAAATATATATAATTCAGCTGATTTTTACTTGTCTTTTTCTAAAAGTGAAGGTAATTCTTTTTCTATATTAGATGCTTTTTATTATGATCTATGTGTTATTGGTACAAATGTTGGATATTTATATGAATTAGGTGATGATCTTGCATATATTTATGATTGGCAATTTACGAATAATATTGATAAAATAAGTGAAATAGTGAAAGATGCGGTTAGTAAATCGATTAAAAATAAGTCTAAGATAGATAATTTACTATCATTAGAAAATTGGATAATCCGTTTTTTAAAAATATGTAATGATTTTGTTTCAAAAAAGATAAATTTACTTTATCCTATAAATAATGAAATATTTTGGCAATATCCAGTTATTACTGAAAAATACTTTTGTCAAAAACATCTAACTAAAATTTTAGATAATGAAGTTATTATTTGTGCTCCTTGGGCAACTATGATAGATAAACAATTATTAGAAGAAAAAATATTGAATCAGATATCACGTATTGCTCGCTCATATAAAAAAACAATATCAACATGCTGTCAACACATACATTTTAAAAAACTAGTTCCATTGTATAAAAATATGGGTATTACTAAATTGTATGTAAGTCATGCTTATGAAACTACAATTGAAAATATTCAATTAGAATCTATTCCATTATATCCAGTAAATATATTTGATAGTAGTCGTTTAAGTGGATTAAATATATATAATGAGAATCGTAAATATTTATTTTCTTTTATGGGTTGTCATATGGAACATTATATATCCGATATTCGTAAAAAAATATTATCTTGGGATTCATCGGATGATATATTTATAAAAAATACAGATAAATGGCATTTTCAGAATGATGTTTATAAAAACCAAGTATCAAAACAAGACATAACAAAATCTGAAAAAGATTTACAAAATAACAATACTCAAGAATATAATAAAATTTTATTAGATAGTATATTTTCATTATGTCCAGTAGGTGCTGGTCCGAATACAATACGTTTATGGGAAAGTTTAGGATTTGGCTGTATTCCAATTATAATTGGTAATGAGTATAGACTTCCATTTCCAGATATTCCCCATATATACTTAGATTATAATTCAAATCATCTAAAAGATAAAAATTCGTTAAAAAAATACTTATTAACAAAAGTGCATGATATAGATCTTCTTAAGAAAAGAGGATATGAAATTATAGATTATATAAAACAGTATGGATTTATTTATAATAGTAATTATTTTGATAATGTAGTAAAAACGAAAATAAATAATCTATTAAGTAGTAATAACAAACCAAAATTACATCTAATTCTACAAACCTATCCTGAAAAAAATCAGGATCGTCTAGATGAACTGATCTTATGTATTGTTAGTAATTTACAAAATAACAATGTTAGCAAGGTTATTAACCTATGTGAGGGAGAAAGTGACAGTTATTTACCCGATATTATAAGACAAAATCCAAAATATATTTGTGATAAAGGTTATAAGAGACTAACTTATAAAACTGCCTTCGAATATTCTAATCAATATTTAGATGGACAAATAGTTGGACTCATAAATACGGATATTATGTTAGATGAAAAATTTAAATTAGATGAATTGGAAAAAATATTAAATGAAAAAGTTGTTATTGCTAATGCCAGACATGAAATCAACTTAGCTAATGGCAGTGTATTCCTAGACGAAAATTTTAAACAAATATTTCATGCGAATACACAAGACGCATGGTTTTATAAAACTCCAATCTATGTAGAAAATACAGATTTTGAGTTAGGTTTAGTTGGATGTGATAATGCTATAGCTCATCGTTTACAAGCATCTGGGTATATTGTCTTTAATATGCCAGAGCGTTTCAAAATTATTCATGTTGATAATTTACGTGGTAAGAATTCTCAAAATTTTAAAGATTTTCATAAAGAAAGTGAGTCTAAAAATAAAATAGTAAATAAACATCCTGAAAATGATGGACAGTTATTGGTGCCTAATTATGATATGGTAAAAACCATAAGCATAGATCAATTATTAGAATCATTAAAATATACGGAAGAGGAAAAAGTATGGTTAGTAACTAGAGCTATGAGTGATAAATTAAGGATTAAAAACTAGTCAAATATTTATATTAGTTTTTAGTCTATAGTAAAATCAATATTGAAACTGTTTTCACCAATACGGTATGTATCTAAAGGTGTATTTAAAACCATAATATAATGTATAGCCCTTTGTGTTTCAGTTGGGTCTAATATACGGACAAGATGTTCTCGACCTATTTCGGGTACTATAAATAATACGTCAGGTTCTATTTTGAAATGAATATTTAAATCTATTTTATGAAGTAACTTATAATTCTTGATTGTTTCTATAAATCCGGTATACATAATTTCTGGAACATCATATTGATACAATGAACTATTACGTGTAAAATAATTCAATATTTTTAGACGACTACGTAATTCTTTACAATATATATCATCATATAATTTAGATTTTATATCACTGGCTGTAAAGAACCGTTCTCCGCTATAAATGTGATAACTAAGACGAGTTTCTACTAAACGAATCTTATTATTTAATATTTCACTGCTCTTAATATTATTTCTAACTATTTCTTCTACAATACGACGTATAAATTTCATGTCACTAATTTCATTACTATCCTTATTAACTAATAGACGACATTCGCCTTTTTCTTTCATTTTAATATAAGCCTTAATATTTTGAGAAGTAACATCACTAATAGTAAATCCATTTTTTTTTAAAAGTAAATCTACATTTTTTTTAAATGTGCTATTTGGTTTATCATATTTTACTATATATTTTTCTAATCCACGATTATCATATTTTAATCCCCAATAAATATTTACATTGTTATCCCTATTATCTGAAACAATTTCGCCATTTGATTCTAAATAATTTAATATTTCACTATCTTTCAATGGTTTTGAACTATTTAATTTAATCCATTCATCTCGAGACATTTGTTCATTAGGGTTCCATCGACAATAAGGGTCACTTACACATTCATTTTGGTTATTATGTTGAATACAACTTTCTAAAATATCAATATGTGTCTCTTGTTTCTTCATTTCATCAGTGATTACATCAATAGTCATATAACGATTAACTAATTCTACAATAATTTTTAAAATTTCCGATCTCTTATAATTATTACTTTGTGGTTCTTTCAATATATTTTGTATTCGTGTTTTATCTGTTTCAATACCATAACTTTTATTTATTTTTTGACTGCTTAATACTTGAGCTACCTCAAAACGAAATCGTAAATAACTATTACGCTCATAATTTATAGTTTGTATGTAGTGTATACGTTTATCGCCATTATTAGATTCCATATCATACTGACTCCAATCATATCCACTTAAAAAATTGGTATAACTACTTCTATCAAAAAATCCAATACGATGAATTAATAATTTCTGTTCATCATCACGTTTATATATTAGAGTATCTGGTTTTACATTAATTTCATCTCCTGTTTCTAAAAATACTGTTTTAATTAATTTATTAACTGGGTCCATACGAACACCGACTGGTCTACATCTAATCTTACCAAGTGTTTGTTGATATAATTTATTATAAATTTTAATAGTATTTGAAAAAGAATAACTCTTATATTTTTTAGAAATAGGAATACTATGAATATGTATATCATATTTTATAGGTTCAATAGGTATTTTAATATATTCCGTATCTTTATCTATATTTAATAAATATATAGCTTCAATTTCACTATTTATATTTAATGAAACACGGTATTGATTTTTTGAAAAATTTAATCCAATGATTTCTTTGAAAGACATTTTTTTAGAAACGGGATTTTGATTTTTACTATTTATTATTGTATTCTCTATGTCACGAAAATCGATATTAATTACTGGTAAAACATTATCAGGAATATTTTGAATAGGTAAAAATGGAATAATTGTTCCTAATGTATTCATAAACCCAATATAACCATTCTTACCACTTATTATTTTCACTGGTTTTAACCAACGGAATGGTTCATTTGCTGAATATTTATATAAATTAGATATACATTCATTGTAATTTAGGATTAAATCACTTTCAAAATATAATACTTGTTGTATAATAGGAATATTAGTTCGTTCATCAAAACTGGTAGGATAGAGTGGAATATATGTTTTATCGGTTAATAGAGCAGCAATGATATATCCGGATGAATCGATGACTAAATTAGAAATCGGTAGTAAATTTAACAACCATTGATAATTATATTCTGGAAATTTATTTGTATTTCCATATATTTTTTGTGGTATTTGTATAAATTGTTCTTTTCTAGAATCAATTATGCTCATAATTTTAATCATAATAGGATGACTCATATCAAATAATTTAACAATATTATCTACATTAGGTATTTCATCTTTTTTTACAGCAAAAATAGGTTCAAATATATCTAGACTACTACTACGTTTATCACATACAACTTCTCCTTTGAGGTCAATTCCGCCGGGTTTTTTATATAATAATATACTTTTTGAATTCATTTTGCTAGATATTTGATATGGTTGTATATATCCTTTTGGTAATTCTAAAATCAATTGACCATTTTCATTAAAAGTTAAAATAAAAATATTAATCCCTCGGTCAATATCATCTAATGGTATATCGGTATAATTGCCTAATCGCATCCAATCCATATTACGATTTAAAAATTGTAATAAAGTAAAATCATATTTATAGTTATCACTTAACAAATATTCGATAAAATTTTGTAATGAACTAATGCCGCGATTTGTAAAATCACGCATAGAATATTCTAAAAGTGGTGTACTATATAAAATTTCTGGAGTAATTTCTCTAACTATTTGTTCTTCTAATATAGTAAAACCTTTTTTATATTGTTCGTTATTTAATAATATAGCACGTAGACAGTCTAAAACGTTATTATGTCCTAATTCTACACCAAATCTATAAAAACGTTCATCTTTTTCTTTAAATTCAGCTAATGTTGGTTCATTAAAATAGTTTAGTGGTAGATTAAAAAAACCAGCGAAAGATTTAGGTAATTGTCCATACCGTCCTCTATCTAGATTTTTTCCATATGTTTGAATATATTTACCTACTATATTATATTGTTGTTTTCTTTCTAAAACATTATATGCTTTTATGTCACTTAAACGTGAATTTGGATTATCAAAACAACACATACTATAGATATTATTTGGATGTTTACTATTATTAATAAAACCCGGATATATATAATTAGATTCTTTAGGAATTACATATAGCGAAGTCGTTTTAGTAGGAATATTATTATGATTACTTGAATCTAATACACCTCGCTTACATCTAGGACATTTTATATTATGTTCTAAAATATCTTCATTACATGTTTTACATATACGCCATTGAATAAATTCTTCTTTCTCAAATTTCTTCCAATTTTTTATTTCAGATTCTAATACATCAACACTACTAATAAACCGGTCACAACCAGATTTAGCACATTTTCCATCAAATAAATGTCGTGGATGTAAAGGAATACGATCCGCTATACACCAAATTTTTGGACACATAAATATGTTTTGCCATGTTTTTTGATCTTCTTGTGAACCATATAAAATACTTACACATTTCTTGCCAGACTCCACTTTTTCATCCGGATAACAATATTCTTCTCCTACTTTATTATCTTCTACAACACCTTTTTTATTTCCTAAATACGTTAAGCCTAATCCAGCACTAAAAGGTAATGTTTCTACGGGTATACTATCATCTACTGGTTCTACTGGTATAGATTCAGTTAAAATATCTTTTTTAAATAAATTATCTTGTAATACTTTCGGATATCTTTTTGTGGTTTGACAAGCTATAGAATAACGTTTTTTTTTATCTTTACTATTCCAAATAAATTGATTTCTATCACTTTCATATAATAATTTTAATATTAAATTAGTTGAATTAGCAATCATATCATAGTCAAATTCCGATACATTTTCAACTATAATTTCTTCTGTTTTTAAAGTATCATTAACTACTTCAATTGCTTCTTCTTTTTCCTCTTCATGTAATTCTTCATCCATAAAATCATCATATTCAAAATCAAAATCAGCATCTTGTTCATTTTGCTGTTGTTCTAATTCAGTATCTAGCGTTTGTTTAACATTCATTTCGGTATTGTCTAATTCTTTTATATCCAATTCATATTCATTTAATACACTTAGTTCTTTACCTACAAATAATACATAATATAATTCAAACATGCTATTTAATAGTTCGATTATCATTGTATAGTCATAAATATTCTTATAATTTTGAATTTCTATTTTATAACTTCGACTATCTTTTTCTTCAGGCAATTCAAAAAACAATTTTATATCAATACCATTAATATCTAACTTATTATCATCAAGTGCTTTATTGTCTTTAACTATATTTGTTATTTGTTTTTCCATATCACCTAGTTCAGCTTCACTAATATCAAACTCTTTTTGTATACGATCTCTTATCTGGTCATTTGTCATACCCCAACTCTTATACCGTTGATATATTTCAGCAATAGGATCATTTTTTTTATAATTACTAATTCGTTTATAACGAAAATGAATATAATTTGCCTTTAACGATTCGCTTTTAATTTTAAGATTTTGACCAGGAATTCCACGTATGATACGATCCTTATATTTAATATCATATTTGCCATCTAAATGTATATGTTCAATAGTGACATCTTGATAGGTTCCTTTAATAAGAAATTGAACAGGCGTATCCATTTTAATTAGTGGTTCTATTAAAGTAAAATAGGGTAAAAATATAGAAACAATCCTCTTATAATTTTCATAATTTATAAAAAAACGTGAATTATATTTATATTCAATGATAGAATTATTGTTTAATGCAGAAGATAAATAATTATCACTTGAATGATTTAATAATTTACATAATTCTATTGTTTTAACTTTATTTGTTTCAGGAAAATCCTTAATTTGTTGACAAAATAAATTCATAGAATATTCTATTAAAGTCATATAGCTTGAATGGTAATATAAATCTGGATTGAATACACTTTTAAAACGAATATTTCCATTTGACGCCATTATATAAACATCCATAAAAACCGGTTTATGTTTGTAAACTGCTTTTAAATCAGGTGTTAGTAAATAATATTCAATATTATTTTCTATTGTACCATTTTTATAATTTACAATATATTTTTTTATTGGTAGTTTTTCATCATAAATTTCATCAATATAATCTATTTTCATAGGATCATCATATGTTTCAATTTGATTACATAAACGCATTTTCATTGTTAAACAACGTTTGGGTTCATATATTTTTGTAATTTTTTGTAATATTACTGTTATATTTTCAGTATTAAACCAACTTTCTAATGTAGTTTTACTAATTTTATCAACACTTTCTTTTGTATAACTTTCACGATATATACGAAATATATTTTCATCACGTTGTTCATCAAACATACGAATAAATGGAATTTGATCTGATAATCGAAATTGATTCATTATATCTCGTAAATTTAATGATTCTAATCCAAATGTTCTAAATGTGCTCTCATAATTAAAACGTGATTCAGTTATATTGACTGGATTCATTTCAAAATTTAAATTCTCTGGTAAAAAAGATGAAGATTTTAAAAAATAATGAAATAATTTAGTATTACTATTTAAGTTTCTGACTAGATTTTGCTTACTTTCATCCATTTCTATAGGAATTGGATTTACAAATGTTTCCAAATCATTGATAGAATAAAAATATCTTTGGAAAATATTTTCCATCATAACAGGTTTATTATCTACTGATACATATTTATTCATAAATTTACTAAAATTATAAAGACTAACAAAATTAATTTCATTACGTTCTAAATTATCAAAACTAGATAATGTTCGATTTTGATTCGTATTACCAACTGCTATTTTATTAGGTTCATCTAGCATAGATTTATAACGATCCGCCGCTGCTTTATCTAATAAACCAAAAAAGGGGTTAATATTAGGATAATGTCCTACACGGTTTTTTCGGTCATATATTATATAAAAATTTAAACATTGATACTCAAAATAACTTAAGAAAATGCTATTTAAAGGTTTTTCATACATTAATTGCTCTTTTGTAAATCCGTCAAGTGATGATAAAGTATCATTATTACTATATATTTCATAAATCATTTCTGGACTATATCCTAACATTTCAAAAAAAGCGGTTACAGTAGTTTTTAATACAGTATGACTAACACGATCATACAAATTCCTATATATACGTTCAAAATAAAAATCAGTTAATTCTTTATTATTTGACACTTGACTATATCCCCATAAATATTGATATTCTACGGGAACTCCAATCAATAATTCTATTAAACGTTGAACGTAAAAAACAGTGCTATGTGGAAATATATAATATGGTAAAAAATGGACACATGTGTATAGATTAAAATCTATTTTGCCAAATTGTTTCTTAAAATTTTCTCCAAATTCATCTTTTAATAAATTATAATCGGGTGTATCTATTTCTGGATATTCTCTAGTATCTGAAATATTTTGTAAAATTCTAGTCATATTTTCACGATTTTTTAGACTTACTATTCCGATACATATAAATTTATCTCGAGTATGTATACTATTACGTAATTCCTGATTTTTACATACATCATTATATTCATGTTTTTCAGGATTGACTAAATCACGTAATCTATCACGTTCTGTTGGTAAATCAATAATAAATTTACGAATTTTTTCAATCAGATTACTATCTATTTTATCTATACCGATATTAGCTATTTTATTAGCAATTACAACATTTTTCTTTAATCTTATATTATCACTTTGTAATAAAGCCTCTAATAAGCCATTTGTATCTAATTCTTGTATATCTATTTTGCCTTTTTGTAATAAAATATTTAGTTGATTATTAATTTGACGTCGTAAACGTGAAATTTCATTATTTATTTCTCTTACTTTTTTTTCATTTAGTTGAGCAGTTTGAGCTATTTCTATTGTTGGATAATTATGATCAATTATTATATAAGGTTTATAATCCTTTGGTCTTTCTATATTAGTACAGTCTTTATAAAAAAGAAAAGGAGTTATATCTTTAGAAGTCATATATAATATATCAATATATTTTAGACTTAAATTTTTATCTATTTTTATAGAATATTTTATTAAATTCTGTATGATATTGATAACTACCAATACTATGAAAACTATCCATATTAATAGTATCTATAGTATTTACTAAATCTTCATCTTCATCTAATATTAAATGATATTCAATATCATCCGTATGAAATGTATCCAATTCTTGATATATATTTGCTATTTCAGGCCAATGTTGATAATTTTTTAATATATCAAAATCTGGAGATTGTTCTACCTTAATACCATATATTTTACTACGTTCTAATAATCCACCCTTTGGAACTTTATCTGGATCTGGCATATTTACAATTCTAATTAAATATTTAGTGTCAATACAATAGAAGATAACATTATCTTCCTTGGCTAACAAAACTTCAATTGACATTTTTTAATACGTTTTAACGATGTATCCGTAAATCAATTTTTTTATAAAAAAAAAAAATTATAGTTAGTTATATGATTAATCTATCGTATGGCAGTTATGACATTTTAAATAGTATATTTAATAAATAAACCCCATGCCTGTTCCTGAAGTTCAAATATATGGGTTTATAAAAACATTTAAAGAACTGCCCATAAATGTTAAAAACTTTATGAAAAACTTGACAGAAAGAATAACTCAGACTATATTAGATAAAAATAAATTTGTTTTAACAAACAGCGCTCTAACAATGATGTATTTTATTTTAATCGGAATACCTGTTAAAAAAAAAAATATTTATACAAAAACCAACATATCCGCGTATTTATTCTATACTTGAATACCTAAATAAATCCTATCCCGGTCATTTCATTTTAGTAGATAATCCAGAGGAAGCCAATGTGGAATATATTATTTATCCTAATAATCCGGATGGAAAATTATTTGAACCTAAAACATTAAATAACAAATTATCATATATTATTTACGATACTGTCTATCTATATCCTCATTATTTTATAAATAAAAATGAATATAATAATGCTATAAATATTATCAACAAACAAATAGCAAATATAATAAATATGAATAAAGATTTTATGATTATACAAAATCTTAGTCAAATGAGCTCTTGTCTAGGATATCGTATGTCATGGTGTTATATTAGTAATCCGTCTCTATTTAATATTATTAAAAACTGGACTATGATTACTAATGGTGTATCATCTATTGTAGCTAATATTTTTAATCAACACTTAGAAGTAATTGATTGGAATCTTCTATTCAATAATTTCAGAAAAATTACTATAAAAAGAACAAAAAAGTTTAAAAAAATATTTAGTATTATATCAACAAATACTCGTATTAAATTATTATCAACCGTTCCTTTTTTATTTATTTATGACCCAGGATTAAAATTATATAATTATATATTATCAAATAATATAATTGTATTAGTTGGGAGTGAACTTGGTGTAAGTAATGATTTTATATGTATCCCTTTTTATATGAATGATATTTTTTATAATATTTTAATAGATTGTTTAAATTCATTTAGTATTATTTCGTAGAAATTAATCTCATGTTAAATAGTTAAAAACCCTATTAAGAATACTTATACTACCCATTGTAAAAAAATCCATAGTGTTAAATATAAACTACTACTCTTTTCGGTTGGTGTAATTATTCATCAGGTATTTATGTCATACTGACAAGATTTTAAAGACTTTTTACAAAAATATAAGAACTGTTGAACGAAATGGTGTTGTTTGGTAATTCCAGTTTTATAAATATTATAATCACTATCAACTACTTTAATGATTAACATATTTTCACTAACATTGAACTATTTTTTATTTGTAATGTATGTAAAAATATTATCATTTCAATTATTCAATCAATTATTGAAGAAAAGGTAATTAAAGAATTTACATTTAATGAAATAGTCTGTTATTGGATCAGTTTTTATTTTTATCAAATCATAAATGGTTTAATTGTTTTTCCAATCTATATTTATATCAAATCTATAAATAATATTAAAGATTTCATAGATAATGGTTTAAAATGTCAATTTATTGGTATTAGTACTGACACGGGTGATAATTGTGATTTTGCTTATTTATGGTTTATATTTTATTTAATAAATGGTATTATGGTTGATTTTGTAATTTTTGTCTTATACACGAAAAAAGGAAATGTATTTTCACAACTGTTAAAAAATGTGATAGATCCATTAATTATACTAATAGGATATCTACTTGTAAAATATGGTATAATTAATAAAAATTTTGATTTTAGTATAGAACAAATTATTGGATTTGTATTATCGTGTATTGGATTATTTATTTATAGTTTAAAAAATGAAATTCAAATCAATAAAACAGAAATAAATGAACCATTGTTA
>Ga0194130_10004441_pt1 | contig 17839 bp, 15 predicted proteins | sample TA2KigsurfametaG_FD_160084 | JGI IMG/M metagenome (GOLD analysis project Ga0194130, IMG submission 160084) | Freshwater microbial communities from Lake Tanganyika, Tanzania - TA2015050 Kigoma 12 surface | ecosystem: Environmental > Aquatic > Freshwater > Lake | place: Tanzania: Lake Tanganyika... | reverse complement strand
CTGCGTGAAGTCTTTGATGCCGCTCGCTGGGCCCCCTCGGGCAGTAATATTCAGGCGTGGCGCATCATTGCCGTGGCGGGTGCCGAACGCGATGCCGTCATCCGCATGACGCGCGAAACGCGGCCGGATCCGGCGCGCGAGGCCAGCGACCCTCACCCTATCTATCCACCCAATCTTTGGGAGCCGCTGCGCACGCGCCGCTTTACGCTCGCCGAAGACATGTATCGTGCGCTCGAGATTCCGCGCGACGACAAACCCGCGCGATTGCGTCACGTTGCCCGCAACTTCGAATTCTTTGGGGCGCCGGTCGGACTTTTTTTCGTGATCGATCGGCGGCTCGCCCACGGGCAGTGGGCGCACCTTGGCATGCTGATCCAGACGGTCGCGCTGCTGCTCGAGGAGCGCGGACTCGGTAGCTGCATGCAAGAGGCCTGGGCGGCCTTTAGACCAGAGCTTGCCCGACTGTTCGCGCTCGGCGACGACGAACTCGTCTATTGCGGCATGGCGGTCGGGCATCCTGATCGCAGCAAACCGGTGAACCAGTTCGAGCGCAATCGAATCAGCGTCGATGAACTCGTGGAGTTCCGCGGCTTTTGAGGGTCGCTCAGTCGGCCGTCGCGCCCCCGTCGATGACGAGCGGATGACCGGTGACAAAACTCGCGGCATCCGAGCATAGCCAGAGCACGCCGGCTGCCACCTCCTCGGGCTGACCGAAGCGACCAAGCGGGGTCATGTTCTCCATGATTTTGCGAATCTCGGGACGCGCCGCCACGCCCTCGACCATGGGCGTGTCGATCACGCCAGGACAAACGCAGTTGACGCGAATACCTTTTCGCGCCCACCTGAGCGCACCGTGCCGAGTCAATCCGACCACGGCGTGCTTGGTCGCGGTATAAGCCGGCTGCGAGGCGTTGCCGACGAGCCCGTTGATCGATGCCGTGTTGACGATCGCACCGTTGCCTTGCGTCAGCATCACCGCGGCCTCGGCCCGCATGCAGAGCATGACGCCGGTGAGGTTCACGCCAACGCTGCGATCCCAGTGTTTGGATTCCCACTCGTCGGCGGCGAGACTGTTGATGCCTGCGTTGTTATGGGCGAAGTCGAGGCGACCGAATTCATTGACGGCGCGCGCGATGAGCGCTTCGACATCGGCCGCAGCCGATACATCGCAACGCTGAAACACGGCGCGACCGCCTGCCGCCTTGGCCAAGACCACCGTCTCTTCGCCGCGTGTGGCGTCGAGATCCGCCACCACGACGGCTGCGCCGGATGCAGCAAAGGCTACTGCAGTCGCCCGACCAATCCCCGACGCTGCGCCCGTGACGAGCGCCACCCTGCCTTCGAAATCGTATTTCACGGTTGCTATCTCCTCTTGAATTCTTTGGATCGCTCAGCCCAAGCCCATCGCGGGCCAGCGACCCTGCACCCAGGTCTGGCAGATCCCCGTACCGCTTGCGCCAGTACCCTCGTCGCGAAAACCCATCACGCAGTCGCGAAATTGGTTGAGCCGACGCGCGTTCTCGACCGTCGAGCAGTCGGCAAAGTATTCCCCTTCGAGGTGCTGCTCGCCGCGCCACTCGCCGTGGTAATGCCCATCAAACCCCAAATAAAGCCCCGCGCCCAAATGAAAACCCGTGCCGTTGATCGGGTGCGCAAGCAAGCGCCGCGCACTGCCATCGGCGAGCGTCAGGTCGAAACTCGCCTCGAGCAGGCGCAAATTGCCGGGATCGAACTGCAGTCGTGGCTCGATGCGCGACACCAGCACTCGACGTCCATCCGGATATTCGAATGCACCCTGCACTTTTTCGTGGCGCCAGCCCTCACCTTCGTAGACCAGGTAATACTGCATGTAGGCATACGCGGAGGATCCAGACCCAAAGAGCACCGGATTCCAGACGGCGAGCACTCGCGGCGGATGGCTATCCATCGGGTCGGGCTGCATGCCCGGCATCGGGCCACCCACTGTCGGCCGCACGCCCCAACTGCGATCGCGTGCCATCCCCCAATCGCGCACCTCGGTCCGCACTCCCTCGACCTCGATCCAACCGCTCGCAGTGCCAATTTGATGGAAGCGGATTTGATCTGCGCTACGGCGATAACCGTTGAGCGTGCGTCGATCTTCGCGCTCCTCTGCCATGCACGGCGTGATGCCGCGTAGCTCAAGATCGAAGGCGACCGGCTGTGCAGCGTTGCGCTCGAGCCTGACCCGAATGACTTTGAGCGGGTCAATGATTTGGTAGTGCAGCGGACCGACATTGATGTGATCAACATCGCTCGAGAGCGCACGACTCGCCCGGACCGACCATTGCTCGACGCCGCGACTGACGCCACCAAACCCATCGACGACATTGCGATTGACGTACTTACCAAAACCGAAGCTCACGGCAAGCGCACCGTCGGGACTGAAAACACTCCCCCACACTTTCTCGGTCCATGACGGATCGGTGTGCAGTACTGTGGCATGGGTCTCGACGATCTGGTGGTTGAACCACTCATCTGCGGCGACCAATGGACCGATGCTTCCCGTCATGTTCAGACTCCGAAGTTCAAATGCTCGGCATGAGCGGCGAGCAGCGTGGCGCCACCATTGCGCTCATCCATGTCCGAATCTTCGGGAATCCACCCGCGAGTTTTGAACATCTGCGCGATACGTGTCATGACGAATGCCATCCGCCAGGCGGCATACACCTCGTAATACTCGAGATGGGTCGCCTGAAAGCCGCTAGCCCGTTCCCAGATCGCGATCGACTCGGCGCGCGACGGTAGCCCCGCCAAGCGCGGCACGCCGTAGCCACGTGACAACGAATCATCGAGCATCAGCCACCACGCGAGATCATCGACGGGATCGGCGAGCGTCGCCTGCTCGAAATCGAGTACACCGGCGAGCTCGCCATCTTTGAATAGACAGTTGCCCAGTTTGGCGTCACCCCAGGAGAACACCAGCGGGGCTTGTTGCGACCGCGAACCGTGATGCGGTTGATTGACACGCAGCCAGTGCTCCGCGGCGTGCAACAACGGATAGCTTCGACCCGCAAGACTTTCCGCCCAAAGAATAGCGTGATGGTAATAGTCGAGTTGGCGTTCGAGCCCTGCCTCTTCGGCCAGAAAGCCCAAACCGAGAGCACGCCAATCGAGACGCGCCATGTGTGCGACCGCCTCGAGCCCTGCCACCCAATAGCGTCGGCGAAGCGACTCAGGCAAGTCATGAAACCAACCTTCGAGGTGATAGAGCGGATTTTCGTTCGGAACCTGCCCCGCGATCTGCGCCATCAAATAAAACGGACTGCCAAGCACACTGGCGTCAGGCTCTACACCCAATAGGCGCGGCACGGGCAACGCGGTCGCCGCGAGGGCCTGCATCACACGACACTGCCGCAGCACATCGTGGCCGGGATAAATGGCATCGCCCGCGGGCTGCAAGCGCAGCACGAAAGGCTGCTCGCGTTGCTGGCTACCCTCCCGCCAACGCAAGCTACCGAGCATCGTGATGTTGGAGTACCCGGCGCCGGGCGCCGAGAGCGCGCCGAGTTCAAGATCTTGTCGCTGTGGGTGAGCAGAGCGCAGCCAAGACAACAGACGCGGCGCAAGCTCGCTCATGCAGCCAGCTCTAGAGCCAGGTGCCGCGCGGATCGGTCCAAGGGCTGACTTCGCTCGCCGACTGATCGTTGCTGAAGCGGCCGAAGCGGCTCGCATGAAAGGCGAGCGGCTGCGCGTTCCGCGCACTGACCTGGTCGATGGCGCCGACAATGATAGTGTGATCGCCGCCCGGATAGAGGTGCGATACGCGGCACTCGATGCGCGCCAGCGCGCCTTCGATATCGGGGGGCGTCGGGTGGCTGCGCCACCAGGCATCGACTTCAAACTTTGAAGCCCCGGAACGCGCGAAATGCAACGCAATGTCTGCCTGATGCACCGCCAAAATATGGATGGCGAACGGCGCGTCGAGTGCAAAGGCTTTGAGACTGCTGCTCTTGTTGGCGAGGCACCAAAGAATCAGCGGCGGATCGAGCGAGACCGAGGTCACCGAGTTCGCAGTCACCCCCACCGGCTCCGGCCCAGGATTGATGGCCGTCACCACCGCCACGCCGGTGGTGAAGAGACCGAATACTTTGCGTAGCTCGCGTGGATCCATCGATGGTCAGTAGACCCGTGCCGGATGCTGCTTGCGCGGTTCACCGAGCATCTCGCGGTAGGTCGGCGGCTGCTTGCCGTTGCGATCCTTGAGTCCGTAGTGCTGGGCGATCTCGGCGCCGACCAGCGTCTGCCCGGAGAGCTTGGCGTTGTCGGGATCAGCGGCGATGGCATGGAGAATATCGCCGGAAAACTGCGGGGTCTCGACCACCTCGAGGAAGGGCGCGTATTGATCGGGGCGCTCGCGGAAAGCTTTTTGCGAGCGCTCGGTGAGCAGCGGCCCCATCCACAACGACACGCAGCAGACGCCCGTGTTTTCGAAATCCACCGCCATATCGGCCGCGAATTTATCGACACCTACTTTTTGCGCGCCGTAGGCAGGGCCGTGCATGTAGCAGGCGGAGCCAAACGACGACGAGAAGGAGATCAGCCCCTTGCCCTGTCGCACCATGATGGGTGCGGCGTAGTAACAAGCGTAATAAGCCGACTTCAAACCGACATCGAGGATCCGCACGAGATCGACCGAACGCTTCCAAAAAGGCTCAGGCAGGATGAGATCGTCGTGAATGAAGGTGACGTTGTTGTGCAGGATGTCGATGCGTCCCTGCTCGCGCTCGACCTGCTTGATGAGCGCCTCGATCTGCGCCGGCTGCTCGTGGTCACACACGACGGCGATGCCCTTGCCGCCCGCCGCGGTAATCTCATCCGCCGTGCGCTGCACCGTGCCGCCGAGAAAGTGATCTTCCTCACGGGTGCTGCGCCCGGTGACATACACCGTCATGCCCTTGTCGCCGAGCGCAAGTGCAATCCCCTTGCCTGCCCCGCGGCTTGCACCGGTGACGATGGCGACTTTCGGTTGGTAATCGGACATGGCTGTTCTCCCGCTATGAGCGTCGTGCAAGATCGAGAAAGATCGGCTTTTCGCCACCGCCGTGCACGGCGAGCTGCGCGCCGCTGACATAGGCCGCAAGCGGCGAACAAAGAAAAAGACAGGCATCGGCGACATCCTGCGGCTCGCCCATGCGACGCAGTGGCAGCATCTCGCCAATACGCGCCACGCCCTCGCTGCCACCGTAATGGGTCAATGAATTCGGCGTCGCGACCAAGCCGACGATGAGCGCATTGACACGAATATTCTTTGGCCCCCACTCCATCGCCAGCGACTCGGTGAGATTGACGAGCCCGGCCTTGGCAGCGCCGTAGGCTGCACTCCAAGGCGAGGCGCGCACTGCAGAGACACTCGAGATATTGACGATGGAGCCGCCCGTCGGCTGCTGGTGCATCACTTGATAGGCCGCCTGACTCATGAAGAAAGGCGCCGTGAGGTTCAGCTGGATGATCTTCTCGGTGAGCGCCGGGTCGGCATCGGCCGAGGGCACCTCGGCACTACCGCCGGCGTTATTGATGAGCGCATCGAGACGACCGTGCTTGGCGACAACGCGCTCGATCAACGATCGACACTCCGCGGCCTGGCGCACATCGCCGCTCAGGTAATCGACCGTGCGCTCGCCGTGGCGCGGCAGTTCCGCAGGGGCCCGACGCGAGCAAGCGACCACCGTCGCCCCCGCCTGCAAAAACCGCGTGCTGATACCCGCACCGATGCCGCTGACGCCGCCGGTGACCAGCACCACCTTGCCGGTGAAATCGAGTGCCCCGTCCAGTTGACTGCCCCACATGGCGAATGCGTAAAAAAATGCTATGTTATTTACGCGTAACGACGATTCTATTACCAATTTATACGTCGGTCGCGAATTTTTCGATGGGGGTCAGCGACGAAATCATGCAACCGGAGGGCTTCAAGACCCTGCCGGGCGTCCTCGCCCGGGCCGCCGCCGTCTATGGCGGCTCGATCGCCATCGAGGAGGGCGCACAGCGCCTGAGCTTCGTGGAGCTCAAAGCGCGCGTCGATCAAGCCGCCGCCGCCTTTGTCGCTTCTGGAGTTCAGGTCGGCGATCGCGTGGCGATCTGGGGTCCGAATGCCGCGAGCTGGATCATTGCGGCGCTCGGCGCGCAGTCGGCGGGCGCTGCCATTGTCCCGCTCAACACCCGACTCAAAGGGCGCGAAGCGGGCTACATCCTGCGTCGCAGCGGCGCGCGCATGCTCTGTCATTCGGGCCACTTTCTGGGTATCGATTTCGCCGAACTCTTGCAAGACGAGTCGCTGCCCGAGCTGCACTACCTCGTCGAACTGGACTCAACTGCTTGGGCGAATTTTTTGCTGCGAGCCACGCCGCATGCAGCGCTCGAGGTCACCACGCGACTCGCGAAACAGCGGCCGCAAGATCTCGCCGATGTGATGTTCACCTCCGGAACCACGGGCGCACCCAAAGGCGTGATGGCGAGCCATGGGCAAAACGTGCGCGTCTTCAGCGAGTGGAGTGCCATCGTCGGGCTCGGTCCGCAAGATCGCTATCTCATCGTCAATCCGTTTTTCCATGCCTTCGGTTACAAGGCCGGCTGGCTATCCTGCCTGCTGACGGGAGCAACCATCCTCCCGATGGCCGTCTTTGACGCCGCAGAGGTCATTCGGCGGATCGCGGCGGATCGCATCAGCGTGCTGCCAGGACCGCCCACGCTGTTTCAGTCGATGCTCGCGCATCCCGCGCTCGATCGGGCGAGCACCTCGAGTCTGCGCCTCGCGGTCACCGGCGCCGCCAACGTACCGGTTTCTTTGATCGAAAGAATGCGGGACGAACTCGGCTTCAAGACCGTGGTCACAGGCTATGGCCTCACCGAATCGACCGGTACGGTCAGCATGTGCCGACCGGGCGATGACCTGCAAACCATTGCACACAGCTGCGGCGCACCGCTCCCCGGCGTCGAGGTCAAGGTGGTGGACGATTCGGGTCGCGAACTACCGCGCGGCCGTGAAGGCGAACTTTGGGTGCGCGGCTACAACGTGATGCAGGGCTATCTCGATGACCCCGAGGCCACCGCCGCAGCCGTAGACCGCGAAGGCTGGCTGCACACCGGTGACATCGGCACCATGGATAGCCGTGATTACCTGCGCATCACCGATCGCAAGAAAGACATGTTCATCACCGGCGGTTTCAATTGCTACCCTGCCGAGATCGAATCTTTGATCAGCGCCCATCCTGCCGTGGCGCAGGTCGCAGTGGTCGGCATCGCCGATGAGCGCTTGGGCGAAGTGGCTGCCGCCTACGTGGTACTGCGTCCGGCAGCACAACTCGAGCCGGCTGATTTCATTGCCTGGTGCCGCGACAACATGGCCAACTACAAAGTGCCGCGACGCGTGCATTTCGTGGATCAACTGCCGACGACCGCCTCGGGCAAAGTACAGCGCTACGCCCTGCGCGACACCCAAACCAACGCAACCAAGGCTTAAGCGAGAGCATGACCCGCCCCTGGTTCTCACAAGTCGAGCAGGTGCAAGTCATCGCAGACCCTGAGGCCTTCCAGTGGGATCTCGACACCGATTTTTTGGTGGTGGGTTCGGGCGCGGCGGGCGCGAGTGCGGCCGCCGAGGCGCGCGCGCAAGGCCTGCGGGTCACCATGATCGATCGGTATGCGGGTGGCGGCGCGAGCGCGGCGAGCGGTGGCGTGCTTTACGCCGGCGGCGGCACGGCGATCCAGCGCGCAGCGGGTGTCGAGGATAGCCCCGAGAACATGCTCGCCTATTTGTCGATGGAAACGCGCGGCTGCGTGAGCGAGTCGACCTTGCGCCGATTCTGCGAGCAGAGTGCCGAAACCGTCGATTGGTTGACGGCCAAGGGCGTGGAGTTTCGGGCGAGCCTCTATCCTGACAAGACCTCTTATCCGCAGATCGATTATTTTCTCTATCACTCCGATAATTCTTTGCTGCCGGAATATGCGGCGCGCGCCAAACCCGCCGCACGCGGTCATCGCGGCGCCGGTCGACTCTCGCGCAAGCAGATGCTCACGGCCGTGGGTCTTGGCGGCTCCATCGTCTGGCCGCTGCACGACTGGCTGCGCGAGCAAGGGGCGAGTTTCATGCCCTACACCGAGGCCCGTCAGCTATTGGTGGATCGCAGCGGGCGCGTCATCGGCGCAAAGCTCCTCGAACTGCCGGCGGGGGAAGCACGCGATGAGTTCATCGCTCACCAACGTGCCGCGCAGCGACTCTATGCACTGATTCCGCCGATTCTTCCCGGGGCCCATCATCTGCTGCGCTTTGCCGTGCGGCGCTTCAAAAAGGCGGCCGCCATCGAGGCCACGCGCCGTGTGGTGCGCTTCGTCCGTGCGCGCAAGGGACTCTGTCTCGCGGCGGGTGGCTTCGTCTTCAATCGCCGCATGCTCGCACATCACGCACCGCGCTATCTCGCGGGCTATCCGCTCGGTACCCCGGGCGATGATGGCAGCGGCATTCACTTGGGGCTCTCGGCCGGCGGCGTGACGGATCGCATGAATACCGTGACCGCGTGGCGCTTCATCAATCCCCCCAAGGCCTGGGCCGAGGGGATCGTCGTCAATCGGCGCGGCGAGCGCATGGTCAATGAAATGGCCTATGGCGCGCGGCTCGGTCACGAAATCGCCGAGAACCATGACGGCGAAGGCTGGCTGATCCTGGATGGCGCGCTGATCGAGAAGTCGAAACAACAGATCGCGCCGGGCAAGACGCTCGCCTTCCAGCGCGATCTCGCCAGGCTCAACATGATGCTCGGTCGGCGCAAGGCGAAAAGTCTCGCAAGTCTTGCGGAAAAACTGGGCATTGATGCCGCGGGGCTCGAGCGCACGGTCGAGCGTTATCGGCAGGCTGCGCAGGGCGTCGCAGTCGATGAATTCGGTAAACCCGCCGGCGACTGCGCGACACTGCGGCAGCCGCCCTTCATGGCGATCGATGTGGGTCTTGCTGCGAAGCTCTTCCCATGCCCGACCTTGACCCTTGGCGGTCTGGTCGTCGATGAGGACACGGGCGAAGTACGCAACAGCGCGGGGCAAAGCATTGCAGGTCTCTACGCGGCGGGACGCACGGCGGTCGGCGTCAGTTCCGGGCTCTATGTCTCGGGACTCTCGATCGCCGACGGTATTTTTTCGGGACGTCGCGCAGGGCTGCATGCAGCGCGTAGCGTGACTTGGCAGCGCGCTTGACGCTGACCATATGCTCAAAGATCAAACGAGGCAGACGACGATGACCCAAGGCGAGCAGATCATGCGTGGCGGAATGTGGTTTCTGCTGGCGGCGAGTGTGGCGTCTTCCATCGGCGGACTGCCCTTCAATACCTTGCCCATCCTGCTCGGCGCCTTTGCCGATCGCCTGGCGCTCGGCCCAGCGGAACTCGGTACCTTGGGCAGCGCCTGCACGGGCGGCTATCTCATCAGCACACTGCTCGGTCCACTCTGGGTTGATCGTGTGCCGTGGCGACTCGCGACGGGGGCCGCGGTCGCGGGAACCGCCGCCGCGCTCACGTGGAGCGCGACTGCTTCGGGCGCGCCCTACGCGCCACTCGCCGCGTTCGGTTTTGCGGCGGGGCTGATGCATTCGCTAGGCATGCGCATGGTTGGTGAAGTTGCCAACAAAGAACGCGCCTTCGGCGTGCGACTTTTGACCGAGCTCATCATTGTTGCCGCCTTGCTCTTCTTCCTGCCCATCCTCATCGCGAGCAGAGCCATCGAAGGCGGCATGTCGCTGCTCGCCATTGCGGTGGTCGCGATGGGGTTTTCGGCGTTCGTCATTCCGCGCGGGCCCAACACCAGCCATGGTGCCGCGGCCGCAGCGACCTCGCCTGCCGCGAGGGTCAGCGCAGAAGGCTGGCTGGCGCTCGCCATCTTTGTGGTATTTGCCTGTGGGCAGGTGGCACTCTGGGTATTCATTGAACGTATCGGTCGCAGCATCAATGTTGCGGCCAATGAAATGGGTCTCGTGTTCTCGGTGCTGAAGGTGGTGGGGGGCTTGAGTGCGGCGCTGGTCGCACTCCTCGGCGATCGACTTGGCAATCGCTGGCCGCACATCATCGGTTTCGTCGTGATCGCGATCGGCGTCGCCCATCTCGCCGCCCCGTCATCGTTCATGATCTATGCACTCGGCGCCTGGATCTGGGAGGGCGCATTCACCGTGTGCTGCGTCTATCAGACGGCAGCCATCGCCAAGCTCGATCGCAGCAACAAGCTCGTGGTGCTCGTGCCTGCCGCCTTCGCGGTCAGTGCTTTCGTCGGGCCGGAGCTTGCCGGTCGACTCGCTGAAAGCGGCGGTTTCACGCCGCTCTTCATGCTGGCGGTCGGCTGCGCGGCCATCCCGGCCGTCGCTTATTGGGTCTTGTCGAAGCGGATCGCTCCGACATGAGCGGCATCGCCGACCCGAAAGTTCAGCCGCGATTCTCCGACGAACGTAATCCGACCTTCGGGCAGGGTGCACTGCGGCGGCGCGTGAAACTCATCGCCGAGCAAGGCGTGGTGCGCGCCGGCGTGGAAGATTCTTATCACTCTTTTCGTCTGAACCTGCGCCATGACGGGTCGCGAATCACCGCGATCGAACCGGTTTTTTTGCGTGTGCCACTCACCACCTGCCCCTCAGCTGAACAACCGCTGCGAGGCTTCATCGGCATGCCACTCGATCTGCCTTGGCGGCAGTTGGTCGCTCAAGAAAATCCGCGCGCGCATTGCACCCATCTGCACGATCTCTGTCAGCTCGCGATGGCGCAAGCGCGTCGCAGCGGGTCGCGTAGCTACGAAGTGACGGTGCCCGATGAATTCCCCGATCCGGTGTGGACGACGCTGTATCGCGACGGCCAGCTGCTGCTGCGCTGGAAAACCTTTCGCGGCATGGTGCTCGAGCCCGCGGCCTACGCCGAGCGTCCGCTGCTTCGAGGCTTCTCGTCGTGGGCAAACACCGAGTTTTCGGGTGATGATCTCGAGGCCGCACTCGTTCTGCACAAAGCGTATTTCGTGAGTCGCGCTCGCTCCTGGAATGTCGAAGCTTCCGCGGGCAAGGGCGTGGCGCACCACGAAGTCATGCGTGGCGCCTGCCACAGCTACAACGAACCGCAGATGTCGGTGGCAATACGCAATCGCGACAACAATATCGATACCAGTGACCCCGCTCTGCCCTTGCTCGCCGATCTCGACTGACTTTTCGGAGAACGACCATGAACAAACTTTTCGATCTTTCCGGACGGGTCGCTCTCGTGACCGGCGCGGGCCAGGGCATGGGCCTCGGTATCGTACGCGCACTGGCGATGCAGGGCGCACACGTGCTGCTAAATGATTACCACGCTGATCGCGCGCAGGCCGCAGCCAGCGCGTTGCGCGAACAGGGTCTTGAGGTCAGCGCAGCGCCCGGCGACATCACCGCAGCCGGTGTTCCGGAATCTTTGGCAGCCCAGGCTCGCGAGATCTACGGCGAGATCGACGCGCTCGTGAACAATGCCGGGGTGCCGATCGGCATGTCGACGTCGCTGCGCACTTTCGAGCATCTCGGCAGCGCAGACTTCGAGCGACAACTCGATCTGAACTTTCGCGCCGTCGTCAATCTTTGCCGCGCGGTGCTACCGACCATGCGGCAAAGAAAGTTTGGACGCATCGTAACCATTTCGTCGGAGTCGTGGCGACTCGGCCAGAGCATGGGCCTCACCGACTATGCCGCCGCCAAGGCAGCCACCATTGGTTTCATGCGCAATCTCTGCAAAGAAGTCGGCCCGGATGGCATCACGGTGAATGTGCTGTCGCTGGGTGCCATGAACAACTACGGTTACGACGACATCGCACGCAAAGTCACCGCGGTCGGTCGCGCGGGCACGCCGGAAGACGTGGGCGCCGCAGTCGCTTATCTCGTCGCCAACGAAGCAAGTTGGATGACCGGCCAGATGATCCCGCTCAACGGTGGCTCGACGACCTGCTGAGCCTCGCTAAGGCGGCGACGTTTCTTCGAGTTGCGGCGGCACGTAACGCCCATCGAGCACGCTGGGGCCAGGCTCGTATAGCCTGAGAATGAGGTAATACGGGCCCTCACCCACCGGCAGCCAATTCTCGCGCCGGTCGCGAAGTCGATTGCGCGGTGGATCGCGCGGCGGGTCGCGCGAGAGGCGCACGGTAAACGAGCCATCCGCCGCTACCCGGAAGCCCTCACTGTGATCGCCGATGCTGTAGCGCTCGAGCGCGTTCGGCATCAATGAAAAATCTTTGCTCTGATACGCGCTCAGCGACCAGAAGGCGCCGACCGGCGGCCGCGCTCCCGCCGGAAAACGCAGCGTGTACGCTCGCTCGCCTCGCAAGGGCTGCCCGCGAGAGTCGCCCGTGAGCGCGGCATAGACGGTTTCCTCAGGCAGATTCGCATAGCCCCCGAACGCTACGGTCGCGCGCATGAGGTAATCGTGGCCGTAGCGGCCGAGGGCGAGCGGAAAAATCCAACCATTGCGAATATCGGCCGTCGGTCGCCGCGAAGCCGCGCGCAGCATCGCCCGCGCATCCTCGATGGCGCGCTGCAAACCCCGTCGCGTCGCTTCACTGCTGCGCGAGAGATCAAACGCCCCCGCAGGCCCGAAGCCCACCGAGTCGAACTGCGCACGCAGCGCCTCTTCGCCAACCACGCGCGGGTTATCGCGCAGCCACCAATTGAGCACTGCAAAGAATTCGAGGGTCTCGGTGGGCTGCCACGGCTCGACCAACTCAAGGGGAGTCGCGGCCGGCGTCACCCGCTCACCGCGCTGCCATTGCGAAAGCGGTATGGCATGAAAGCCCTCGAGCACCGAGCGCGCCGCCGCCAAATCATTTGCACCTTTGACGAGGACGCGCCCCAGCACCCACGCCTGATGCGTCGGCACACGAATCTCGTGCACGCCGGCAGGCAACTCGCCTTTGAAAGCGGGGCCGACGAGTGCAAAGTCCTGCGCAGCGGTACCCGTAGTGCGGCGACCCACATGCTGTACTTCAGAGTAAAAGTCAGTGATCGCGAGCGTGTAGTATCGACCCGCGGTATCCGGCGCACGAATGATCACGGGTTCATCGCGTAGATCGAACCAACCGCTCAAATAAAGCGTGTCGCTATTCGGCGCGCGTAGCGTACCCGCGGTGGTCGGCGTGACGCGCTCGCGAAACCGGTAGAACTGATTGATCGGCGCGCGCGGCGCCGCGCGCGGTGCACCGGCCACCTGCTGCGTCTCACGGTACAGGTTCTGCAGCAGGTCGACGATCGGAAAACCATAGAGATAGGCAAGCGTGCCCACGTGGTAAGCCTGCGCTTCTTCGACTTGCGCGGTCGCGAGCACTCGAGGATCGGCGGGCGTCTCGGCCCGCGCCACCTTGAGCCCGAACGCGAGCGCAAGCCCGAGTACCGCAACCCGCATGCACGCAAGCGGCGAAATCATTGGCTGGCGGCTGGCAGTCACCGGACCCTCTCCCTTTGCTCTTGCTGTTGCTCTTGCGGCTACCCTGGCGCCCTTACTCACCGCCAGCTCACCTGCAGCGGCAAACTTTTGAGCCCACCGGTGAAGTTGCTTTCGATGCCGCGCACTGGGCCTGCCAGCTCTACCTCGGCCAATTGCGGCAGCAGACTCGTGAAAAACGCACGAATCTCGGTCAAGGCCAGCAGACGACCGAGACAGTGGTGCACGCCATGACCAAAGCCCAGATGCGGGTTCGGCTTGCGATCGATCCGAAACGTAAACGGCTCGGTGAACGCCAGCGAGTCACGATTCGCCGAATTGAAGAACAGCGTCACCGACTCCCCTTGCGCAATACGCACGCCGCGTACTTCGGTGTCACGCGTCGCGGTACGGCAAAAATGTCTGACGGGCGTGCTCCAACGGACCACTTCGTCCGCGAGCGTACGCGCCATCTGCGGCGTCGGCTCAAAGCGCGCGCGTTCGCCGGGGTTTTCGACCAAGGCCTGCATCCCATTCGCGAGCGCAGCGCTCGTAGTCTCGTGCCCCGCAGTCACCACGATCAGCAGATAGGACAGAGTCTCGACCGGCCCTAGCGGTCGACCATCGATGCGTGCTCCGGCTATCAGGCTGACAAGATCCTCGCCGGGATGTCGACGTCGATGCCGCACGATGTCGCGGAAATAGCTAAATAATTCGCCAACGACGTCGACGCCGTAGGCCTCCGATTTGCGCAGCTCCGGATCACTGGCGTTCAGCAACTGCTGCGTGGTGCGCAAAATGAAGGGCGCGTCGGACTCGGGTAGGTCGAGTATCGACATGATCACCGATAACGGAAACCACACCGCCACCTCCCGCGCAAAGTCGATTTCTTTGCCCGCCGCGCGCATGCGGGCAATCGAACGCTCGACCATCGCATCAACCTGCCCCTCGAGTCGACGTACGCCGACCCCCATGAACCAGGACTGCGTCAGCTCGCGGAACTTGCGATGCTCGGGCTCATCCATATCGATGAGCGTACGCACCCGCTCGCGACGTCCACGCTTGCGGTTTTCTTCACGCGCCTGCAACCACTCGACGAGATCACCTAAGGGCCGCTGCGACAAGCGCGCGAGGGTCATCAGCACCTTCAAAGTTTCGCGCAGGCCGCCCGCCATGGCCGAACCCGACTGCTCTTCGATTTCGCGCGGGATGAGGCAGAGTCTTGGCTCGTTGATGAACAGCTCGTGCTGCCGCTCGATCGCCAAAATATCATCGTGACGCAAGATCGCCCAGAACGGTCGATAAGGTGCACGATCGACCCAAGCGACGGGCGAGCGTTCACGCAAGCGCGCAAACTCCGCATCGAGTGCTCGCATGTCGCCGTAAAGTTTTGGCGACGTGATGTCGGTATCGAGACTGGGACGGTCTCGCGGGGTCACGCTGGCGAGGGCAGCATTGCGGCTCACGCCATCTCGCCCGCTGTGCGCGCCGTGTCTTGCGCCGAAGCGTGTGCGGTGGCGTGCAACGCAGCGAGATATCCAAAAGTCATCCCGGGACCCAAGGTGGCGCCCGCCGCCGGATAGCTCTTGCCCATCGGCGAGGCCGAACAATTACCGGTGGCGTAGAGCCCGGGAATCGGTGCCCCGTCCGTATTGAGCGCGCGAGCGTGCTCATCGGTGACGATACCCCCGTTAGTCCCGATGTCGCAGGGCTGGATGGGAATCGCGTAGAACGGCGCCTTGGCGAGTGGCGCAAGACAACTGTTCGGGGTCACCGCCGGATCGCCGTAATAACGATCATAGAGACTCTCGCCGCGGGCGAAATCTTCGTCTTTGCCGCTGATTGCTTGCGCATTGAAACGCTCGATGGTTGCCTGCAGATTGTCGGCCGGTACGCCAATCTGCTGCGCGAGTTCGGCGATCGACGCCGCCGAACGCAGGATGGCGCGCATGCTCGGGCGAATGCTGCGATCAAAACTCGGTGGGCCCGGAAAAATCGGCCCGAGCGCGTACTTGCCGCGATAGCGCGCATCAAAGATAAACCAGCTGGGGACCGTGCCACCATCACTCGCCCGATAGCCGCGGGCCATCAGCCCGCCGGTCACATGATAAGACGCCGCCTCGTTGCAGAACCTGCGCCCGGCCCCATCGACCATGATGGATCCAGGCAAGGAACGTTCGACAAACATCGGCCGCGCGCGATCTTCATCCGCGAGTTTGTAGCCCGGCGCCCACCAGGCCGAATCGAGATTCGCCATTTTCACGCCAAGCTGCATGGCAGCCACCGTTGCCGAGCCCGTATTGAAAGGATTGCCGGCCGACCACGCCGTTGTGGTGGGTCCCGGCAGATGACGCGTACGCAACTCCGCGTTCCGCTCAAAGCCGCCGGAAGCGAGGATGACGCCGCGACTCGCGCGAAGACGCTGCGGAATACCGTTATTAAGCACCTGCGCACCCACGACGCGACCGTTTTCGACGACGAAGCCCGTGAGCTCGGTCGACAGCTGCATCGGCACCTTGCGCTTGCGCAAAGACCAGCGCAGCCGCGCGACCAGTGCGCCGCCGCCCGTGAGCCTGCGGTCACGCGAGGTTTTCCAGCGCTGCCGCACGTCGAGGTAATACTTGGCGGCGATCTTCAAAAATATCTGCTTGGCACCCTTCGATTGCGTGATCAACGGATGCGCCTCGCGCGCGGTCCAGTTGATGCGCCCGAAAGCCGTGGTGCCGACATGCGGTGGCTGCAGCATCTCGAACTCGCCACCGAGCACATCGCAATCGATGGGCAGCGCCTGACAGCTGCGAAAACCCGGTCGACCACCCGGCAACTCCGGATGGTAGTCACAATATTTGGTGAGACTTTCGAACTTGACGTCGGTTTTTTCATCCAGCCAGCGAAACATGCGCGGTGCATGCTCGACAAAAGCACGAATGCGCTGCGGCGAAGAGAAACTCTCGGCAAGCGCCGCGATGTAGCGCTCGGCATCTTCGGCGTTGTCGCTACCGCCTGCCGGGCCGATGAGATGGTTGTTCGGAATCCAGATCGTGCCACCCGACGTCGCCGAAGTGCCACCGAAAAGGTGCCCCTTCTCGATGAGCAAAACTTTGGCGCCCTGATCGACTGCCGTCAGTGCTGCAGTGAGACCGCTCGCGCCACTGCCGACGACGAGAACTTCGGTTTGCTGATCAGGCAGAGAGGTCGGTTGCACGCGCGTGACTCCTGAAATGAACTATTCGATCAAGGACCAACCGATCAAGCGAAGCGAACCGAGGCTCGGCCGAGCTGATCGAGATCGAGTTCGAAGAAATCGCCGGGTCGAGCCGGTTCCAACGGCACCAAAGAACCCGAGAGTATGACGTCGCCGGCCTCGAGGGTGACGCCGTAGGCGCCCAAGGTGTTGGCAAGCCAAGCCACAGCGGCAAGCGGCGAGCCCTGCACGGCAGAGCCAAAGCCGCGCGAGAGCGGTGCGCCATTTTTGCTGACCCGGACCTCGAGGGCCGCGAGATCGAGCCCCTGCGGCGAGCGACGCTCGGTGCCCAGCACGAATAGACCACAGGACGCGTTGTCGGCCACGGTATCGACGATGCGGATATCCCATCGATCGATACGCGAATCGACGATTTCGAAACAGGCGGCCACGCCCGCGGTTGCGGCGAGTACGTCGGCCTCGGTGACCCCGGGTCCCTTGAGCGAAGCGCCGAGAATCAGCGCGATTTCAGCCTCGGCCCGTGGCTGGATCATCCGCTCGCCGATGACGATGGTGCCACCGTCATCGACCTGCATCGCATCCGTCAAAAAACCGAAATCCGGTTGATGAACACCGAGCATGTCTTGCACTGCCTTGCTGGTGACGCCGATCTTCTTGCCGACGATACGCTCGCCCGCCGCGGTCCGGTGCGCCATGAAGCCCAAAGAAATCGCATAGGCATCATCGATCGTGAGCCAGGGATGGCTCGTGCGCAGCGGCGGCAGCGTACGGCGCTCGCGCCACGCAGCGTGCAACTCCGCGGCAATCTGTACCACCGCCGCAGCGCGCGCCGCGGCGGCAAGGCTCGAGGAATCAGCCGGCGAGGAAGTGGATGACATGACGATTGAACTCCGCAGCACGCTCGATCATCACCCAATGACCCACGCGCGAATAAATCACGATTTCGCTCTGCGGGCAGGCAGCCGCCAGCTTGAGGGCGCTCGAGGCCGGACAGAACTGATCCTCGACGCCCCAGAACCCGAGGATGGGCAGCGTGAGTTCCGGCAAACGCGGCGAGAGGTCGGGGATCCGCATCCGACCGAGCACATCTTTGGGCATCAGTTTCGAAATTGCGAAACGCTCGGCTACCAAAGAATCGGTGACATGCTGCGGATCGAAAGCGAGCATCTGCAGGATGCCGCGCAACCACTGCGGATTGATCTCACCACCGACGAAGCCCGAGACC
>Ga0194130_10004435_pt1 | contig 17857 bp, 18 predicted proteins | sample TA2KigsurfametaG_FD_160084 | JGI IMG/M metagenome (GOLD analysis project Ga0194130, IMG submission 160084) | Freshwater microbial communities from Lake Tanganyika, Tanzania - TA2015050 Kigoma 12 surface | ecosystem: Environmental > Aquatic > Freshwater > Lake | place: Tanzania: Lake Tanganyika... | reverse complement strand
GCACGGTTTCCTAGTGGGCAGCAACCGCCTGATCCTGGAAACTAACGACGGCGGCGCCTCCTGGCAGGAGCGGGCCCTGGAGCTGCCGGCGGAGGAAAACTTCCGCCTGATCAGCATCGATTTCAACGGCGATGAGGGCTGGATTGTGGGCCAGCCGGGGCTGCTGCTGCACAGCAGCGACGCCGGCCAGAGCTGGAGCCGCCTGTTTCTCGACACCAAACTGCCCGGCGAGCCCTATCTGATCACCGCCCTGGGCAGCCGCCAGGCGGAGCTGGCCACCAATGTGGGGGCCGTGTACCGCACCAACGACGCCGGCAACTCCTGGCAGGCCGAAGTGGAAGACGCCGCCGGCGCCGTGCGCGATCTGCGCCGCGGGCCGGAGGGCCAATACGTGAGCGTGAGCAGCCTGGGCAACTTCTTTGCCACCTGGAACCCCGGTGATGGGGTGTGGACGCCGCACCAGCGGGTGAGCAGCCAGCGGCTGCAGGCGATGGGCTTCCAGCCCAACGGCAGCCTCTGGATGCTGGCCCGCGGCGCCCAGCTGCGCTTCAACCCCGATGCCACCACCCCTGAGGAATGGAGCAAGCCGGTGGTGCCGATTACCAACGGCTATGGCTATCTGGATATGGCCTGGGATCCCAATGGCGCCATCTGGACCGGGGGCGGCAGCGGCACCCTGCTCACGAGCGCCGATGGCGGCAAAACCTGGCAGCGCGACCCAGTGGGGGCCCAGCAACCCACCAACTTCAGCCGCATCGCCTTCTTGGCCGACGGCAAGGGCTTTGTGCTAGGGGAACGGGGTTCGCTGCTGCGCTGGGTTGGCTGACAACGCTCTGTAACCAAGGGGCGCGGCCCGTCTCGGCGGCCCCTGCGTGAGCTCTAGGATCGCGCAGCTGAACGCTCGCTGCTCATGGCCGCCGGCTCAACGGGTGAACGCCCGTTTTTTGAAATCATCACGAGCATCCGTTACTGGGTGATCCACGCCGTGACCCTGCCGGCTCTGTTCCTGGCGGGCTTCTTGTTTGTGTCCACGGGCCTGGCCTACGACGCCTTCGGCACCCCACGGCCGGATGCCTATTTCCAGGCGAACGACTCGAAGGCTCCCGTGGTGAGCCAGCGGTATGACGCCAAGGCCTCCCTCGACCAGCGCCTGCAATAAGCGATGACGCAAGTTCCCGCCTCTTCCACACCCCGCAACTACCCGATCTTCACGGTTCGGTGGTTAGCGGTTCACGCCCTCGGCATTCCTACGGTGTTCTTCCTGGGTGCCCTGGCCGCCATGCAGTTCATCCGCCGCTAAGCACTGGTGCCATGCAACGCAATCCCAACCCCAACAACCTGCCGGTTGAGCTCAACCGCACCAGCCTGTATTTGGGGCTGTTGTTCGTGTTCACCTGCGGTGTGCTGTTCTCCAGCTACTTCTTCAACTGATCGGGAGGCACTCCAATGAGCGGCAAGAAATCCAACCTGCCTGACGGCCGGATCCCCGATCGCCTCCCTGACGGTCGCCCAGCTGTGGCCTGGCGCTCCCGCTGGACTGAAGGCGTATTGCCCCTTTGGCTGGTGGCGACCGCCGGCGGCATGGCCGTGATCTTCGTGGTGGGCCTCTTCTTCTATGGCTCCTACGTGGGTGTGGGTTCAGCCTGAGTTTGGCTGATCTGGGGCAAGTAACCCTTGACTAGTTTCAGCCGAGGCAGCCGACGGCCACAACGCCGCCAGCTTTTCAGCCCGGCTCATCGCCAACAGCGTATCGAAGGCAATGGCCAAAAGTATTTTCTGCACCTGCCGACGCCAGAGCAGCTGTGCCGGTAACTGACAGTAAAGACGAAGCCCCTACTGCTGTTCAGGCAGCAACCATCAACGTAGCTGGCGTGGGTTCAATTTCAGTTGGAGGTGGGTTGAACCAGAGCACCTACGGCTGACGCCAAAACCTCGTCGACCTTGACCATCGGCGTGGGTGTCGCAGACGGGTCTTTTCGTAGACGACAGCGCGGTGACGGCAGATCTCCACGCACTGACCACAGTGACGCTGCTGGACCGTCACGAACTTGACGCCGCTGTGGCGGTGAAGGTATTTGTACCAGTCGACAGATGACGAGACCCATTGGCAGGCCTCTTCCGTGCTGGCAAATGGCTCGGGTAATCAGGCCAGTACCTTGCTGTCCTGAACGGCAATTCTGAATAGGTGTTGTCGTTGGACACCCGTGGCCTGGAGAAGAATCTGATAACCCCATGTTCTTTCAGACGGCTCTCCGGCGTTACAACACGCATGGCGTTGCCGTTGTATGCATGGAGGATCAACGGCAGGCTGCGGCCTTTGCTGATCCGCTCGGGCAGGCAGGCCCTACTGACCAGATAGGCTGCGATCACAGGGTCTGCCCACACGGCGAGATCCCATTCGACAACTTTGCGACTCCAAACATCGTCACGATGTTGAGGTACAAACAAATCCCGCGAACGGTGGTGGGTAAGTAGGTGATGTCCCAGCTGCACACCTGGTTGGGACATGTCGCTCTGAGCCGCGTCACTGGGCGCGGCTCCTGCGGTGATCTGGCCCATCCTCCCCTGTGGGAATGGCCGTGCACGTGGAGCACCATGTAAAAGCTGCGCTCGGAACAGATATACGAACCGCGATCGGTCGATTCAGGCACGATCTGCCCGTGCGGTAAAGCAGCGAGCTCCGGCTCGGTGCAGGTCAGCAGAATCCGTTGCCGCTCCTCCTCACTGAGACGGTGCGCCACATGGCAGTGGCACACCTCGCGGCGGTCATTTCATCCCCTTCACCTGCGTACTGAGAACGCCAGCGCTGCAGCGTGCTCAGAACCACGCCAAACAGCAGCGCCAGCTGACGCCCGCGGGCACCGTCAGCCATGCCTTCATCGAGGATCTGCAGAGCATTGCGGCGATCGTCTGGGACGTTAATCATCCCCGTCCACTCCCCGGGAAGCTTGATCATTTTTTTTGCTGCCATGAGCGGCGCTGCAGACTCTGCCAGGGCCTTCTCGTTGAGCCGGTGCTCCTGCTTGAGCCGCTTGATCTCCCGCTGGTCCTGGGCCAGCTTCTACAACTCTTTCCGTTCATTCAAGGTAAGCATTGGCTTGTCGTAGACGTCCTGGGATGCCTGCAGTCAGCGTTGCACCTGCTCGGGGAATAGGCCACGCTCACGGGAGCAGGCACTGAATACGGTGACCTTGAGACCAACGGTCGCCAGAACTAACGTGAACATGTCCGTGGCCGTCCAACCTTCGGGATCCTCTTCCGATGCCGGCCCTACCTCTCCCTGAAACAGCCAGGAGTTCATCCATTTGTAGTGGGTGCTCACATGGATGCCAAGCTGCTCTGAGATCCGGGCAACGCTCTGCCAGTGCGACGGGCTCATGCGCCGTCTCACATGAGCCTTGACCGCTTCTCTGTAACGAGGAATCGCTCTGCTCCATTAAACCTTCTGGTGAAAAGTGGTCGGGATGTAGAGGCGTCATCTTTTCTGGCGGGGGGGGCCCCGGAGGCGCAAATCATGGCCGATCAATGGCGCTTGGAAAACTGATCAATCAGGGCGAAATCGACCCTCCACGAGCTAGCGCCCCTAGAGTCAGCTCAACAGGAAACTGCAGAATAACCACATCCTACGACTTTCAAAAATCCTGGATCAATAAAGATGTCAAAATTGAACGAAGCCAGGACCTTGCACTACATCCATTTCGGTCATGAAAAATGGAGGAGATAAAAATGATGCTAATCGCAGCAATCTTATTCGGGATCAGAAGCAACGCAATGGAAGTGCATGGTGTGCACAACCTACAAAAAAGATAGACATCAAAGAGCAAGCATTAGCTTATTGAAACCGGCGCCGTAATAGACGCATGATGCAAGGGGAAAGGAACAAACGCGCCATCAATTGGTTTGTCAATAATTACGGGATCAGGCAAGTGTCCAGGATGGCCTCCGCATATCACCAATGGATACGCCTACGCTATAATGATTACGCTCATCACCGTCCGGAAACCATAACCTCGGAGCGACAATACACACGTCATTCGAAATAAGCTCAGCAATATGAGCCGATGTTGCCGAAAACGTGCTATTAGAAATACAAATACCCTGAGAGCTCGATAACGCCAGAAAGTCATCCAAGGTGCTGCTTCCCGAAGAGCAACAAATCCTAGAGCGAATAGATTCAGGCCATGGCTGATTCATTGCCCAGTCAGGGCTGTCAGTTACTATCTGGAGAGCAAAAAGATGAGGCGGGTATGTTTGGGAAATTTTATCCAATGCCTTGAGAAAATATTCGGAATCAAGCAACCTGTAAAGATGAGGCCATTTAACATAATCACCTCGACGGATGTGCATAGAGATTTGCCTGTCATTCCTGGGATGAACACCGAGAATGGCAGCCAAATGGAGCCAATACTTGGAAAAGCAAGGCCTAAATAAATAAGCTGAAGCGCAATGTGACTTAATAATAATATTTGAGCAGGACAGATTGAAATCAAGCTTAGCTACGGACAAGAAGTTGGCGTCAGTAATATAGAAAGTAGAAGATTGGCGGCCTAATCTCATGTACAATCTATGCATATAATACTGTTGCTTATTAAGATGAGACGGGTATTGATACAAGAGGGGAAGCAGGACCGGCTCAATTTTTCTGGAAGATAAACCTCGAAATGCTCTAATATTTGAATCCAGGAGTGATGAGCAGATTTCGAGGGTTGCATTTAATTGCTCAGTCAAGTATAGTGCAAAGACGATCTGGCAGAGCTGATTACCCATGCCTCCCTGTAACAGGAGAGTGACACGTGATTCTGTAGACATCAGAGAAAGCCCTGAGATACGCGAGTAAAGATTTTGCTCTGTCTGAGCTTGTGCGCCAGGAGATTGAATAGATAAAGTCTTACGTAGTTGACAACAAAAACGATTCTGTATTTGGAATCGAGAAAAAGACGCTTGAATGATGAATCACGACAAACGACCAAAGTAGATCCCGCATTGGCAAGTTTTAATGGCAAGGCTTGAATCGAGTACCACTCAAATAAAGATGTCAATTTTAGATTCGTAAAAACATCTTCATGAATAAGACTAAGACGATCAGTGGAATTAGATTTTGCACCCCAGTCATAAGAATGATTGATATGCAATGGGAGCGCTACATTGGATGCATCAAAGACTCTGATGAGCCCATCCTTGTAGAGTCGTACAAGTTTGGAGATAATGTGGCCATCCCAAAAAAAGCGGCCAATTAAATAGGCCTTAGTACACAAAGGCTCAGGAAGTCGATAAATATAATAGTCTGTACCCCAGTGCTGGAAATTAGATAAAACCAGGGTCCCATCCTTATCCCTATTTACATTCAACCTCCTTCCTGTGATTGCAAAATATCCATAGAACGCACGACTGAAATTGATTAAGCGGACAAAATCATCTCCAAGGGTAATGTCGCAGTTCAGGTAAATACAAATATCATTGACACCTGCAATATTATGTATACACTGAAAAATGCTTTTGGTGCAAGGAATGGTTGACCCTTCCGAAGTGAAATAACTTCTGTCTAGATATCTAATGCAATTATGTTTGCACCAGTCACTAATAAGGTCAGTCTCAGAAAAAACTACTATTTGAGCCCCCTGGATACTACTCGTAATCCATGAAACCTGGTCAATGAAATCATCTGAGGGCTCTCCGACAAGTGAGCCCGGCTTAGGACACAAGAAGAAATAGAGAGAAGAGGACACCATAATAGATATGCTTAAGGAAAGTAATCAATGGTAGTTGATCTAAGGGGGCCGGTCAATGCTACTATAAGATTAAACAAACTGATCAGCTCAGACAGCTCCTGGTAAACATGATCACTGTAATTATACCAACACTTAATGAGCAAGATTCTATCCAGAAACTATTGGCATGCTTGTGCACATATCCATCAATTGCAGAAATTCTAGTTATTGACGGCGTTAGCAAGGACAACACAGTAGGGTTAGTGGAAAGTTTCATTGCTATAACAGATTGCAAGCAAACCATACGAGTACTGCAAAACCCCAATAAACTTCAAGCGTACGCTCTTAACCTAGGATTGGCGTATGCTGCCAATGAATTTGTGGTGAGGATTGATGCTCACACACTTATCCCTAGATACGATGAAGAATCGGTTGATCATTTTAAAGAGATACAATTACTATATAATTCTGGTCGATACTCTTTTGTAGGGTTTAGGCAAAGGTATTGCTATATCAACAGCATTCAATGTGCAATGTACATAGCTTCATTTACACCATTGCTTAGCCGCTCGCTATACCGGTACGCCAAAGATAGTATGGAGACATATGATACTGCTTGGCTGTTTGCAGTTAATCGCTCACTTGCGTTGCAGATTGGGGGCTTCAACCATAGAGTTTGCCCAAATGAAGACTACGATTTTAATCAGAGAATAATATCACAGACTGGAAAGCCCGCTTTGATATATCCACATATTCCTATATTTTATATACCTCGCTCAAAAGTAAGCGCGGTGTTTCGTCAGTATTTCAAATATGGATCATCGCGCTCACACTCATATATGATCAGAAAGGGACCAGGTAAAGGAACTCAATTATATTATTATGGTAGGCAGGCGATCCCCCTTGGAATTGCAGCTCTACTAGCCATTTTGTACATTTTATTCCCAATTATTTACGGGTTCTTTGTGATGTCTTCTATCGGTATATATACATTTTCCTCACTACTTGACTGCCGTACGTTTTCAGCATGCAGAACTGAACAGAATCGTCCTATCTATGTTACGTTTATCGCTTTTGCAATTACTCCTGCAATAGCCCTTGTACCGTCAATTGCTTATAGTCTTGGATCACTTAACTTTGGTGTGCGCAATTTGTTTAGCATAAAAAATCAGTAGACAGTTAACACATATAATAAATGCAACGGGAGACTATATATTAGATACAAATAAGGACCTATAGATTTTTATTTCTTGAGTATTCTGATACAACCTAGGCGCTTCGCATACAAGGCCTACTCACACACCGGGGCTGGGTCTTGAGTGTCAACGTCATACTTCATTCTGCAGTTTGCAATTGAGATGGCATATAATATTGAGAGCGCGCAAGCTTGGCAGATCAATGTAGTTCAAAAGATTCAGCCGAGCTATTGTATAAAGATATATAGCCCGAGAGTATGGAAAGATAGATACTGGAGAGTATAAGCCTCGAGCAGCAAAATATTTAAGTGAATTAGCCTATAATGCTACGGATTGAATCTTTCATATTATAGTCAACCTATGGTTTTTTTTAATTATGAAGCAAATCATGGCCGATCGATGGCTCCTGGAGTAAAAATCAATCAGGGAGAACTCAGCCCTGCACGAGCTGATGCCCCTCCTAGAGTCAGCGCCACAGGAAGCTGCCACATACACAAATCCAACATTTCTTAAGAGGCATGGACCAGTAAAGATGGCCATGCCAATTTAAAATAGCAAGCTGTAAATAGGATTGATGCAGAGGCTAATAACTTCAGACAGACTAAATCAGTGAGAGATTTACAGCGATAGAGACTTGCTTTACAGGAGGGGGGACTGGCAGACGCTTATGTACAATACAAAGGTAAGCAACACCAAGCATGGATCATAGTGTAGCTGTCGTTGGCCTTGGCAAGCTCGGTCTGACATGGGCACTTCTGCTGGCAAGCAAAGGGTTTAAGGTTACAGGTATTGACGTAAATCTTCGTACAATAGAAAGGCTGAAGAAGGGCGAGTTGCCGATTTCGGAGCCAGGATGTGAAGGGTTGATGAAGGAATTTGGTGCAGAAATAGACTTTGGTACAGACTTGGACGCGGTGAATGAACACATTGACTCTCTCTTTGTAATTGTCCCGACTCCATCTCTTGGGAATAGCAGGTTTGATAGCAGCTATGTAGAAAAAGCTCTTCACAATGCTGACAGATTTCTATGCAATCAGGGAGATAGGTTTTGCAACGTAATAGTAACTAGTACTGTCATGCCTGGGGAATGCACTAGGATACTGTCAACAATGAGCTCATCATTTAAGGAAAAAATAAGAAGTGGTCAAATCGGATATTGTTACAATCCTGAATTTATTGCTCTTGGTTCTGTTGTGCAAGATATGTTAAACCCAGACTTTATATTAGTCGGCTCGAACGAAAGCATTTCAAGGGATAAGCTTATTGAGGTATACAAAGAGGTTAACGGTGCGGATGTAAAGATAAGGGCGATGTCGTTAGAATCTGCTGAGATTACCAAGATAGCAATAAACACATTTTTGACGCTCAAAATAAGCTATGCGAATCAAATTGGCATAATTTGCGATTTGATACCCAATGCTGATAAAAATGCAGTTACCAATGCAATCGGCTCTGATTCACGGATCGGGACCAAATATCTAAGTCCAGGATTGGGCTTTGGCGGTCCATGCTTACCGAGAGATACCAGGGCATTCAGTGAATTGTGCGTGAGCCTGGGTATACCGCCAGCTTTATCTGATGCATCAGCGGACATAAATAGCCTGCTGGGTGAATATGCAAGGAATAGATCCTTGGATGCAATTGAGGCAACTCAAACATCTGATTCCATCCTTGTATGCGGCGTTACATACAAGCCAGGCTCTTGGCTATTAGAAGATTCTCATGCGTTTTCTGTGGCTTTCAGTATCGCAAGGGCGCGAAGAGCCCCAGTAATGCTTTTTGACGAAATGGCAAATGACATTCGAAAGTATTCATCAATATGGGAAAGTCATTCTGATTGCTTTTCAGGGCTTACTGACGAGATATGCATAGCACTAAGTTCAAATCCAAATGTAATAGTGTTAGCGCATAAACTTCTAGCGCATACATACAATAGTTTGCATGAATATATAGATTCCAGGAATCAGACCGGCGCAAACATTCAATTAATAGACCTAGTAGGGAAGAGTGATTTACAGAGTAAAGCAAAGCAGAAAACAGGGTATTGCAGTACCAAAAAAGAAATACATAAATTACCGCCGAGGTTGTACTATTCTCTAAGAGAATGGTTTGATGGCGTTATTGGATTGTCCGCGGAAAAAGCACACACACTACTTCACGGAGAAGATGTTAATAAGCTTCTAAACAAAAACAACGATCAGTCAACCTATGTACACAAGTTGGTGTATAACGCGTTTGACGAAGACGACAACTTCCAAAAGATTTACGAACGTATAATTAGCCACGTATGTAAATGCTACAGACTGCACGGTGAACGTCTTTTAGTGCAAGCCTATCCATCCCTCAGGGTTCAATTCCCAGGCAACTTATCAGTCTTCGAGTTTCACAAGGATAGATTTTATTCACACCCTGATACTGAAATAAATACGTTTTTGGCGATAACTGATTGCATTGAATCTGCCTCACTCTGGTCCCAACAGAAATTGTTTGGTCCCTTTAGTGCTTTTTCAACTTATAAGCCACTGAACCTAGTAGCTGGCACATTTGCTAGGCTAGACACAGCCACTACCTGGCACGGAGATATACCTAACCTGTCATCAGATACTCGTATTTCAGTAGATTTTAGGATTTTAAGATCTGAAAACGAGTTAAACCACAAGGAAACACTATCTCGGAAAAGAAAAATTAGCGTTGGATCATATTATCGATATTTCGATACAGAGGCAGGTTTGTTTAAGTGAATAAGATTAATTACAGGTTGAGCAAGTCAATCAATCATCCGACAAGCATCCAATATATTAATCCATTTTTCAGCGTATATACTTTTTCGGATAAAGAAAGTAATAATGATTACTATATTGTCAAAGAAAGCGACTATGTATGCGTAGCCCTGACTTATCAAGGCAAAGTATTCATATTGCATGAATATAAAGCAGCCTATAGACGTGTTGTACCAAATTTTATTACTGGGGGGATCGAGGGACAAGAAGAGCCTGTAGAAGCAGCTATCCGTGAAGTTGTAGAAGAGACTGGCTTGAATATAGAGGGTGAAAATTTGAATAGGCACGGTAGTTTTCTAATAAGTCCAAATCGATATTTTGCAATTACGCATATGTTTTCATATGAGGTGATAACAAAGGAAGACTACCATACTCTGATTACCAGAGGATGCTCATTGATAGAGCCCACGGAATTTGATAACTTATATAGGTTACAGAATCTTGTATCACCAGTCGTACCTAGCTATTTGTCCCATAAACTTTCAACCCATCAATAGAGGTAGAACGAAAAGTTATGTCTATCAACTTCCTGAGAGTTGCACTTTGCCAGCCAGACTTGGCCCTCGCATGTCCAGACAAAAATGCTCTTGAGCTTTTGTCAGTTTCAAACAAACTCAGTAAGTCGAAATGTGATATAATTGTTTTTCCAGAACTATCCCTTGTCGGCTATTCATGCGAAGACTTATTTCACAATTCAGATCTTATCGATGCATCCGCCGAGCAAATCATCAAAATATGCAAAGAGTCAATTGGCATAGATAGTGTAATTGTTTTTGGTGCACCACTTGAGACTAATACCGGGTTTTATAATTGTGCGATAATAGTCCAAAGTGGCAAAATTTTGTGCGCTGTACCTAAATCATACCTTCCTAATTATTCAGAATATTATGAAAAGCGATACTTTGACTCTGGATACAATATTAGTCATAGTGGAGAGCTTGGCCGATTGGGGAGCTACGAGTTTTTGCTTGTACGCTCACCGTTGATAAGCCTTGTTTCTAAGTGTGGAAGATCGGTAAATTTTACTGTAGAAATATGCGAGGATTTATGGTCACCATTGCCGCCGAGCTTAATCGCGATAAGCGAAGGTGCATCGCTGGTAGTCAACCTTTCCGCGAGTAATGGCCTAATTACAAAAGACGCTACGCGGCGTTCTATCTTATCAACTTATTCCTTGATAAATAGCATTGCATATGCCTACTGCTCATCATCCACTGGAGAAGCAGTAAATGATGTGATCTGGGATGGCCATTGCATAGTTGCATCACATGGATCAATAGTTTATGACTCAGTTGATTCCTTAAATGATGGCAAAGCTGCTCACATAACAGACATAGACATTGGTGTCCTCCTAAGTCAAAGGCGCAAAAATAAGACAAGCAGCGATGCTTACGCTCTCATAAGAAAGAAATACACTGAAACGAGAATCCCAAGAATCGAAGCCGTACTTAATCAACGTAGCTTTCTTGATAAAGTTGACGACATTATTCTGCCTAAAGATGCCACCCTCAGATATCCATATCTAAATTCAAATAGCTTGACTATATCTTCCACTTCTATATCATTCATATATAGGTCTCAGGTTGAGGCGATTTATACACGGATGAGAAGCTCGCGTATTTTTAGAGTGTGTTTGGGAGTTTCGGGAGGCCTAGACTCTACACACGCATTGCTTGTCGTTGATCAACTCATTAAAAGATACTCACTCCCTGCTGATACGCTAATACCGGTAGTTCTTCCATCTTCTGTTTCTTCGGAATCGTCACAGAATGATGCGGTATCACTAATCTCATCATTAGGTTATAAGCCACGTGTGATAGAGATCAATAGCTCTGTAGAATTGATGCTCCGCAATTTAGGAAGGGAAGATCCACATGGGCTTCAAGATGTGACATACGAAAATGTTCAAGCCGGTGAACGTACGTCACTATTATTTAGGATTGCTAACCTCGAAGGTGCTTTTGTGCTTGGCACTAGTGACTTATCGGAACTAGCCCTCGGATGGTGCACTTACGGTGTTGGAGACCACATGTCACATTATGGCATCAACGTTGGTCTCCCCAAGACAGTCATTAAGGCTATCATTAGGGATTATGCTACTCACTTTGAGGTCAATAAAACTGTAGCCAATATTCTAAATAGTATATTTAGTAGGCCTATCTCACCGGAGCTGAAAAGCAGGATGCAGTCTGCTTCTATCCAGTGTTCTGAGGATGATCTGGGCCCCTATGATGTAATCGATTATATTCTTTACCATTTCTTAAAGTCTCAGCCTAATATCAAGTTACTTGAGAAAATGACCCTGATAGCTTTTTCGGAATCGGAGGACATAGGCGTGAGTGTTCCTCAGGTCCGGAAAGCATTTGGGTCTTTTTGCAAAAGATTCTTCACAAGCCAATTTAAAAGAACTGCGATACCCAATGGTCCTAAATTATTTCAATATGGATCTCTTTCTCCAAGGGGAGATTGGAGATCTCCAGTGGATATTGCTGACATGAGCCTATGGCTGCCAACTCAGGAAGATAAAATATGAATATGCTTTCTAAGGCTTCACAATTAGTGTTTAGGGGGTTTCTCTCGCCATTCATTAAACTATTTAGCATCTCTGATGGCTTAAGACTCTACAATGCTAGGACCTTGATGAGCTATTACTTCTTCAAAGAGTCTGTAGGTCTTGGACAATATGAACATGGCGCATTTAATTCCATCATGAAGCACATATCTGCGAAAGGTCTCTTGATTGACATCGGCGCGAATGAAGGATATTCTTCACTTCGTTTATCAAAAGCTTTGCCAAGACAACACATTATTTCTCTCGAGGCTTCCCCGGGCACCTTTGCACTATTGGGTCGTAACATTAAACTTAATAATCTCACAAACATAACAACATTAAATTTAGCTGCTTCGGATATTGATGATAAAGTAGTTTCGATGGCTATATCTTGCAACTATTATCGCTCGCATGGTTCTCTAAACAATAAGTTTACACATAAGAGCAGTGATACAGAAGAAGCACATACTATTACTATTGATACATTATTAAAACGAGTGGCATCTAAGGATTCTGTCAGCTTTATTAAGATCGACGTCGAGGGGCACGAAATAAATGTACTTAATGGAGCCTCACAAACAATACAATCATATAGGCCAGTAACTCTATTGGAATGTCAGAGTAGTAGCATATTAGATTATGTTTACCATACTCTTGGATCTGCCTACATGATCTTCGAATTAAAAAAAGCAAAACTAAGTCTGAATCCCGCCAATACTTATCAAGGCATGAATCTTCTCCTTCTGCCAATAAATGCTGGTTAAATTAACTAAGCTATCTTCGGGATTCGTTGTTGCCTCTTCACTTGCTTTAGTTACTGTATCATGGATTTCAAATCATAACTCTGATAGATCCCTTCTTTCCCTATCTATATTCACAGCCTTTGCCTTAATCAACCTTTTTGATTTTGGGCTTTCGCGATTAACACTTAACCTCTCGTCCGTAAACCCTATTAGAATAAGAAATTTTTCTATAATCCTCCTTTCTTATACAATCGGGGTCAGCTTTTTATGCATATGTTCCTTATATATTGTAAACAGATCGACGGTACTTGAGGCGAGTACACTTATTTCCTTGGGCTTACAAGTAACTCTCTGTGGCATGCCTAATATATATCGATCCATTTTTGAATCTCATGGCGCGTATGGAAAAGTCTCTATTGCAAGAGTGATACAAAGTATTTCAATTTGTGGAGTCGCATTAACTGCAGCCGCAGACAGCGCATTGTCATTGATCGTTTTTATTTTTGTTCTGATTGTGAATATAATGTGGTATCTATTTGTGGTAAGTCATGGCTTCATTCTTTTAACTCCAGTAATAGACAAGCACTATTCTCTGCCAAGTCAAGCGATTGTGAATCGTTATATAGCAAATCCTTCGCTTAAAATCTATGTACATATTTTACTTGCCTCCTTTCTTGTCACCTGCTCAAATCTAGGTGATCGTTTTGTTTTCGCAACTTCATTAGATCCTTCAGATCTTAGCTCATATCTAGCACTCCAGGAGATTCTTTCAAAGATAGTGGCTGTCAGTACGATGACATCAATATCGTTCTTTTCAGACGTTTCGGTGTTTAGACGCACAAGTAACTCTACTGACCCGACAGTGTACATGAAGCTTCTTAAAAAGTACTTACTTTTACAGTCGCCTTTAATAGTTACTGCGACAGTTATCGTTCTTTCATATATTTTAATATTCCTACCAGCGATAGCGAAGTCAATTTCATTTGGTTATCTTCTCCTAATTTCATTTGGGCTATTTTTGAACACCATCGCAGCCTTATTGTCCACTTTCCTTGAAGCCTTGCAGGAGCACAGAATTAGAACTATCTCAGCATCTATTTTTAGCACAATTACCATCCTGTCACTTTTTGTTGTTTCCAGAGTTTTTTCATTTCCATCCTCCGTTGCTTCCTTTTGGATTTTAAAAGGTTCTTCTGAGGTTATTGTCCTTCTAATTTCTGTCAAGAAACTTATCCAGACTCGAATAACATCTTCTATATGATTAAAATTCGCTGGAATATGTTTGTTTCATTCATATGTGTATACTTCTTATCCTACTTCTTTCCTGTGATTCTTTTCGGCACTACATCTTATAAGGATCCCTTCGAGTTAACAGTTTTCTCTCTTTATAGCATCGTTATCTCTATCGGCTTCTTTTCCTTGTTAAACCATGTAGGGCTTCCTCGCTTTCCTCTAAATGTTTCATTCATTTCACTAAAACCATCATTTAGTGTACTTATTTTTACCTTGTTATTGGTCTCGCTGCTAAGTCTTATAATCTTTCTGCTCTATGGCATCGATCTTTCTAACTTAGAAGAACTAAGAATGACTTTGTTTTATAGACATCGAATTATTAAGCTTATACCTATTTCCGTATTTTCTTATCTACTTTGCTCATGTGAGTACATTGTCAGCCGATACAAGTTACTCCAGGTTTTTATTTTGCTCTCTATATTTTTTGTTCTTTGTTCGCTTTTTTACTACCGTCAGTTGTTTGGCATCTTCTATCTAGTCATTACCGTTGAGCTATTTTTACGCAAACGGATTTCCACCCGATCGATGCTTTTCTTCTGCTCCTTAGGTCTGATTATCTTTATAGGCTGGAACCTTCTGCGCTCGGGTAGCGTCTATACTGGAATTATTGGAGAATTGCTTAAGTTATATTCTGGCTATCTTGATAATTTGACTCCATTTTATTCTGTGCATCCATGCATTTATGATTTGGTGTCAGAAGGAGCTTATTCTGGGCTTTCATCAGCCCTTGCTAATATGCATAATATGCTGTCTTTCATAGGAAGTAGTAAACAGGTCACCTCTCAAATGGAAATAAATGCATGTCTTACTGGATCTTCTATTGACCAATATAAGCAAGTCGGTGGCGGTATAACTTATGGCTTACTGCCTGAAGTCATCCTAATTACGTCTAGCTTTAATGTTTTTTCTGCAGGTCTCTTCATCGCACTTTATTCATTCTTTATGACCACTATCTCTTCGATTCTTAGCTCCGTACCTTCAACTCGCTGCTTCTCTATTCTTATCTTTGTAATTTATTTGACATCGATATTTGATTTATCTGTGGCGATTTCACGTGTATGCCTAATCACCATCGTTGTTGGAATGTTCTCTTTGTTAACTCGTTCTCTACGCAATTCAGCAGGCAATTTTTAGTTTTATTTTTCTAATCGTACTCTTTCAGACTCCATTCTTTATCGGGCCCCTTTTTGATACATTAGACTGCCTTATTAACTGGGTTACTTTTCATAATTATTTTTGCTTTTTCCTGCTCACTTGTTGTCAATGGGACCCATCCAGGGCTTGTTGTGATGTGTGCCTCTCATTCTCCATAATGCAATAAAAGCTGTGTATCTGGATCCTAGAGAGCATGACACAGATGATCGATGCGGCTGTTATTTAGGCTACGGACTCGCCCATTGATCCCATGCGAGACGTACATCTTCTCCAGCAGCAGGCCTTCCTTATAACTGACATCCAGCCGGGCATTCCAGAGCTCAGAAAATTTTCATTTATAGCAGATGTCAGTTAGCCAGACGCAATTGCACCTTGTCCATTAAAAACGAGGCGAATTGTTTTAAATAGAATCAACAGGTCCAGCCAGAATGAAGAGTTGCGCAAATAATAAAGATCATAACTTAACTTGTTTGTCGAGTCTAACAGGCTTGCTCCATATGGATAGTTAACCTGGGCCCAGCCACTCAATCCAGGCCGTATCAGATGCCTCAGCCGGTAGTGAGGGATATGGCGCTCTAGGCACTCCTCGATCTCGGGCCGCTCCGGCCTGGGGCCGATTAGGCTCATGCTACCGGTGAGCACGGCCCAGAGCTGGGGTAATTCATCGATTCGTGTGACCCGCAGCAGCCTGCCGATGCGGGTGATGCGTGGATCTCCCCGGCCAGACCATTGAGCTCCAGCCTGCTCCGCATCCACACGCATGCTGCGCAGCTTCCACACCTTGAACGGCTCCCCATCGAGGCCGCTGCGCCACTGGCCGTAGAAGACCGGGCCGCCATCCTCGAGCTTGATCAGCAGGGCCGCCGCGAGCAGCAACAAGGCCGTACTCCACAGCAGCGCCCAGCTCACCAGCACGTCTCCGAAGCGCTTGAAGCGCTTGTGAATCGATCCCTGAGGCGCCGTGAACTGCCCCCGCAACAGGTCCTGACTGTGCACCAGGCCCGGCGGGAAACGCTGGAGCACCATTTCACACCAGCCCACCGGAGAGAACACGGTGAGACCGCGGGCCTGCCAGTGGAGCAGGGTCTGCACCTGCTGTGGTTCCAGAGCTTCAAAGGATTCCACCACCAGGCCGGTTGGGCATCCCTGGCAGAGATCGGGCCAGGCGGCATGGCTGAGATCCACCGGCTGCAGCCTGGCCTCCAGCCGGCTCCAGCCCAGCTCCTGATGCAACTGGCGCTGGAACCCAGCCTGGCCGAGCACCAGCCACAGCTCCTTGTTGCGGAAGTGTCCCTCCAGCAGCCGATTCACGCACTGCTGCAGCAAGCCGCTGCTGAGGGCAAACACAAGCAGCATCGGCACAATAAAGCCGCGGGAGGTCTGCGCCAGGGCCGGGCTGGCAGTGAACCAGAGCCACGCCAGAAACACGCCGATGCTTAGCATCAAGATGATCAGGGTGCGGATGGCCTGCTTGATCGCCGCGGCCGAGCGCATCTCCTGGGCGTCGTAATAGCGGCCGATCACATAGCTGCCGATCAGCCAGAAGCCCAGCAAGCCGCCCAACGGCAGATTCCACCCCGGCCAGACCCCGAAGCGCCCCAGGAAGAAGGCGGTGTAGAGCAGCGCGAACAGCACACTGTCCACCAGCAACGCCACCAGCAGGCGGCGGCGGGAGTTCAACCAGGGGAGTCGCAGCAACACTTGGGATCAAGACGCTTCAGAGGGGGTGACCAAATCAGAGATTGTTGATCACTATGTTGACAATCAGAGCATTCAAGAGATCCATGACATGGACATAGCAACTGATCCAACACGAAATAATATACTCATCCAATCAAATTCACTTAACAGGAGGGCCGTATACAGGTTTAAGGAGGTGTTCAGGTCGCCGAATTTGCCCATCCCTTTGCATTCCACAACGCATGGCGCAAGGCAGAGCTTCACCACGCCAAGTGGGTTACGCCGCGAGCATGCTCAAGCGACTCCTGGCCCGTATTGATCTTTACAAATTCTGACTGCAGCGCAACCGAAAGCTGCTATGCAGATAGCACATCGCCTCCAAACCGCTGGAGCCACCCAGCCGGAGCACTGTCCGCGCGGGTGCGGTTGGCGGGGCACAGGGCCGTAATTTCATAGTCCCCTGAATCAAGTGTTGAAACACCGTTCTGCGATCTGCGGCATGGCTTCAGCGCTTCTGCTGGCATCTGGGTCTATTCCGGCTCTGCAAGCGGCGCAGCGGCTTCCAGGGGTGCCAACGCCGGCGGCCACTCCTGCGACCGGCGGCCTGCAGCGCAGCCGGGTCGTCTACGACGCCTACATCCTCGGCCCCGGCGACAGCCTGCAGGTGGAGCTGCTCGACATCCCCGAGCTCAGCGGCACCTTCGCGATCGGGCCCGACGGCACCCTCTACCTGCCGCGGCTGCGGGCCCTC
>Ga0194130_10004432_pt1 | contig 17869 bp, 26 predicted proteins | sample TA2KigsurfametaG_FD_160084 | JGI IMG/M metagenome (GOLD analysis project Ga0194130, IMG submission 160084) | Freshwater microbial communities from Lake Tanganyika, Tanzania - TA2015050 Kigoma 12 surface | ecosystem: Environmental > Aquatic > Freshwater > Lake | place: Tanzania: Lake Tanganyika... | reverse complement strand
ATCATTAACCCCCACAGTAAACTCATTACTCTATCATCCCAACTGTCTGATCCCTCTTTAGCCGCCCATGTACCGTTGGGATAGCGTACAAAACCTTTTAACTCATTTAATGTTTTTAAATCTCTAATTTTTAAAGCTCTTACCTCATTCATCCAGTACCGCATATTAACCACTCCCTTATATTTGGTATTGGTATGAGCCTGTACGCCAATTTTATTAAACGAAACAGGACCTACTTTTACACCATACGAGACTATATTGTCATAGGCGTGGGTATTTTTTAATTGATCAACCACTTGTGCACCACAATTATTCCTTTCAATCATAGCAAGCGGTGATCCCCAGTGTTGTAAAACCTCATACACCTTGGAAGTAAAATTATACGGACTGATCATCCGGTCGTGGTAAACGGCTACCTGTTTTATTTCTCTTAAGTCGGTTAAATCTAAAATTTGTATTACACTTGCCGCCTGTCCAACACCCTCACTTATATCTACCCCGGCCACATAAATGTGATCTTTGTTGGGTTCTTCCCACAAAAGATATTTTCCCTCATCAAAAACAAACCGCGGTTCAGTACATTCGGCTTTCATATCTTCAAAAAGTTTTTCATCTAATGCACTTTCCCCGGCTTGTAAAAATACGTTACCGAACTCTTGATCGAAAACCTCTCTACTACCTAAAGTTTTAATTGTCTTTTCTTTCCATGCCTCATCACGCCCGGGAAATTCCCACCAATCAACTTTTTCGGCATGCCAATCATTTTTTTCTTCTATGGCACCGGAGTATAATTCATGAAAAAGATTTCCCGTTCCGTTTGGTGTTGAAGCAACAAATATTTTAGATTTCTTAGAAGATGAAATAATAGGATATACTGAACTCCAAAATTGTTCAACAAGATGGTTGTCAATAAATGCTAACTCGTCCAAAATAAGAACGTTACAACTATCGCCTCTCCCTGCATCACTACTGGTTGTCGAAATACCAATACTAGACCCATTTCCTAGAGACATTGATGTTTTACCATATTCTACGGTTCCTGGTTTAAGGTAGTTAGGTAGTTTCTCATAAGCTAAACGAACTCTCTTAAAGATGTTAATAGCTGTTTGTTCTTTATTAGCTACAATAAGAATACGTTGATCTTCAAAAAAGCTGGCTATCCACAATGCATATATGGTCATTAGAGTTGTTTTGCCAATCTGCCTGCTTGCTAACAAACATACAAATCTATTATCTCTTAAACTTCTTAAAATACGCTTTTGATAAGAATGTAATTTTATCTTCATCTTACCCTCGTCAAGATTAGTAATGAAGAAAAAGTTCTCTGCAAAGTATAAAATGTTTTTTCTACATTTAGCTATATCTTCTACCCACTCCGGATGTGCTTCATAATCAAATGTAGCTTCTGTGGTAGGAAGGTTTTGATTACCTAAATAATACTTACTTTCTTGTTTTTTGGGCATATATAATATAAATACTTAATATGAACCAAGCCAGAACGCTAGTAGAATTAGGTGAATTCTATGAAAAGAATATTATAGAAGAAAAGAAGGCAGTATTTCCTCCTAAAGGAACGTTTAAACTAGCCACAGATAAGAAGCCAGTTGAAGCAAAAGCAGATCCAAAAGCGTTTACTCCTAAGAATTCTGGCCCAGAGAATGCTGATGGTTTTAAGAAAGATCTAATTGATCCGGAAACTGCCAAAAACGATAATTTTTACACTCCAAAAAAATTCTCACAAAATCTTGAAAAAACAGAGGTCCAAACAATAAATAATTTTATGAGCAAATCTATTTTTGATAAATTGTACGAGGACGTAATGTCCGGCCGGCCCGAAGACGTCGAGGCTAGCGACGCAGAGGCTCTTGGTCTTCCTGGTGAGGAAGGTGCTGGTGAAGAGAGTGATGTTTCATTCACTCTTCCTCGTGATGTCGCTCAAAAGCTTGTTGATGTTCTTCATGTCGCATTAGGTGAAGAAAATTCTGATGAACATTCTGATGAAGGTTCCGATGAAGTTGGTGAACTCGACGCCGGTGGCGCCGAAGAAGCCAATGAAGAGAAGAAAGAAGAGAAAGACGAAGAAAACGAAGAGGAAGAAGAAGATGGTGTTGCAAAAGAAGGCACCGAAATGAAAGAGCTTCCTGCTTCTGCTGGTCAGTCCCTTCAAAAGAAAGACAATAAAGTCGGTGATGTAACAAACAGTTTGAAGTCTAGTGGCCCTGGTGATGCCAAGGTTACAGACAAGGTTGGTAATGATGGTGAAAAAGGCCATGCTCTTGTAGGTGGTGGTATTAAAGGTGGTGCCCCCACATCCCCCAAGGGTAAGGCAAATGTAGTTGATTCTAAGACCTCTAAGGTCGGTGCTTATCTAGCTGGTCTAAAATAAGCAATCAAAAATAGTAAAAATTAGGGCCTAAGTCAAATTAGGCCCTTTTTTTTGCTTAAATAACTATATGACGTTTAAAGACTTTTTTGCCGGCAAAATCGGTACAGATAAACGACATATGCACCCGGTGGTAAGAGACCCTTCCTCTCATCCCAAGCATCCAGGGAGAACAGTACCCCACATGCATCGAGTAAAACATAACAATCAAAAAGTACAGAGTCTTTTAAAAAAGCCTGCGGGTAAATATGCTTTAAATAGACGGGAAGTCGCACAAATTGAAGGTGAATTTCATTTTAAATATGATCCTGATCATCCCAAGAAACTTGGTAATACCGGTGTGACTGTTAAATTCGACCCGGTATTACAAAAACCGGTATTAGAAAAATGAGTGTAGCATACTATACCGGTAGTACCCAGCCTAAAATTTATCCGTTCTTTTTTGAAGATAACCCTTGTTTTAGGTATACAAATAAACAGAACAATAACTGTGAACGTAATACCTATTCTAATTATTGGAGAGAACAAATTAACTTGTATGGTCAACAAGTAGGTTATATTTTAAACAATACTACGACTTTAAGCGCAGATACTTTGTACGGTGAACAGCCCACTCAATCATATTCTCCTCCCCAAAATATTATAATGGCAATTAACTTAAATGAAAATGCTCTTATGCTAAGTAAATTTGGTTTAGTATCAGATGATGAAGTAACTGCATTTGTACACATCAGTGCATTTTATGAAACGTTTGGATATGGTGCTGAACCTAAGTCTGGAGATCTATTTCAACTAACCGAGTATGGAAAAGATAGGCCGGGGGGTAGAAACGGTAACATCTATGAAATTACTCAAAGATTAGATCAAGATATTGCCCAAATTAATCCTCTTATGGGTCATTATGTTTGGTTAATAAAAGCCAAGCGCTTTGAATATTCCTTTGAACCAGGTGTTACACCGGAAGCGCAAAATCAACAGATATTTGACGATACAAAAAATCCTTATGCTTCCGGTGCTGATAAACCGTACACAAACAGTGTAGATACTGAATCTAAAAAGGTATTTGATTACAGCCAAACAGATTATTCAGATGTCTACGGCGGTTACTATTAATCGGTAATATTATCTATTACTTCTTCTTTAGGTTCTTCGTAATTAGGAATTCTTTCGTTTTTAAGCTTAGAAATTAAAGAATCTGCTTCTCTACAAGAATTAAATTCTACTTCAATTTTATTTCTATTTAAATCCAAAAAGTAGTAGGTTACTTTACTATTTTTATTAAGAATATGAACCAAAGTGTAAATGTTATTTACAGTAAATCTCTTATCTCTTAAAAGAGATCTTGAAGCAGGGGTTACTTTAAAGCTGGTTCCAACGATGTAGTGCATGGTGTGGGTATAGTTGTATTTAATGATTCTTGCATAATAACTTCATCTACCATTGATTCATATCTCTCGTCAATATATTTTTGGAAAGCTAACGGTTTAACCCAATCTGCATTTTTACTTTGAAGATCTACTTTAAATTGTTGAGCTTTTCTGCTTACTAAGTCTAATGCTTCAATAAGACAAAACCAACGGGCATATTCACTAACTTTTAGTTTGTGTTTACCGGTTTTGGTTTCTACTGTTATAAATTTTTTTGAGGGTTCCGATGGCATAACCTAGTATTATGAGGGTATATTCTTTGACGTCAAGTAAATTCTCATCTTTGTTAAGAGTAGTTAGGCTTTTAAATAACGATTCTAAATTTTCATTAACGCTATTCAAAGAATGTTTTGTACTGCTCTCTAACCCCACTTTAAACTCTTCGTTAATTTTACTAGTTTTTAAAGCTTCTAAGAGTGTCTCAGAAATTAATGCAATAAAATTTTGAGTTACTACTTTATCAGAGCTTACATTACTTTTAAAAAAGTTTAATCCCTTTTCAAAGTTTTGAAGTTGTTGTAAGGTAAGTGATTTTTTTATGTAAAAAATTACTTCATCTACATTTAAAACCGGTTTAATGGGTTTAAAGGAAAACTGATCATTGGGTATCTCTGTCGTAAGTTTTGCTACACTTTCCGGAATATTCATCAAATTTTCTCTAAATCTAATTTAGGTAAATCAGCATTTAATAATGGTTCTGTGACAACTGCAGTTTCTGCGGTAACAATTACACTTAATTGCTTATTACATTCCCTGCAGCGGTAATAGTTAGGTGTATTAAATCTAACCGGAACTAGTTCTTTTTCTTTCTTAAAACAAGGGCATTCTAGCTCTAATCCTTGGTATGAAAATTCTTTTAATCTTTCGTTTTCTAGTTTTTTGTTTTTTAGAATCACTATGGAGTTTAAAACAGAAGTAAAGGCATTATAGAGAATAAATTGAATCGCTATACCTGAACACACTCCGAGAATTAAATTAACGCCGTATGTTGATACCCAAAAGCCAAAAATAGCTGATAAGGTTATTAAAGAAAAAAGCTGAAAGCTAACTTTTCTAAGCATTTAATTATTATAATATTACTTTACTTTTTTGCAACAGGCGTGTCAGTAATTTTAAAAATATGGTTTAATTCGTTTAAAATGTTGTCAAGCTTACCAACAACTTCTTTTACAGTTTCTAATGCGGCTTTATTTTTTAAAATTACCGGGTTTTTTAAAGAGTCATTAAACAAAGATCTTGTATTATTAGCATGTAAATAGAGCTCACCAATCTGTTCTATTACACTTGGCAGGGGATATGGTAGCACTTTTTCGGCTTTTGCAGCTCCGGGTAACTGATCGGTAACCGTCTTATCAAATAAATCTTTAAGAGTAACACGTTGAGTACCAAGTTCTCTTGAAGCTATTCCGGATACCCACTTGTTATAATGGTTGGTAAAATCTTCGAACAAAACCGCTTTTTTCACTAAAATATTTATTCTCTTGTAATAAATAATTAATATGATATCTTTCGAACGCGTATTTGGAACTGTTTTAGAAGCAGATGAAACACCGGCACCTGTAAATGCACCAGCTGCACCTGCAAGCGATAAAGAGGCCATGGCACAATCCCTAACTACTGCTAAACCTGAAGATTTTGATGTTCAACAGCCTGGTAGAGAAAAGCTTTTAGACAGAACAAAAGTAGAACAAGCCCAAAAACTTAAAGAATGGGTCGGTCAAATTGATACGTTTATTAAATTTTTAAACGGAACTGATGCCACTTCCATGCAAGTGCAATTACATTCAGCTCCTTGCGACTCTATTTTCGAAGACATTGCTAGAAGTGAAAAGAAGAAGATTGCACGTCTTGCAGCCGAACTAAGTTCTTTAAGTGAATCGTTAAAGGGTTACTTAATTTCTTCTAACGACAGATAACACTCATTAAAAGCTTTGCTTTCATGTCTGTGTGAGAATTACTAATAATAAATTCTATATCTAGATTACTTTTTCCTTGGTCTATACAAAGATCATTTATATCCTTATATTTTTTTCCAATACTTTCAGGCCATATAAAAACACTCTCACCATTTTCAATTAACTTGTTTGTTTTGTTTCTACTAGCTTTATCTGACCACTGACTATCTAATACCCAAATTTTCTTATGAAACTTAAATGAATTTAATTGCACTTCTTGTAACTTAGAGAACATTGTGTTACTATTTTCTTGAATTCCGGCTACAGCAGTACCGTTCTTAATAAAAAACGAATCTATAGGGCCTTCGAATATAAAAATATAGTCTATATCTGGGGTAATTTTGTTTATGTTATAGAGTGATTTTTCTCCATTTATCTTACTCAAATATTTGGGATAGAACTTTAAGTCCTTCTCATATATAGCTCGGGATTGATAAAAGATAATGTTATTACTTTCATTATAGAATGGAATTACAATCCGATTTTTATGAGTCCTATCATTTAGTGATAGCCATAGAGTTTCAGGTTTGTTAATGGCTGTATCTATACGACGCCTTCTAACTAATGCTAGAGCATCTTGAACTACTTCGTTATCCTTATAAAACTCAACTTGCTTTTCGTCAAATAAATTAATACAGTCTTTAGGTAGATCTTCTACCGGTTTTAGTTTAATAGGTTCTTTCTTTTCGCTTAAAACATCTAAGGGTAAGATATCAAACTCTTTTGACTCATTTAATATTTCACTGAATGTCTGGCCGGATACTTCTTGTATCCACTTTATGGTGTCGCTATACCACCCACAATTATGACAACAGATAGCATTGTCCTCTACAATATAAATGCATCTTCTTTTCTTTCCCCACGACTTACCTTCCCGACAAATAGGGCACCCGGCAATATAGGTGTTACTATGCTTTTTAAATTGCGGGTAGCCTGCAAATTGATAAAACTTTTGAAGTATATACTCTCTAGGTATTAACACACGTACAGTATAGAGGAAAAACTATAAAAAAACAAGTTATGTCTTATTTTGTTTAGGTAGCGGTTTTACAGAAACTATTCCTTTTCTAATAAAAGTGCCGCTAGCAGGGTCAATATATTCAGCCTCAACAATTTCATTACCTTCACGAATGTAAGTGCGAAGTCTTGGCTTAACTGTTTGACCACTTATAGGAGAAACAATAGGCTTGGGGTCGATCATGTCCATATAGTTATTTAATAGGGATATTAGAATTTAAAGTATTATTTTTAGAATATTGCAATTTACACACGTTATAAATTTTAGAGGGGAGCTTTTCTACTACATCTACTATTTTTTGTGTCAACCCAAATTCAAATTTATCACAAGGAACTTCTCTTATCTTCATATCTGGTAATGATAAAAACTTAAAATTATCAGATATCTTTTCCATAAAAACAAACAGTTCGCCTAAGTACTTACCACCGGTAATAGCATAAACATATTTCTTTCTTGGGTGTTTTAATAGCTTAGTTATCATAATTGTTGAATATATTTTTCAACAGTTTCAAACGTATTCGAAAACTCTAAGCCTTTTTCTTTAAGTTTTTCAGTACTTAAAACACAATTCGAACGATTAGCAACAATATTTAAATCTTTAACTTCAACAAAATTCCAATTAGGATTTACTTTATTATATTTTTTAAATAATTTTACAATTTCAAGAGCTGTAATAGGTGTAGTGTTGACTGCATTTAAAATACCGGGTGTAAAATCATTAATTAAGCTTAATATTAAATTATTAAGATCATCTATACAAGTAATACTATTTTTATAGCTAATTAAATTATCATACATAAAAAGTTTATATAAGTAATTTTTATTTTCTTTTAACGGTGTTACCGGCATTCTTATTCTTAAAATAGAAGATCGGGTTGTATCAATTAATGTTTCAAAAGCGTGTTTGGTTTTGCTGTAAAAACTTGAATTAGGATTAAACAACCCAAAATTTGGTTCATCCTCTTCTGTAAATTTTTTTTCGTATCCGGTGTAAATACACCCGCTTGAGACATGAATTATTTTTTTATTATAGTTATTAACTAAAGCATCAATATTTTGAGAAGTAACCACATTTAATTTCCAGCATTCGCTCTTATTATTCTCGCAACCATCGACATTAGGAGTGCCTGTAAATCCACAGCAGTTGACAACATGGGTAAAATTATAGTCTCTTAAAAGAGAGGACAAAGTCTTATATTGAGTGTAGTCTATTTCCTGCTGACTAATATGAAAAGTATCTACGTTTTTTTGCTGTAAAAAAAAGCCTAACTTAGATCCGATAAACCCTTTGCCGAGGATTAAAACCTTCATCCTAATATTTTAATGTAAGGTTTATTAATCTCCAAAAGTATCTTTAGCGTTATTAAAAATAAATTTATTTAGTAAAGTACCAAGCGAATCTGCTTCTTGTTGATTATGAGCAGATATCATTGAAACTGGCTCACCTTTAAAGTTGTATCCTATTAAAATAAAGGAATTAAGAAATTCTTGAATTTGACTATTAAGAGCATCTAGATCGGTTTTATTGCTAGATCTTTCGCTAATTTGTTCTTTTAAAAATGAAACTAATGCTTTATGAGTTAATTCTTTTACTTCCTTGTTTGCATTAGGATTAAAAGGGGGATTTTGATCGTCACTACCTTTAGATGATTTTTTATCTTTCATCATAATTATTTAATCTTTTTGTCAAATATCTATCTCTTCCGGGGTAAAAAGTACTGTTAGAAACACCGTTTTTAATTAAAAAATCAATAATAACCTCAATACTATCAGTTTTAATAGAGAAATTCTTAGGAATCTTACGCCCTCCATCATTAAATTCAAACAACACCTCATTTAAATTGTCTTTATTAAGATAACAAGTTATAATAACAGAAGCCTCGCTGGGATTAACCATAATTGACCACTGGCGAGGATCAGCCTTAGAATAAACTGCAAATAATTTTATAACAATAAACTTATTATCTCTTAGTCTCTTTATGAAATAACTAGGTGTTCTAAGCTTATTTTTACTCGTTTTAAACATCAATTTGCTAATGCAGAAACTATAAACTTAAAATCGGAATTTTCAAGCTTTAGATCTAATGTCATTACTCCTAATTTTGTAATAATTTGAGATTGTAATTCTTTGAATCTCATAGAAGAAATTATTCTGAAGATTTCAAAATTCAACGGTAAAGATACTGCAAACTGTGTTCCTTGATAATTCTCGGCTATCTTAATTCCATATGAATCTATATTACTACGTGTCTTATCTGTTAATTCACCGAACACTACGTTATCCTTAACCGAGATGTAAATTTTATTAGTCTCTGTGCTTATTGAACTTCCTTTAATAAGACTGATAACTGATGTATAAGGCAATACAAAAGAACCGTCAAATTCAAACGTTTTAATTTTTTCTAAATTTAATTTTGGTGTAGTTATAATTCCATCGTCATACAAGTGATATTTAAATCTAATGCTGTCAGAGGAATATCCAATAAAATTGGAAGATATATCTAATTCAAAAGTATCTTGTTCAATACAAGATACTACTCTAACAAACTTTTTTACATCCGGTACGTTTAGACACTTTACCGCATTGATATTATCGTCTGTATAATTAGCTCCGACTATAATAGTATTATCGCTAGTAGATATTAATGAACTTATCTTCCCTTTGCTTACATTAATAACCGCACTGTCAGTAACTTTGCTTAAAGGAGAAAGAAAATTATTTAAAAAATTATCTTTATTTGTTATCTTAAGGTTCATTATACATTATAATAACCTACAAATTTTGATATTCAAGATATTCTTACTTTATCTAACTTATCTTCTATTCGTTTTAAAATCGAAATAATTTCTTTTAAATCGTTATTAGGAATAACGGTTTCTTTTAAAGATTGAGTTTGTTCGTGTACGTGGACATGATTAATAGGAGCAGGTAATGGCTGTTGCAAATTAACACTTGCATTTACAACCGTATGTGTAGGGCTAGGCCTATGCCCAGAAGGAATGGTGTTTATAATTTGGGCAGGATTAAAAGGATTACTTCTAAGAGTTGAACTTTGAGAAATAATATTTTTGTTTAACTCCTTAAGATCTCCAGTAAGATGTTGGCCCATAAACGCTATGGTAGCCATTTTTATTTCTTCTGGCGATAAATTGTCGTTAAACGTATCCATTATAGATCTTGCAATAACTTATCTATTGATTCATCGCTCTCTGCTACTTTAACAGTAGCTTTCTTAGCAGCGGGTGTAGGAGCACTTGATGTAGGCTGAGTTAGCTCTTCAGCATCCTCAGTATCTTTTGTACCAAGATAATGTTCCTCGAGCGTTGCTTTGAGCTCATCATAACTCTTTACACTAACATATGACTCAAGATCAAATGCAGAGTTATAAGTTTTCTTATAATCAGCTTCATCTAGCCCTTCTATTTCTTTAGGGGTCGAAAACTTAGAAGAAACGTAAGTAGGATAATCACCTTGCTTTTCAACTTTAATGCGGAGATTACACCCTTTAGGTGAGAGATCAAAAATGCGAGGTCCGAGTTCAGAGGCTTCTTCACCCTCAATTGCATCCATAATAATCTTATGAAGCTGACGACCAAAGCGAAGTAGTTTAATCTTACCGTTATTATCTGCATTTACCGGGTCGTTAATAACATAAACACTTACTAACCAATTCTCCCTACGCTTAATAGCCAAGGCCTTTTCTTTTTCCTTTTCAGTGCCATTACGGAGTACTCGATATCGCTCCTCGGCTATAGGATCACGCTGATTCCAAGTAGTAGGGCTTACTACAGTAACAAGCTGACCGGTTGTAAAACTATTCCAACCATAGGAATAATAATGAAAAAACGTTTTAGACGGGTCTTTAACGTTAGGAAGAAGACGAACTGTATAGGTATTACCTACCTCACATCGAAGATAATCTTTAATCTTAGAAGATGCCCCCTCGTTATTTTTGGTTAAAGCCCCTTTAATACTCTCAAACATCGATGCGGTAAATGTACTCATAATAATATGATAATAGACATAAATTTTAAATCAAGCATTATTTAAGATTTTTTTAAGACCAAGCTCTACTAATTTAGATGCTTTTTTAGAATTATAAAGTCTAGTTCTAAATAAGGAAATATTGTTATAAAGATTTTCGCCTATAATAAATTTTGCAATTTCGGCTTCTCTTTGCTTAATATTTTTTTCAAAGTTATTATAGCCAAGTAATGTATATAAGTTTACTTTATGTTCTTTAAGATGGATTAAAAAAGAATATTCGTTATTTGTTTTATGATTAATATAGCTTACCGGAGAAATTTGTTTTGAAGTACAAAATTTCTTAATAAACAGCAATGACTCTTTAATACTTGTTAATTGTTCTTCCGAATCAGGATCTAAATTTTCCTGCTTTTTATTAAACAAAGTATAAGCTTTAGTTGCCTTTAAAGTGTGATAATATTCTAACGGAAAGTATTCCTCATCGGGGTAAACGTTGTAAGGTGCTTTAAAATATTCTTCTATCTTAATGTGAGGAAATCTTTTTAAAAAGCTGCTAACCTTTTTTATAGCTACAAACGTTTCGTTATTAAGTTTTTCAAAATCTTTACGCAACTTAAATGGTTGCTTATTTCGGGATCTTGAAACTCTTAAAAACGTATTGTAGATTAATTTATCGAACTCTGTAATCAAAGTAAGTGCTTCCACTTATTTCTAACTAACTGCTTTTTAACTTTTCTAAGCATGCTGGGTTTATAAAAACATCTTTTCAGCCTAAGTTCATCCATAACTCCGGAATTTAAAAATTCTCTATTAAATCGTTGCCATGCTTTATCAAAATAGGCTTTGTCGGTACACTTCTTTTTATCTAATATTACTTGGGCGTTAATTATACTCATAAAAATAAACTCTTTTTACTCGAATTAAGAAACTTCATTATATACTTGCTTTTATAAAGTCCAGAATCAAATTGCAGAAAAAACTTCACTGCAACAAAATTATTTTTTAGTTCACAATGCATTTTAAATAAGTCTCGTATTTCCTTGTTCTTTAATAATAATATAAACACATTTGCGAGGTTCAACTTTTTTGTATGTAATAAGGTTATTAACGAACAAAAAGAAAGAAAAAGGTGGTTTTGCTCAAAATCATTTAACTGCTCGGAGGGATCGTATCCTTTCACTGTAGACAACTAATTATTAATTATTTATATAAAATCAATTGTCTATTGCTAATTTCGACAGGGTATTAATGGATGATGTACTTGCCTCCGTATCGTTTATATGTTCATCCTCAGTAATCGTTAATGTAGAATAATCTATACGCATTGCACAATGCCCAAAGTTGGGACCAAATCTATTCTTCATAAAGCCCATCTTTATGACGCCTAATTCTTTATCGGTGTCTTCTTGCCAAATACTGAGAATAACGTCTCCGGTCATTGCCAATCCTATACTCTCTGAAATTGTTTTTAATCCAGGATCAGATATTTCATATCCTTCTCTATTTAACTGCGTGGCTGAAATAATCGGACAATTAAAAGTATAAGAAATAGCTCTTAATTGTTCTGTACAAATTTTTATTCTTTCATAACTGCTATCCCCGTATGTAGAGTTTAAGAGATTAACGTAATCGAGTACGATTGCATCAATCTTAATGCCTTTTTGAATTAACTTCTTTATAAAAGCCTTTAAGTGGTTTGCTGTAATAGTGGCGGGTGGAAATTCTTTAATAATGAGACGAGAATCGGGATGCTCAATACAATATTCATCTAATTGTGTCTTAAGTGTTTCAGATTCAATCTTTAATTGACTGAGAGGTATCTTTGAAACACTCGAACAAAGTCTTTTTGCGTAAATGAGCTCGGGCATTTCAAGAGAAATTAATAATACTGTTTTATTTTGTTCGGCTATGTTAACGGCAATATTACCTAAGAATATACTCTTACCAATATTCGTTTCACCGGCAAACAAATATAATGCTTTTCCATCTTCAAGAAACCCACCACCTATTTTATCATCTAACCATTTCCATTTCGAAGGAATATATTTTTCATTAGAGTGTAAGTCGTCAATAACCTTATTAATATTATTAAATAGGTCTAAACCAATGTCGGTTGTTAGAGATACGTTACAAGCTTTTTCAAATTTATCTAATATTTTAGACGTATCGACGCTGTTTTTATTAATATCGTCTACCACATCCATCATTGTATGATAAACAGATTTCTCTTTAATAAATGTTTCGGTATTAGCTGTTAGTTCGTCAATATTAAAATTTTTATCGATATTATTAAATAAACTGACCGTAGTCTTAAATGAATTTTTTAATTCCTCTGTAGTTAAATAAGATTTTATTTCAGTTAAGGTCGGACATGTACCTCTTTTTTCGTAAAAGTCTCTAATAATTTCAAAAACTGCCTTTACATCCTTATTCTTAAAGTATAAAGGTTTAATATAATCTATTATAGAGGCTAAGTAAGCTTCATCTGTAAGAGATTTATAAGCTATTATAATTTCAAAATAATCTAAATCTAGCTTAGCCATTACAATATGATATAATCAATTTACCAGTAATCAATAATTGCTGTATTCTTTTAAAAATTGTTCTTGGCTAGATAAAAATAATTCGTTATTTGTATTAAGAAGCCCCGGGGACTTATGTACTACCCAAATTGGCGCCACCCCGAGTTTAAGCTTTTTAGTATTTGCATCCAAGCTACTTGCTATATCATAATGATGGAATGTATAGTTCTCATTAAACTTCCATGCAACCTGGCTAGCCCTTTTTGTATTAATACTTAAAAACAATCCATCAAGTATGGTAACTCTTGCTGGAGTAGGTCCAAATGATGTCATAAAAATTTGACCATGATCGTTGCAAGGGTGTGCTACAGCCCCTCGAAGATTGTTTCCATTAAACCCCCCACACATTAAGTGCCATAATGCTAGCTTTTGAATCTTAGGATTAACTCCCCCGGCAAGACCTACAATATCAAAATCATTATGTGCCTTTTCTAGCTTTTCACATACTGCAAGATCATCTACATAAACATCATCGTGTATAAAAACTATAAATTTATAATCTTTACTATATTCGGCTAGAATAGAGTTGTATCGTTTGCTAAGACCTTCAGTATTGTCTTCATCGAACAAGATATCTATCTTATCCTTTAATCGAAATAACGACTTATATGCAGATGTTTGTTTGGCATCTTCATTTCTTGTGGCGAAATAAAAAATAATTTTATTCATGGGCTAAAAAAAGGTGAGTTAATATGAAACTTACCTACACTAGTTATACCTTCTTTAGTTAAAAGATAGAGCAAACCTTCCTCTACCGTAACAAAATCGTTATCCGGTAGAGAAGAAAACTCATTGTTTAGAAAGTCTGCATACAAGGTGCTACCCGACCGGGCAATATATATGTTAGCTGTCTTTTGATTATAAATCCATAGTCCAAACGTTCCTTTGAGCATGGATAGAGTTTTAATAATAGCTAAAATTTCATCGTTATACTTCTTGAAATGCATATCTAGTAAAGCTGGTATAACAGAAGAGTCAACCACATTAAAACTCTTCTTGTTAGCGATTAACTGCTTTAATTCTTTATGATTGGTTAATACTCCGTTATGTGCAATTAACCACTCTTTCAACTGAAAGGGATGAGAGGTATTAGGAGAGAATGCTCTTTGTGCAGAAGTAGGAGCCTGGGTATGGCCTAAGAAATAATCAAAGTTAGTAATACTTCTCTTTTTCTTACCATACTCAATAACAAGCTTTTTAGTAAGGTTAGCAGTACCTGGTGTCTTGAGAATGGCATGTAACTGTTTACCAATTAATAAACCACCATAAGAAAAGGTACCTCTTTTCTTGTTACTCTTATAAAGATTTACATAGTTTGTAAAGTCTTTAGCTCCAAATATGCCGCAAATAGTTATATCCTCCTAATTTATTATAATAAGAAGAATAAATAATTCAAGATGAATAAGGACTGTAAACTCATTTTTGAATCATATTTAGCTAAAAAACAGGTTATTTCTGAGGCTCCTATATATGGAATGGGAGATATTGGTTATTCTGGTGACTTTGAATCTGCTCCAGGTAAAGGTTATGGAATCGGTCAAGTTGCTGCAAAAGAAGGTAAAACAAAGACTGAAGTAGCAAATAGAGTTTTACAGGCTGTTAAAACAAAGCTTTTTAAACCTGCCAAGCACGTTGTAGACGGTAAAGAGTATGATCTCTATTATCCGGGTTCAAAAATGAAGTTTAGAACTGATCTGGAAAATTTAATTAAAAACGAACTTAAAATTGGTGGTACGGTTGCTAAATATACTGCCCGTATTGTAGATAATCTTCTAAATGTAGTAAGAGTGGATGCAGAAGGTGGTACAGCTGCAAGCCCTAAGCAAGTAAAACAGGCAGTTGATGCAGGGTTAGAAGGTAAAAAGGTTATCGCTCCAGGTACTCCGAGTACGGCGCCTACTCCTGAGGCTCCTGCTACGACAAACACGTTTGTAAAAAATTCTAATGTTCGTTTTATTAAGGAATGGCAGCCCATATTTGTAGAATTACCAGATGAAATTTCTGTTGATCAAGGAGACATTTACGATTCACCGGAACTTAGAAACGAAGTAGTTGAAGCTATTACTCGCGCTTATGATTCGAAGATGGCTAGTGACAAAGAAGTAGTACAAGACTTTATTGAATCATTAAAGTTTAAGAACAGCTACATCCCTTCTTCTGAAAAGAAGGAAGGAGAAGGTACCGGTGAAGTAGAAACAGTTGATGAATATCCTGAGGATGATGATGTCACCGGTGAACTAAGATCGATGGGTGCAATTGGCGGTCGTCGTGGCTTTGATCCTGGTGGATTTAGCTATGGAGACTAAAAATGGCAGATTCAACAATTGCAGGTCTTCCTAGAGCGCTAGAAACGAATACAAGTGCTATAATACCGATCACTATAGCAGGTATTACTTATGGTATACCTGTAAGCGCTATTATTACTGCTCAAGGTAGTAATGGTAGTGGTTTCATGCAATTACCTGTAGGTACGACGGAGGAAAGAGGGGCTACACCTGCACAAAAAGGTGCAATAAGATTTAATTCAACAATAAACTCTATAGAATGGTACGACGGAAGCATTTGGTCAGGCAATCCTAAAACAGTAGAGTTTGCTATTTGGGGTGCAGGTGGAGGTTCAGGTTCTCAAAATAGAACCAACGGTTATTATAGAACCACTACTCAGTATTACGTTAAAGAAGGTGGAGCAGGTGGATATGTTTCAGCTACTTATAATATTAATCCTGGTACAGTTTTAATATTTTCTGTAGGTGGGGGAGGAAAAGGAGGTTTAGTTCAAGGTAATCCATCTTCTGCATCTGGAGGATATAATGGTGGGGGTAATGGAACCTATACTAATTATGATGCTAGCGGTGGTGGAGGAGGTTATTCAGGTGTATTTTTAGGGCAAAAAAATCAGAGTGGTGCTTTAATTATAGCTCCTGGAGGAGGTGGAGGAGCGGGAGGGCCTGGATATCCAGGTAGCGGCAATGATAAAGCAAACGGGGGAGGGGGAATATCTTCAGCTTTAGGAATAGGTAATGCAGGTACTACCGGATTTAATGGGGGTGGTGTTGCCGGGGGCGGTACAAATCTACAGGGCGGTATAGGCGGTACCGGTGGTGCTGGTCAGCATGGGGTAGCTGGAAGTGCGTTACAAGGAGCTAATGGTTTTTTTCATAACAATGACTGGGGAAGCGGTGGTGGAGGGGGAGGTGGGTGGTTTGGGGGTGGCTCCGGTGCAAATGATGGAGCATCTTGGTCTGGGGGAGGCGGGGGTGCGGGTTCAGCATTTGTTAGAGGTGTAACAAATATAAATTATCCCTCAGAGGGATTAAACCCGTTTACTGGAATAATTTATGTAAATCATGCTTTTGGAATTCAAGAATATGGTAAATGGGGTGATGGTTCAGCACCAGGCGGTTTTCAAAGTATGAGACAACCTATCAATACAGGAAGTAGTGTTTATACAAACAATGTAGGTTTAGGAGGTCCTTTTAATGTTTCTGCAAGTTTGCCTGAGGGTTTAGATGGTAATAATGGTTTAATAGCTTACAGAGTAAATAGCGGGCTATGGAATGTTGTCAGTTATTCTGGTACAGATGCTATTATTACTATTAATTAAGCAATCTCTTTACACTTATATTTTTCCCAAGGTATTGAAATTTTATACGGTATTGGATCTATGTAGCCGGCATCTATAAAGCCTTTTATTCTTAAAGAACACGCAGTACATTCACCGCAGGCCTGTTCTTCTCCTTCATAACATGTCCAGGTATTCTTAAAATTCACTCCAAGTTTTATTCCTAATTTTATAATTTCTGCTTTAGATTTATCGATTAAAGGTGCTTGAACGGTAATTTTATTTCTACGGTTCAAAGCCGATACTTTGTTGATTTGCTCTAAGAATTCTTCACTACCATCCCAAAACCCGGCAACGCTATCGGCCTGTGCAGCCCCATGAAAAACAGTGCTGGCCCCTACGTTCTCTGCTATTGCCAGAGATATACTAAGAAGCATTAGGTTACGGTAGGGTACATAGTTTACCGTTTGTGGATCGCCCATTACGTCTTTGGCCTTAGCAACTGCAATCTTGTTATTAAGGAGAGATGAAACCTGACAGATATCCTTAAAAAATGGTAATTTAATGGATTGATATGTTACTGGCATGTCCAGTGATTCAATCTGTAGAGTAGCGCATAACAGCTCTTTATCTCTGTGCTTTTGACCGTAGTCATAGTTTACAGCAATAATCTCATCATACCTACTAGCAGCTAAATGTAGTAATACAGAACTGTCCATTCCCCCAGAAATAGGGACTACAGCTTTACTCGACGGGTTCTTCTTCGCCTTGCGCTTCATTTACGTTGTACTTGTATTCTTCAGCCAAGCGCTTGTCGAGTTCAGGGATAATGAATTCCTCGTAGAAAGCGGGATCTTTTGCAAAAGTCTTTGCATATCCTAGTTTATCGCCCTTCTTATACTTACCGCTTGTAACGCCAACGGTATAAGTAGCACCATTTTGTTCAACGATGCC